>ENA-ORNT01001014-ORNT01001014.1-human-gut-metagenome-genome-assembly--contig:-NODE-1014-length-19531-cov-4.490758_pt1 | contig 19531 bp, 19 predicted proteins | sample MGYA00242120_ERZ509032 | MGnify/ENA primary metagenome ERZ509032 (study PRJEB26280, sample SAMEA2338729) | human gut metagenome | biome: human gut; feature: human-associated habitat; material: faeces...
CCTGCCGTCACGCGGGCTTCGGCCTCGGCTTCGAGCGCATGGTGATGTATTTAACGGGCATCGGCAACATCCGCGACGTGGAGCTGCATCCGAGAACGGTGGGCAACGCAGACTTTTAATTATTCAAAAAATAAGGGACACGGAAACCGTGTCCCTTGTTTTTTGAGAATTACACTCCGCTTCGTGCCTTGCCGCCCAAAGGGCGGCTTCGACACGCGCGGAGCGAGAAGAGTTTTTTGGCACGCGCATGTCGCGCCAAAAAACGATTCGAAATCATTTCGCGTCTGCGGATGCGAAAAGCTGTGACGCTTTAATTATTTGTGGTAAATAGTTACAAATGGGAACAAAAGCTCGAAAAGCGTAGTCAAAAGAAGTGAAGTCTGCTATAATGACCGCGCAGTTTTGAGAGAGGAGATTTTGACATGAAACACTTTTTTGCACTGCTGCTCAGCGTGCTGATGGTGCTGTCGCTGCTGACTGCCTGCGGCGATAAGACGACGCCGTCCGACGGCGACGATCAGACCGTCACGGACGAGAATGGCAGCGACACCGACAACAATACTGACGATACAACTGACCCCTACGACGCCGTGCGCAGCTACTGGTCGGAGGACCAGCTCACGCAGGCCTGGGGGCCGGATCAGGTGGTGGAGCACCTCTTTTTCCACCCGATCATCGCCTATCCGCAGTGGGCCTTCCACGACTGCAATGCCAGTCAGGATCAGCGCTACGGCCTCGACGACTGGATGGTGACGGTCGACGAATACAACAAAATTTTGCAGTCCGTGTACGACAAGGGCTACATTTTAGTCGCGATGGAAGACGTCTGGAGCGAGGTGACGGACGAGACCGGCACGCACATGGTGCGAAACACCCTGATGCTGCCAGAGGGCAAAAAGCCGCTCGTCATCAGCTTTGACGACGTGAACTACTACCCCTATATGCTCGACGAGGGCTTCACGAGCAAGCTCGTCGTCGGCGACGACGGCGAGATCTGGGCGCAGTGCACCGATCCGTACACAAATGAGACCTTTTTGACCAAGGAACTCGACGCGACGCCCATTCTCGACCAGTTTGTCTACGAGCACCCCGACTTTTCGCTGAACGGCGCGAAGGCCATCTTCTCGCTGACGGGCTATCAGGGGATACTCGGCTATCGCACGCAGGATGACCGCGACATCGCGGCAGATTCGCCCGACCGCCCCGCGTTCGATGCCTACCGCGCGAGCGAGATCGAAGCGGTCAAGCCCGTCATAGCGCGTTTGAAGGAGACCGGTTGGACGTTCGGCAGCCACACCTGGGGCCACATCCGCCTCGACACCAAACCGCTCCAGACCGTCATCAACGACACCGAGCGCTGGGCGGACGAGGTCGGCTCGCTCGTCGGCCCCACGCAGATTTTGTTCTATCCGCACGGCGGCCGTCCCGACGGCGACGACTGGCACCAGACCGGCGAGCGCTTCAAGTACCTGCAAAGCCAGGGCTTCCGCATCTTCGCGAGCGTCGGCACGAGTTCGTTCAGCTATGTGAAGCCCGACATTTCCGCCGTCATCTGCGACCGTCTGCATCCGGACGGCACCACGCTGCGCCACTCGCGCAGCCGCTATCTGCAATTCTATAACGCCGAGGACATCATGGATACGCAAGTCCGTCCTGATCTCGGCGTAGACTGGTGAGGAGGCGTTTTTATGGCAACGTTAGAAGAACTCAAGGCGAAGGCCGTCGCCATGCTGGACATGGCGTATGTGCCGTATTCCCACTTTCCCGTGGGCGCGGCGCTCGAATGTGAGGACGGCGCGGTCTTCACCGGCTGCAACATCGAAAATTCAAGCTACGGCCTGACAAACTGCGCCGAGCGCACCGCGGCGTTTAAGGCCGTAAGCGAGGGGCACCGGCGCTTCAAGCGCATCGTCATCGCTGGGCGCAGCGACGACTACTGCTACCCCTGCGGTGCGTGCCGTCAGGTGCTCTACGAGTTCGGGCCCGACATGGAGGTCGTGTGCCTGAACAAGGACAACGAGGAAAAGCACCTGCACATCAAAGAGCTGCTCCCCTACGGCTTCGACCAGACGTGGCTTGCAATCGACGAGAAATAACGAAAAAAGAGAGCGGCAGCGCCGCTCTCTTTTTTGTTCGTTTCAGTTGCTGCCAGAGGAAGAGGCTCCAATCGTCACCTCGCCGCTCATCGTTTCGATCGTAAGCTCGCTCATCTCACCGCCCTCGAGCGCGGGCACGGTGTAGTGTGTTTCGTGATCGCCGCAGGCGATGAGCGTGCCCTCGCGCTCGGTGAGCGCGGAGCGGAACGCGCCGCTTTTCGTTTCATAGTCGAGAGTAAAGCCGTCCTGCGCCGGGAGCGTCAGATAGATGCTGCCGCTCTCCGTTTCGGCATCAAGGCGCAGCGCACGCTCGGTAGCCAAAATCAGGTCACCGCTGACGCTTTCGAAGTCCAGCGCGCCGAGCGCGCCGGCGATATCCACCTTGCCGCTCGCGGTTTCGATCTCGGCATTTTCCGCTTCGCCTGCAAGCTCGATCGCGCCGGAGAGCGTCGAAATATCGACCCTTGCCCACGTGCCGTCCACCACGCCCACGCTGCCGCTCACCGTCTCGATCTCGACCGCGGGGCAGGTTGCGCACATCACGCGCGCGTCGCCGCCGACGGTCGAAAGGTCGATCTTCTGCGCATCGGCGCTCACATAGGCGTAGGCGTCCGTCGTTTCGACCTCGATCTTCTCAAAGTGACCGGCGTTGACCAGCTCCGCCGGAAGTCCCACGTCGAGATACTTTTCCCCATCGTAGCTGCCGCGGTAAGCGTCGCCGAGGAAGCGGATGCGCAGCGTGTCGCCGTCGATCGTGCAGACCATCTTCTCGCTCTCGGCGAGCGGCGCGGCGGATTCCTCCTTCACGCTGATCTGCGCGCTCTGCTCGGCGGCATAGATGTTCACGCCGCCGCTGCGCCACGAGATGTCGATCTTGCGGATGTCTTGGCTCTCGCCGATGCTGAGCACCGCGCCCGGGTGGAGCTCTTCGCTCCCCTCCGCCTGCGTGCAGAAGGTGTAGGTCGCACTGCTGCCGTCCCAGAGCGCGTCGACGGCGAAAATGCCGTCGCTTTGCGGCAGTTCTGCGCGGAATGTGCCGTTATCCTGCCGCTGGGCGGTCACGGTCTCGGACGGCATGCCGGTGCTGCCCCAGGCGTCGGACGGCCAGCAGCGGAGACTGACGGAATCGGGCGAATTATCGCCGAAATCGAGCGTTACGGTGTAGAAATAGGCGGCCGACACTGTAAAGGGCATTTCCAGTACAGGCGTGATGTCACGGTAGGTTTCGTCCAGCGGGTGCGCGCCGCAGGCAATGACGGTCATGCTCTGTAGGCCCTGGGGGTAGGTCCAGTCGTAGCTGCTGCTTTTGAGGGTGACGCTGCAAGCGTTTGCGCCTGTCACCGTCAGTGTTGGCGGGGTTTGGCGCGCGGCCTCGTCTGTGCTTTTTTCGCCGCAGGCGGTCAGGGAGAGCAGGAGCGCGAGCGGGAGCAGGAGGGAAAGGAGCTTCTTCATCGTTCGTTCCTCATTTCTTTCGGATACTTCTATAGACGTATGATAGCCGAAAAAGTTCCCACGCACAACGGGGATCGTTGCACAAAACGCGGCAATTTGTGGTATCGTGAATTCTAATACCGGAGGCGGTACAACTTTTTGCCGCGTTGTGTGCAACGCTGCTTCATGATACGGCGTATCATGAAAAGGCAAATCATGCATCAGTGTTCCCGCGTTTGCAGGGGGGTGTGGGCTGCCTTTTCCAACATTATCAAAATTTGGGGGAAAGAGCATGGAGACGACAACAAATTACAAACTTCCGCAATGGGTCAAGACGGACCCGATCAAAATGCAGGACTTCAATGCCGCGTTTGCGAGCATCGACGCGGCGCTCAAGGCTGAGACCGACGCGCGCAGCGAGGCCGACAGCACGGCGGCGGAGCGCATCACGGCATTGGCGCAGACGATCGCAAACGGTAAAATCTGCCGCATCAAATACGGCAGCTACGCCGGCAATGGTCTGAGCGGCGCGGAAAATCCCAACAAGATCGACTGCGGCTTTTACCCGCTGCTTGTGATGGTGAGCGAGCAGAGCGACACGCAGCACTGGGCGCTGCGCGGTGTCAGCGGGTTTTACAACTCGAATAACCGGGGCAACGCGGCGATATGGGACAACAGCAGCGTAAGCTGGTTCTGCCAGCAGGAAGAGGATCAGTATTTCGCCCCGCCCGCCATTCAGTTCAATGAGGCGGGCAAAACATATTATTATGTGGTGCTCGGCTGTGACGCGGACTGAGACGCAGAAAAACAAAAAACAGCCCCCGGCTCAAAAGAGCCGAGGGCTGAAACTCTATTCAGAGATTTTTTGCGCTTACGTCAATGATTAGTTGGCGTAGTAAGCGTTGAGAACACCAGAATCAGTGAGCTTGCCAGCAACGCTGTCGATGGTGAGGGTGATGGAGTCGGGACCGAAAGCGGTGAGCTTGGCGGTAGAGACGCCGAACTCAGCGGCAGCACCAGCAAGGGTGATGGTGTAGGTGCCATTACCGGGATTCTTAACAGTCTTGGCGTAGGACTGGAGAACAGCACCGGTGTCCTTATTCACGATGTTCAGGGTGTAGGTGTAAGAGGTAGCGAGAGGATCGGGGTTGGTGGAGGTGTCGACCTTGTTCACAGCGTAAACCTGGAGCGCCAGACGGTTGAGGGTGGCGGAGGTGCCAGCGGGATCAGCGTTGTAAACAACGATGACGTTCTGCGTGGTGACGTCGCCGAGAGCCAGAGGCATCTTGGTCAGGCCGTCAACGCCGTTGCCGGAAACCGTGTAGAACTTGTCGCCAGTGATGGTGCCATCGACATAGTCGGTGTAGACAGAGTTCTTGTAGGTGTCCTTGTCAGCGCCCACGATGGAGTCGACCTTAACGGTGTAGCCGGCGTAGGCAGCAGCCATGGGATAGCCGGTGAAGGCGGTGATGGCAGCGGTGGTGGAGGACTCAGTGCCGATCGCAGCGATGGCGACATAATCCTTGACGTAGTTGTTGCTCAGAGCGACCTTGAAGAGACCGCCGGCGACCTTATTGGTAGCCTGGGTTCTGAGGGCGTTGAGCAGGGTGAGGACGATAGCGTCGTCCTTGGAGCCGTAGATGTTGCCCTTCACGCCGTCAACGTAGCCGGGGATGGTGTAGACACCGGTCTTGGCGTCATAGGAGACCTGCTCGTTGGCATAGTAGAAGAGGCTGGTGACCTTGGCGGCAACGGGATCAGCGATGACGTAGACGTAATCGGCGACCTTATCACCGTTCAGATCGACGAAGTCGACCTCAGCCTGAGCATAGTTGTCGATGTTGCCGAGACCAACGATGGACTTGAAGGTGTAGGGATTGGTAGTGTTGTTGCGGACCAGGAAGACGGTGGCATCGTCAACGATCAGGTTTTTGCCGTTGTACTGGGTGTTCTTGCTGACGAACAGGTTCTCGTTGAAGAACTTGGCGTCAACACCGGTAGCGACTTCGACAGCGGCGAGAGTGCCGTTTGCCTGGGTGGTGAACTGGAAGAGGTGGCCGTTCAGGATACCGTTGACATCACAGACAGCGTTGGTGTTGATGTAGGAGTCAACGTAGAAGTAGTCACCATCAACCTTCATGACCTTGTTCTGGATGCCGGTGCTGTGGGTGACCTTACCGGTCGCAATCTTGGGGGCCACAACGCCGGAAGCAGTATCGTCGAAGTAGGTCATCTTGCTCAGGTCGACCACAGCGGTGGTGCCGTCCATGTAGGTGACATTCGCCTTAGCAACGCCGGAACCGTCCGCAGCGTTGCCAGCCCACCAGATGGAGTTGATGACGCCGTAGCTGGTAGCGGCAGCGATCTCAACGTTACCGATGAGGTTGTTGTACTGATCGAAGAACCAGGTGAACTTGTTGGTGCTAGCCACCGCGTTGTCGAAGTAGAACTTGACAGCATCGTCATAGACAGTGCCCTCGACGTTGTGCTGCTTGGCGTTGTAGTAGATCACGCTCTGAGCGCCGTCAATGGAAGTGGCCTTGGAAACGATCTCGCCGTACTTGTCAGCGCCGGTCTTGATGAGGCCGCTCTCGGTAGCGTTGTTAGCAGCGTTGGTGAAGGCGTTCAGGAGAACGTAATCGCCGACAGCATACGGATACGCATCCTCGCCGTTGGTGAGGGTGAGCGGGGTAGCAGCAGTGGATCCCTTGGTGGCATAGACATCGAGCTTGATGGTAGCCTCGGTGCGCAGGTGGCCCTGAGCGTCATAAGCGGCAGGAGCAACATAGGTGACCTTGGCGAGGAAGGTGTCGATCATGACGATGGTATCGTCATAGACCTCAACCAGACGGCCCTGAGCACCCATCTTGGTGACGGTGTCGGTCAGGTTGACCGTGTAGGTCGTGGGCTGCTTCTGGCCGTTGACATACAGGGTGTAAGCGGTGTCGACCTTCAGGCCGGCGTCGTGAGCGACGTCGCACTCAGTAACAGCCTTGGTGTAGGTCAGGTTGGGCTTCTCAACGAAGGTAGTGCCCTTGTCGCCGGTGTTGTAGGTCCACTTGGTGGCGGGACGGCCCCACTTGTCGGAAGCAGCAGCGGAAGCGAGCTTGAAGTTCTTCTCGCCGAGGCTGTTGGTCTTGGTGCCGATGACCTTATCGGTCACATAGCCGAAGGCCGGGGTGTAGGTGACCTGAGCCTTCTGGATGCCCTGGAACAGGAGCTCAGCGACCAGCTCACGGGAAGCGGGAGCGTTCAGGTCGGTGGTCTTCGCCACGTTGTCCAGAACGCCGAGCTGCTGCGCGGTCTGCGCAACATGGAGCGCCCAGTCAGCGCCGGAGAACTCGTTGTTCTTGTCGTAGCCAACCGCGCGGAGGATCATGGCGAGGACTTCATAGCCGGTGACCTTGCCGGAGGGCTTGAAGGTTCCATCGGGATAGCCCTTGACCAGCTCGGCATTGGCGCAGTAGCCGATGTAGCCCTGAGCCCAACCGGCGCCAGCCATGTCGCTGAACTTGTTGTAGGTGGCGTACATGGAAGCCTTAGCATCCTTGACGTCCTGAGTGTACACGCGATAAACGATCGCGGACACCTCAGCGCGGGTGATGTTGCCCTCGGGCTTGAAGGAACCATCCTCATAACCCTTGAACACACCCATGCCGTTCAGGACGGCAACGGCCTCAGCGTAATCATCGCTGATGCTCTTGTCATCCTTGAAGGCGTTGGCGCTGACGGCCAGAGACAGAGTCATGACCAGAGCCAGCACCATTGCGAGTAACTTTTTCATAGATGTTACTCTCCTTTCATAAATTTCCATCCCCTTGGAGCGCTCCGGCAGCGAAAAGCGGGCATTTTGCTGTTCGCGGGCGAAAATGAAAGTTGACCGAAAAAGTTGCAAAACATTTCGATTTTCTTGCATTTTTGACCGTTTTGCAGGAAAACGCGCGATTTTAGTTGCTATCGCATCCCCTTAAAGATGGTTCGTTTGTCAGAAAGGAGCAAGTTTCGGCGTTTCTCGGCTTACTTACCGTGGCATGCCGATCCCGTAACTAAGTCGGGAACGCACCGTTCCCCACCCTTTCTGCACTGTCACCTTACCACAAGCAAAATTTCAAGTCAACGCTTTCGCCCCATCTGTAACACACTTGTAACAAACCGCCGCTTCTGTTACAGCTTGACATAAAACCGCAGAAAACCCCATTATCCGCCACCACATACATATAATATATAAGCACAAATATGAAAAAAGCGGCCTAAGCCGCTTTTTGTGTTCTGATGACCCGCGCAGCGGTCAGGCGGCAAGTAACAGTAGTCCGCGCCGCCGCGCGGGGAGCGAAATTTCCCTTTTCCAGCCGCGGCCCGCCGAAAAAAAGGAAAGCCCGCTCACCTGAGCGGACTTTCGCCAATATTTTTTGTACACCCCCGTACAACCCCCAAAAATTTCGCGCCCGCAGGCGCGCAATGATCTTGATCGTTTTTTGTCGCGACAGAAGGTGAATTGCCGCAAAGCGGCAAGAGAAGCCGCCCTGGGGCGTGTGCGTGACAAAAAAACACCTCTCACGCCGCAAACGTGCGCGCCTACGGCGCGTGCGCTGCCGCGGCGTGCAATCCAAAATCAAAAAAGACGGCTTTCGCCGCCTTTTTTGAAGTTCTTTACTGAATCTCGATCTGCTTCGCGTTCACCACCGCGCTCTTCTTCGGCATGTTCAGCTTGAGCACGCCGTCATTGTACTGCGCGGAGATATTCGCGACCTCGACGCCGCTGATGTCGAATGCGCGCTGGTAGCTGCCGTAGCTGCGCTCGCAGCGGACGTAGCTCTTGTCCTTCTCCTCGTGCTCGTTCCTGCGCTCGGCCTTGATGGTCAGGTTGTCGCCGTCGATGTCGATGGCAATGTCCTCCTTCTTCATGCCGGGCAGATCGGCCTCGAGCAGGTAATGGTCGCCCTTGTCCTGAATGTCGGTCTTAAACTCGCTCAGCCCGCGGCCCCACGAGCCGTCGCCGAAGAATGCGCGCTCCATCTGATCCCAGGGATCATAAGCCGCAACGTGGTTGTTTCTGCGTTCAAAAGGTCTCAGTTCAAACATAATACAAAGCCTCCAAATCTATTCTGGCGAGCCGCTCTTGCAGCCCGCGTGGTTTACGTTTCTTTCGTTCCCCTCGGAACAATTATGAGTATAGGCACGCCCTGTGAACAAAAATACATCTTTTGATGAACAAACTTTTAATTTTAGCACTCGTGCGTCGAGAGTGCTAAAATTATGGTAGCTGCGGACCGCTGCCAAACCGCTACCCGGCCCTTCATTCCCGCAAACCCTTGAAAAATCAGGCTTTTTTCGCCCCGCCAACCCCCCGTTTCCGGCAAATCGCTACCAAACCGCTACCACGACTGGCCCGCAAAGCGCTGGAATACAAGGAAAGGCGAAAATCCTAAGGGGATGCGATATCCACTGAATTGAACGTTTTTTGCGTTGATTCTGCCGATTTTTTGCGATTCTTTATCGTTCTTGCAACAATTTGAGGATTTGCAAATTTTGGCGGCAACCACGGGAAAGCGGGAGAGACGGCGGGTGTTCGGCTGCGAGAAGATGATGACGTTATCGTCATGATCGACACCTTCCTCGCCAAGGTCACCTATGTCGCTGACATGACCTATGATGCGCAGGGCCACCTGAAGACCCCCGCCACCATCACCCTCGAAGTCTATGATGCCAAGAACTCCACCGCTGCTACCCCGCTCACCCTCACCAACGGCGAGGATGCGTATCCGTATGCTGTCGGCGATTACGTTCTCCTGAACGCCTTCACCCTGCCTACCAACGATTCCAAGGTCAGCGGCGCTGTCGCTTACACTGGCACCGAGGGCACTGATTACTATGGCGAGATCGTCGCTAAGGCCGAGCCCTTCACCGGTGCTCAGAGCGTCATCTACTGGAACAACGAGCAGCACAACGTTGCTGGCACTGTCTATGATGATGCTGTCAAGTTCGTCCTCGATGAGGCTGGCAACTCCACCGGGAACCGCACCTGGTTCCTCGACCAGTATGGCAACCTCATCGGTAACGTTGAGATCGCTGCTGCTACCAGCTACGGCGTGATCAACTCCATCTGGTGGGTCGGCAACACTGCTGACGGTTCCGGCGTGGCAAAGGCCAACGTCACCTATGTGGACGGCACCACCGCCGTTCTCGACATCAGCACCCTCATCTACAATGGTGCTGCCGCCGAGAACCGCAACACTACGTATATCGCTAAGGGCGGCAAACTGTCCCACAACACCGCTGCCCTTAAGGTCATGTCCGGCGATACCTACAGCACCGCGCCCACGAGCTACTTCTACATCGACGACTATATCGATCAGAACGCCCGTGCCGACAAGACCGGCGCTCAGATCCTGAACGACGATATGTTCCAGTTCAGCACTCAGACTGACGGCACTGTCAAGGCTGTTGAGGTCAGTGGTGCCGGCACTGCCGCCGCTTACAAGAATCTCCACAGCGAGAACCTGGCTATTTACAAGGACACCCAGATCACCAGCGGCCTTGTTGCCAACTCCAACACTGTGTACCTGATCCGCTCCGGTGATGACACCACTGCCAGCCCGTATACCTTCAAGTCTGTTACCGGCTTCGACAAGATCGACCGTTATCAGAATGATGAGGTCGACTACGTCATGAGCGACGACTTCGCCAAGTATGTCTTCATCAAGGCTGATCCCACCGAGTCCAAGGTCACCAGCGTGTTCTTCTATGCTGGCGAGCAGGCTTCCTTCAACAACGAGACCGGCGTTTGGACCACCCCCGGCTACCTCGACGGTGAGAAGACCGCCATCTATGCTGTCGGCTGGAACAACAGCAACGTGAACACCATCATCGACACGGCCACCGGTCGCGGCAATGCCAACACCATTTACAGTGTCGCTCTGAGCAACGGCTACCTCGACAAGGATTACACGAGCGCTTGGGTGTACACTTCCACCGACCCGATTCGCGCTGCGTCTGTCAACGGTGTCACCTACCCGCTCGCTGCCGCCTATATGAACCGCAACGACGTTAAGGTCCTCACCATTCAGGGTTTCTCTTCCGATACCTTTGAGGGCAATGTCTACACGCACAACGACGCCAAGTACTCCGTTGTCAGCAACGCAGACTTCGCCTCCAAGATCAACAGCGAGTTCACCAACCTCGGTGATAAGGTGATCTACCTCGCTTACATCTCCGGTTCCGGCGAGTACAGCGGCTCTATCCTCCATGCCAACATTGTTGACAGAGCTACCACCGCTGATGAACTGCGTGAGATCAGCGCTGTTAAGCCCAACGGCACTGTTACCGCTGCCTCTTCCCAGTCCTTCAAGGATATCACCATCTCCAACTGGGATGTTACGTACACTGATGGTCTCACCTCGGGCAGCACTGCTACCGTTAAGACTGTCAACATCGAGTGGTATAAGCTGAACGAGGCTGGTACCGAGTACAATGTTAAGGTCGTTGATACCAACGCCCCCTTCATCGCTGGTAACAGCTACAAGTTCGTTGCTACTGTTGAGCTCACCGGCAGCAATGCTGATGACTTCACCTTTGCTGATGGCGCCAATGTTTACACTGGCTACGTCAACAACGTTCAGTAATTGAACGAAAAAAACTACCCCAAAAATAGTTTCAGCCCCGAGCCGAAAGGCGAACACGCATAAGGACAACAAAAAATCGCTTAGAGCAACAACCGGCAGCAGTCACTTGACTGTTGCCGGTTTAACTGTGTATTTATAGTCGCTATATGCCGCGAGATAGCTGAAGCAGAACCAGAAGCCGTCGCGCTTAAGTAGTTTTTGCCGCAGAGCATCGGCTTTTTCCGTCTCGCCGTGCGCTTCCAACAGTACGCAAAGACCGTAAGCCGTCATGGCAAACTGCAAATCGTCTTCTTCCGCGTCCAACTCCGCCAGCATATCCTCCATCGGCGCAAACCCTGCCGCCACGCGCATGGCTTTTTCATACGCCGTGTGGTGGCCGACGTACATATCGGGTCGATAATGCTGCTTCAACGTTTTTTGTGCCTCGTCCGCTTTTTCAGCACGAAGCTGCGAAAGTACCAGCCAGTAGACATCCGCAATATACATATCGTCGTCCTGCGGCGCGATGGCGAGAGAATCTGTAAATGTGCGGATCGCGTCGTCATATTTCCGCATCAGATAGTGCGCCATACCAACGCGGTAGCGCGACTCGACGCTCACGCCGTCCGTCTGTTCGCAGCGCGTATAATCCGCGAGCGCCCGTTCAAATTGCAGCGTATCGAGATACTTGGGGCCGCGTTTGCAGTAAGCTTCCATGCGTTCCGGTTCAAGCGCGATGGCCTGTGTCAGAGCGTCAATTGCCTCCCGGAAGCGCAGCTGCCAGCACAGCGCATCCGCCAGCTCCAAAAGCGTTTCATACGTCTGCAGCTTTGTACGGCAGGCGAGAATTTCGTCCGTGTCAGTAAGCCCATGCGGCAGATTCTCAAACTGGCTTTTGTATGACGCATGAACGTCCGCAAAGTATTTTCCCATATTACCCCTCCAAAATGGTTTCTTTTCTGGCGGTCAGCCAGAGGCTGATGAGATAGAACGCCAGACACAGCAGCATGACGCACACGCCGGGTGCCAGCAGATATTGGTACGCACCCCGTAAAAACGCGCCGCGTTTATACGCAAAATTGACCATCGTCTCCCAAGTTGGGCGATAGAGATCGCCAAGGCCCAGAAACGAGAGCGTCGACTCCATCATAATGCAGCTGTTCACCCCGAGCAGAAAGCGCGAGAGCAGCACGTCCGACAGGTTCGGCAGAATGTGCCGCACGGCAATATAGGTGCGGCTGTAGCCGAGAATCCGGCAGCTTTCGATAAACGGCTGTGTGTGCAGCTGCAAAACCTTTGCGCGCACGGCGCGCGCCGTGCCGACCCAGCTGAACGCCGCAATCAGGACGATCAGGTGCGCGGCGGAACTTCCAAAAAACGTCGCCAGAACAATGAGCGTAACGAGCTTTGACAGCAGAACAAAAATCTGAATGAGCCCGTTGAAAAGCTGTCCGATCCAGCCGCGGAAGCTCCCCAAAATCCCAATACCCGCCCCCAGAATCAGCGTCAGAATACTGCTCAAAATGCCGACCAGCAGCGTCTGCCGTGCGCCGTAGATGAGCTCGGTCAAAATGTCATAACCCATCGCGTTTGTGCCGAGCAAATGCTCCCGGCTCATGGGGAGCCACTTCGTGAACAGCTCTTTTTGACTGTAACTTGTAAAAAACTCGGGTGCAAATGCAGCCGACGCAAAAACGGTCAGCAGCAAGAGTCCCAAAATGAGCGGCAAAAGGCCTTTCTTTCTCATGTCCTGCCCTCCGATCTCCGCTTGGGATCAAGGAGCAGACACAAAAAATCGGTAAGCAGAATCGACAGCACCATGATGCACGTCGTCACAAACAAAATGCCCTGCATGAGCGGATAATCGAGCGTATAGACCGCCTCCGTCAGAAGCGACCCCATCCCGCCGATGGAGAAAATCTTCTCAATTACGACCGAGCCGCCCACGCAGAGCGACACGCTCATGCCGAGCATCGTGAGAAACGGCTGCACGATCGAGCGCAGGAGATAATCCCGGCGAATGACGCCGTCCGAAAGTCCCCGCTGCCTTGCGTATAAAATATCTTTCCCATCCGACGCGCTGGCCGCCATGTTACGCACCAGCAGATACCGGCTGGGAAGCGCCGCCAGCGTTAGCGTCACGACCGGCAGCAGCAGATGCAGAACCCTGTCCCATAACATACCCTGCCGTGCCGCGCACAGCCTCCGGGGAGTTGAGCCCTGTATAGGGCAGCAGCCGGTTTTGAAAACAGCATACGATCATAAGACCCAGCCCAATTAAAAACGTTGGCACGGCGTTGAGGATGATCAGCGCTGTTGTGGAAAAGCGATCGGCAAGCGAATCCTTTTTGTACCCACACCGAAGCCCCCAGAATAGACCGATCCCCGCTGAAAGCAGCACCGCCGGGACAGTGATTTGCAGCGTATAGCCGATCTTTTCGCCGATGAGCGCCGAGACGGCGGCGTCCTTTTTATACGAATATCCAAGCGTTCCATCCAGCAGCGAGCGCAGGTAGTAGCCGAACTGCATCGCAAGCGGCTTGTTCAGGTGCAGCGCGTCCTCGTAAAATGCGACCTGCGCGGGCGTCATGTCCTGCTCGGAAAAGCCTGTCAAGTACGCCACGGGGTTGCCCGGCAGCAGACGCGGCAGGAAAAAATTCAGAACCACAACCAAAAGAAAGCACACAAGGGTGCGGTCCAATAAAACAGTATAATAATGTTTTCGGGAAGCGGCATGATTACTCATGCCGCTTTTCCGTTCAAGGCACTAATATTTTGCATTTAATGCCTTGCTTTTGTTTGTCTACTCGGAACGCTAAATTATCTACATCCGGAAGTTTGTTCAGTTCTGCACATCGCCTAAGTATCCGAGTCAGTAAATTTGCAGATTCTTCTACTGCGCTTTCAAGGTTGTCCTTTGTCTTATTACCATGCACGGCAGAGGAACGTGAAGAATATATTTTTCGTACTTGCTTAAATATCTGCTGCGCCTGTGTCTCGTTTTCACCAAGGAAGTTAGCAATATACAAGCTTATTCTAAAGCTAACCTCGGTGTTCACGTTAAACAGCGATTCGATTCCAGACCAAATAACAGCTAACTGCACACGAGGAACAGAATGCCATCTGTAACTTGCCATGGTGTGTACTGCGGTTTGGAAACTGTCTTTCTCTAAAAGTTTATATGCCGTTTTATAGTATTTTTCCAACCACAACTCGTCTTCTTCAGATATGTTGTAGATGTCTGATAACAGTGCACGTAATTCATAATTGGTTATATGAATGTACTCAGCCTTTGCAATTTGCTCAATTGGTTGATCACTTTGCAGATTGCACATAGCATTGTGATTGAATAGAGCACCTAACAAAACACAATCCCATTGTGAATTCCATGCATTGGCGATTAGATGTTCTGTATCATCTCCAATAATATGAAGTTGCGAGGCGATTGTAGGGTTACATAGCACAGCTATGGAGAAATCTATATCATTTTCAAATAACGGCATAACTTCCTTCCATTTTATGGCTGACTTTGCAGGAGAAATGCAAACCGTATCGTGTAGCCATATTGGTTTTGAAACAGAAATGCCATTAACGTATAAATAACATTCATTTCCCATGCCTATCATTCCCATAATTATCACCTCATTTCAATCGTTCAAATAGCAACTGGATTACCTATGTCTTGACAACATTATACTGCCATTTTCCACGAGAAATTTCCGCACGTCAGTTTTAGATGTGAATTATCCCATCTCTGTTTGCCTTAATAATGTAGCTAAAACCACCGTCTGCTTTTGCTGGACTAATCTTGTTTCTATAATCGAAGTAACCAATCCCAATCTTAAGTAATTGTGCTCCTGTTTGGACTAAGGGAGTAACATCTTGGCCGATGTACATTGATAGCTGCTGGCCAACAAAAGGTATTCCAACCAAACTTACCAAACTGCTCAGAAAAAATGCAAGTTTCGAATCTTTAAGTGCCTTATAATAGTCCTGAGAGCACTGTTGCCATTCCTCTATAAATTGTGTTTCATAGTGCCGTATTAACTCCGGACTATCGGCATTATATATATTTATTTCCAACTCCCTGATTTTCGCTCTAAATGCATTAAGTTCATCTTTTCTTTTACTTTTAAACTCAAGGATGTCTTCAAAGCGCACATCCATGGAAGGTTGTGGCAAGCAATTTTCAATGTTGATTTTGCAACACTGCGCTTGTAGATTCGCATGATTGCGAGAAGGACTATAGATTTCCCGGCTATGGGTAAAGGTATCTGTACCTAATACGATATCTTTGTCAGAGCATTTTATCGAATACTCTGCAAGAGTTCTCATATATATTTGCGCTATTTTGCTGTCTATCTCCATCCAGCCGTCTACGTTGTAATCGTTTATATATCTTTTATTTTCGAAATAGCCCAATAACTGTGGCGGCAATTTCCTATAGTGAATCAACTCATGCAATGCTGGTGCATATACTTTATTTTTGTGTACCCTCACTCGGCTATTTGTATTTTCATTATTGACCGTTCTTGCCTCATAAGCAGCAATTCTTTTTACAATAGAATTGCAAAAATCTTCCGCGAATTCAGAAGAAAACAGTTTTTGGGGATAAACAGCTTTATATACCCCCGATCTCTGCAAAAACAACACTTCTGGAGAAAAATTCGGATAGTCCTCATAAGGGACGATTGATGACACTTCATCCCAATACAGAACTGCATTCCTTAGCCAAGCACTATCTTGAATGTTGATTGTCGGGTAATACAAAATCGTTTGTGCCATAATTCCACCTCATTTGAGTACAACAATGATTTTTCTTCAATAGGCGCACCAGCTTCCAGCGATCAATCCGCTTAGGCACCTTTTGATAAATCTCTCGATAGTCTACTTTTTTTGTAATCCAGCGTCCGTTTTGAGTGATGCTGCGACCGTCAAGCAGATGAAGGAAGAAGGACGCTTCGATGATTACAGAAATAGTATTGCTTACACCGGATCCAATATGATTATCTTGGTACAAATTACGAGGCCCTTGAAAGAAGCCCATAAGCATATACCTGATGCCGTCCTGTTCGTTGCGCTCGGATTCGTTTTTCAGTCCGTTGATCGCAATAAGGGGAGCCCTCTTTATTGCACAAGTTTGCTTGTCCACTTCAAAAGAAAGTGCTCTTGTTGCCAAATCGAATCCATGAGCATCCAAACCCGATTTCTTCTTGAGATAATTCTCCACAGTCACAAAAGCTTCGCGTGCTGCCGACTCAAACTCCGATTTGTAAATGAGTTGTACCGCATCCGATAATGCTGCGTGGACATTGTACACTTCAAAAAATCCTTTGAGTTTCTTTAGGGAATATGGCATTAAGCTCCCGCAACAAGGACAGAATGTGAAATCATAAAAGTCAAACCCATATGTACCGTTGCTATATTCCCTAAGTTGCTTTTTTCTGGGTGGAAGAGAACACCCATTAGGACAAGCGTATTCTTCTCTCCTCATTGCTTTCACCTCATTTCAACTACTCACTTACCCGCTGGAAAGATTACAATTTCAAAGGATAAGCATCCAGCTTGTTTTGCGCATTTATGTAGGATTTATAAATATTTTTGATTCCGGCTTCTTTTGCCATGCTTACAACAAGATTTTCCTCTGCTACGCCCATTCGCAGGCCAAGAATTATACCGCTTGGGATCCATTCCATCATCACCGGCGGCTTCATAATGCAGCCAGTTATCATTCGCCATTCTTCATCGTATTTATGGCACTCTTTTTTGATTAGGGTCGTTCTTTCTTGTTCCCATAAAGCACTTCCCATACCTGCATATAGCTCTGGAGGAATCTGAGTTGCGGTTGTCTCTGCTATTTTACGGAGCATAACGAATTTCGCAAATTTGGTTGCATCATAAGGCGTGTCCGAATAATAAATCGGATATAGCGGCGTTCCGTAGTTTTTGATTCCGCAATTAGCGCATTTTTCCTGCTTACCGCATAAGAAGTTGTCATTGTTTTCAAGGTCGTAGATTTGCACAAAACCTCTGTGTTGATCTGCATATTTCAGCCACAGAACCTCATTAAACCCATTTTCGGAGAAACAAACTGACCACGTATCCTTTTTAACTTCATCACGGAGTGAAAGCGCTGCATTCAGAAAGCTTTCGGTAAGCCCGTGAGAAAGCGCGTTTGTCACATTCTCAACCGTAAACTGCGCTGCTTGCTCCTCAGAGAGAATATTCCCAAGCAATGACTTAACACCATCCACAACAGCTTCTGTACTTTCCGGAGTCTGGAATGCACTTAGATACTCTTTCCGGATCGCTTCAATGTCGATGTGAAGAAAGGTATCAAAAGGATCATCATAATAATTCGCAGAAGAAAAATAGAGCTTGTTTGTTCTGAGCGCTTCCAAGCTTTTTGTGCTGACAGGACGATACCGAAAAAGTAACTTTGGATACTTAATTGATTTGAATAGCTGTTCTCGCTCTGCCACAATATCATTCCCGGGCAAAGAACATAATGTTTTCCAAAATTGTTCTCGATCATTGTGATCCATTGATAACCCTCCTCTCAAGTATTAAATCACACATGAAATAATTACGTTTTTTATGTTCAAAACGCACCATTTTTGATAGCTGCATCAATCACTTTCTGCCATTCGTCAAATGAAACAAAATGGACGAACTTCTCTTTATCAAAGTCCGATGCTACCAAGAAACCGGCGAATCCTTTTTGATCTGCATAGCCTGCGACACCCCAAACATAGGAATGCAAAAGCCAGTTACACACATCCTTCACTTTGAGCGAGGCAGCTTGTCCTTCACCATAGCTTGACACGCAGATTTTACCACGAAAAGCCCAACCGTCTTCATCGGTGTACGGATATTTCGTAGCAGAGATTACGCCGCTCATGATTTTGCATTCGGGAAGTGTCCAGTTCTGCTCTTTGGCAACTTTCTCTGCTTCAATTTCGTCTTCAATGGCTTTTCGCAGGACGGTGGCAGAGTATAACACAGCACGGTTCAGCTTATGCTTCCCATATTCACCGTAGCTTGGAGCCCTTTGCCAAAGAGATATTGCCCAAGACTGTTTTTTCAATTCCCATTTCCATCTGCCATCAAAAATCATAGCAGTACCTCATTTTAATCGTTCACACAGCGGCAGGAGTTCTTCCAGTTTGGCGACGATGCGCTTTTGCTCAGTAAATTACGGGATAAGTTTCTCTCTTTTAATCCCATAAATATCATACCTAATTCTTTTGAATGTGCTGAGTGAACACTTTTTTTACTGCGACGTCACGATTGCTGGTATCATTCTTGGTTTTTTGGGAAACTTTATAACATGCCAAAATAGCACCTAAAAAGCCAGAACTAATGCAAATTACCCAAGCGCCAATTGTAACTTTTTCTGCCGTTATAGATCCAATTGCATGAAAGTCTGACGTTAAAAGTGATAAAAACAAAGTGCTTGCAATCGAAAGAAATACACTATAGAGATTGTAAAAATGAAACGTGCTCATATCCTTTTGTGCTTCCTCATATGCACAAGATAGTGAATTTCTTAGTTTCTCGTCGGAGATGCTGATCGGAATCTCTTTAACCACGATACCTTCATCCTTGGTATCGATTATATTCATATTACTTTCCGTCGCCATCATGCTCCTCCGCCTTTAGCAGTCCGAGAGAACCCATAGCAAAGAATTCCATATGACCACAGTTTTCGCATACTACTACCCCGGCAGGAATATTAGGACCTAAACTGATATTTTTTGTATCGTCACCTATTAAAATTGTAGCGAAACTTTGAGTGGTAGTAAATTTATTTCCACCACAATAAGGACAATCGGGAAATCTATGTTTATTCATTTTGCTGCCTATTGCGGCAATAAAGTCTTTTGGATTATATTTACTCATGGTCTGTTTTTCCTTTCAATGATTATTTCAACTGTTCGCATAATGGCAAAGGGTCTTCGATTTTGAAAAAGATATATTTTATTCAGAATCTTCCTCATTCGCACTTTGAGCGCTTAAGATTTGCTTTATGCCCTTAAGCTCATCACCAATCTTTTTCATAGTCTTAAGCAAATCTTCCTCGTCGGTCGTTGAGGAAAAAAACGTCATATAATGTTCTAAATCCACAAAGAGATCACTTTGATATCTTTCGCTTCCGTGCAAGCACGAAAGCTCAATCACTACGCTGCTTCTCCTCTCCCCACAAAGCCATCCGGCTTTGCGGGGTCCCCAAGACGGGCGAGCGAGAAACGCACCGTGGGCAGCCTTGGCAGGCTGCATCATGCCGCCCAATCTGTTTGGACACACAATGTCCGGCCATAATTGGGGCCCCACAAAGTGGCCACTTTGTGGGGAAAGGAGAAACAAACGGAGCGATTGAGCTTTCGCGCTTGCGCGGAAGCG
>ENA-ORNT01001015-ORNT01001015.1-human-gut-metagenome-genome-assembly--contig:-NODE-1015-length-19524-cov-15.176794_pt1 | contig 19524 bp, 19 predicted proteins | sample MGYA00242120_ERZ509032 | MGnify/ENA primary metagenome ERZ509032 (study PRJEB26280, sample SAMEA2338729) | human gut metagenome | biome: human gut; feature: human-associated habitat; material: faeces...
TATCGACTCGATGTCGAGGTGGTTGGTGGGCTCGTCGAGCAGCAGCACGTCGGGCGACTTTAGCAACAGTTTGGCCAGCTCAATGCGCATACGCCAGCCACCCGAAAACTCGCTCGTAGGGCGGTTAAAGTCGGAGCGCTCAAAGCCAAGACCCAACAGCGTCTTCTCTACATCTTCTTCAAAGTGGGTCATATCTATGGCATAAAATTTCTCTGAAAGGGTCGACACCTTTTCAATGAGTTGCATATATTCGTCGCTCTCATAGTCGGTGCGAATGGTGAGCTCGTTGTTTATGCGTTCTATTTCAGCCTGTATCTCGTGCAGATGGGCAAAGGCCTGACAGGTTTCTTCAAAAACGGTGCGCCCGTCTTCGGTCATTAGGTGCTGTGGTAGGTAGGCCACAACGCAATCTTTCGGGGCCGATACGGTGCCGCGTGTGGCTGTGCGTACGCCTGCAATAATCTTTAGCAAGGTGCTCTTGCCAGCGCCATTTTTGCCCATCAGGGCTATACGGTCCTTCTCGTTTATCTGAAAGGAAATGTCTTTGAATAAGGTGGTGCCGCCAAACTCGACGGTCAGTCCATCAACTGTTATCATATCTGTTTCTTGGGCTTATTGTGAAATAACCCTACAAAATTAACGAAAATAATTCAATTCTCCATGCAAAACACAACGTAAGGCGCGTATATTTTTATACATACCAAATCTGGTCGTGGCATAAAAATAAAACATTTAAAGCCATAAATTCCCTAAAAATCATTTATTTTTTGTAAGTTTGCACATTAACATCCCACAGCGTAATAGAACAATAAAATAAAGACATAAACAGCCTATGAAGCGTTTCTTACTCGGTGCAATATTTCTTTTAAACGGCATGGCCCTCAGCGCCACCGTTACGGTGCCCCTCATACCACAGCCCCAACAGGTAGAGTGGGGACAGGGCGAGGTAACGTTGCCTCGTCATTTTACCATCCGCGTAACCCATCCCTCACTGAAATCTCTGGGCCATTATCTTTCTTCTATCTTGGCACAGTATGGCATCGATGCTCGGGTGGCTACCTTTGGCCAAGGCTTCATACGCCTCGCCCTTGAAGACGACAATGCTTTTAAGACTTCGGCTTTATCGACCAACACTGCCGCCCTGTCAGAACATTATCTGTTGAAAACAGAAGGCAAAGGCATCAAGATATCGGCCCCACGTGTGGCTGGCTTGGTAAACGGTGTAGCCACACTGCGCCAATTGCTGCCCACCAGCACCCAGACGCCCGCTGTTGTGCCTCTGGTAACGGTGGCCGACGCGCCACATTATGGTTGGCGTGGCTTGATGATAGACAGTTCGCGACATTTCTTCACCCCCGATGAGCTGAAGCAAACTCTCGACCTCATGGCCTTGTATAAACTGAACAAGATGCACTGGCACCTGACCGACGACCAAGGCTGGCGCATTGAGATAAAAGCCTACCCACTGCTCACCGAGCAAGGGGCATGGCGCACGCTGAACAACCAAGACCGCTGGTGCCAAAAAAACGCCATCATGACGCATAATGACGACCTGCAACTTGAGGCCCATAGCTTACGCATCACCCAGAAGGGCGACACACTGTATGGTGGCTTTTATACGCAAAACGAGGTGAAAGACATTGTGGCTTATGCCCAGGCGCGAGGCATTGAGGTGATACCCGAAATAGATATGCCGGGCCACTCGCTTAGCGCCATTGCTTGCTATCCGTGGTTGGGTTGTGGTGCCAATAACCAGTGGGCCGACTTCTCGTCGCCACTATGTTTGGGTAACGACCGCGTGTTGCAGTTTTGTCGCGATGTGTGGACCGAACTGTTCAACCTCTTTCCTTCGCCATACGTACACATTGGTGGCGATGAGGTAGACATGGTGTTCTGGAAAAATTGTCCTCGTTGTCAGGCTCGCATGAAAAGTAACCGCTTGGCCGATGGCCATGCACTGCAGGCCTGGTTCACCAACAATATGCAGGCGTTTTTCACGGCTCATGGCAAACGTATGATAGGATGGGACGAGATGCTGGATGGCGGACATATGCCCTCGGCCACGGTCATGTGGTGGCGTGGTGGCAATGCCGATGCTGCAGTAAGAGCCACGCGCGCTGGCAACGATGTGGTGTGCTGCCCCACTACTCATTTCTATTACGATTATGTTGAAAACGATATCGATGTAGAGAAAATTCTATGCTTCGATGTGCCCACTACGATGACTTCTGCCGACCGACAGCATGTGTTAGGACTGCAAGGCAACCTGTGGACCGAACATATACCGTCATTCAATCGACTTACTTATATGGCCCTGCCACGCATGATAGCGCAAGCCGAGGCTGCATGGGTGCCTGCCGACAAACGACAGTATGCCGATTTCAGCGCGCGCCTTACAGCTCATTATCAGCGTCTTGAGGCTATGGGCGTGCGCTACCGGCTGCCAGGCCTAAAGGGACTGTATCAGCAAAACATTTATTTTGGTAAGGGGCAAGCCCGTGTAACCTGTGCCGACCCCTCGGCAGAGATACGCTATACCACTGATGGCACGGTGCCCGACAGCAATGCACAGCTCTATACACAGCCCATCATGGTGAGCCAGCCCACCACCTTCTGCTTCCGGGCTTTTGGTAAGGATGGTAACAAGGGCGATGCAATACATGCCTCTTTTGCTCCCGCTGTTTACCGCGAAGCTGTGGCGCACCCCGATAAGCTTGTTCAAGGCCTTACGGCTATGTGGTACGATTATACGGGCCCCTCGTGCGCTGGCATCACCACGGCTCCGCTTAAGGGCACTTATCATATTAACCAAGTGACCATACCTAATGAGGTGAAAGGCAATATTGGCCTCGTTATCACAGGCTTTATCTATGTGCCTGCCGATGGCGCTTACGGCTTTATGCTCACCTCTGACGATGGTAGCTTGCTTAGCATCGACGGACAGGTGGTCGTTGATAACGATGGCGAACATTCAACCCTACAACGGTCGGCACAGGTGGCGCTGCGCAAAGGCTATCACACCATCAACGTGCAATATTTTGATCATAATGGTGGCGACCTCTCGCTCGACGTGTATGATGCAGAAGGAAAACTGATGGATGCCAAACAGTTGTTCTTCAAATAAAAACAGAAAACAATAGCAATGTTAGAAATAAGAAATGCTATATGGGTGAAGAACGCCCATACCACGGTGCCTAACTTCTCGATGGCGGCGCCCGACAGCACCCTCACGGCCATCTGTGGGCGCAAGGGTTGCGGAAAAACGGCCCTTATCGAAACGCTGATGGGGCTGCGTCCACTGGCGAAAGGGTATGTGTCGGTTGATGGCGAACTGCTGCAGCCTGCCACGGCCGTCTTCTTTCGCTCGCGTATGGCCTATGTGCCGCAAACGCTGCAAGCGCCAGGACAGCTAACGGCCAACGAACTGCTGCAGTTGTATGCCGACTGCAGCAAGCGGTCGCACCAAACGTTGCGCAAAGACGATGTGCAACAGCTATGGCCTGCGCTGCAACTCGACGATGCGCTTTGGACATCGCCCCTCTATCGCCTCTCTGCATCTGAGCAGCGTCGCATCATGCTCAGCTTTGCCTTGGGGGCTCACCGCTCAATATTGGTGGCCGACGATCCTACGGGCGGTCTCGACGATGCGTTGTCGCATGTGGTAACGCGTCTTCTTAGCCAATATGCCGCTTTGGGGCATACGGTGCTGGTGGCTACGTCTGACCCTGTCTTGGTGGGTGTGGCCCATCATCTGGTATCGCTTACATAAGCAATGATACCCTTTACATAAACAAGAAAACGAAATCGTTAAAAAAGAGATATGGCAAATATACAATTGTCTTTCGTGCAAATGGTGCTGGCCTTGCTGCCCGCCCTGGTGCCCTTCTTCTTCATACAGCTGTATGGCTTACGCCTCATGAAAAAGGCTACGGCCGCCTTCATAGGCATGCTGTTAAAATATGCTGTGGTGTGCCTCTTGCTTGTGGGCACGGCGATGGCTGGTGCTGTGTGGGCCGACGTGTTGGCATCGTTGCTGTTTATCATCATGTCGGCCATTGTGGTAACGCGTCGCGCCAAGCTTGCCATGGACGTTCATTTCATGCCCGTGCTGGTGGGCACGGCAGTGTCGGTGGCACTGTTCACGCTCTACGAGGTGTTTATTGTGATGGGGTCGGCAGCGGCCGATGTAAGCACGCGCTTGTTGCCCTTGGTAGCATTGCTGTGTGGCGGCATTATGGAGATAAACGCCCGAGCCCTTACCTTTTATAATATGGGGTTGCAACATCATGCACATCTGTACCACTATCTGTTGGCCAATGGTGCCACACCGTCTGATGCGCTGTTCTATTTTCGCAAGCGTGCTATGGAACGCACCGTGCTACATGGCGTGTCGCGCATGTCGTTGTCGGTTATCGCATCTACGCCCTGGGTGCTATGGACATTGTTGCTGTGTCAACAGTCGTGGGTCACGGCCGTAGTGCTGCAAATAGCCCTTGTGGTGGCTGCCATTGCTGCTGCCTTGGTGTCGATGGCGGTATCGCTGTATATGGCAGGACGCTATATGCCCGATGGCTACACCCTGTTACAGGCTGCCGAGGCAGGACGTGCAACATCAACGGCGACGCCTGTTGCCGATGCAAAGAAGAATGAAGATGCTGATGCCGAGGAGGACGATATAGAAGAGAACGATATCGAAGATGCTGATGCCGAAGAACAAGAGGTAAGAACAACTGAAACCCCGATTGATGATGAAAACAACAATTAAGCATTATATATGGGTGCTGAGCGCCCTACTGTGTGTGGCCTGTAATGGCGTAAACCGACAACAGGCTTATGCCGTAGCCAAAACGCTTGTTGAGGCTGGGGCTGAAAGTAAGGTTGAAGCAGAAAATGAAGCCGACCCTGAAGCGGCTGTAAAAACAAATGTTGAAACGCTGGCAGCTAAAGCGGTAAAAGATGTTGAAATGCCTGCTGCACGCCCACAAAGTGGCGAACTGCTGCTCTACCGCGATGGTTACACTGTATCTTATAATACCACTACGCTGCAACCCAACTGGGTGGCATGGCATCTTACCCCTAACCGCTTGAAGGGCAACGTAAAGCGTAACGATTATCCGTTTATCTCTGATGATGAGGTGCCTGAACCTCGTGTTGAAACGGCCGACTATCGACAGTCGGGCTACGACCGCGGACACATGTGTCCTGCTGGCGATAACAAATGGAGCGCCGAAGCTATGCGCCAGTCGTTTCTTTTGTCAAATATCTGTCCGCAGGCACCCAATCTTAATCGTGGCGACTGGAACGAACTGGAACAGGCGTGTCGTAAATGGGCTAAACAGTATGATGGCGTGTATGTGGTGTGCGGCCCCATCTTTTATAAAAGCAAACGACAACGCACCATAGGTAAGCATCGCATACCTGTGCCCGATGCCTTCTTTAAAGTGGTGCTACGTATGGGCGATGCGCCTCGTGCCATAGGCTTCTTATATAAAAATATGGACGGAAACCGACCCAAAGGCGACTATGCCAACACGGTAGATGAGGTGGAACGCATCACGGGGCTCGACTTCTTTCCTGCCTTGCCTGATGATATTGAACGCAAGGTAGAGGCCGAATGTAACCTTGCCGACTGGGATATCAAAGATACTTTTTAAGGGCCACAGCCACACCGTCGGCATCGTTTGATAAGGTAACGGCATCGGCATCGGCACGCACCTCGGGGGCCGCATTGGCCATAGCCACGCCCATGCCTGCAAGGTGTAGCATTGATAGGTCGTTATAGCCATCGCCAAAGGCAATCATGTCGGCAGGGGTTAGGTTGATGTGCCCTAATAGTCGGCGCAACGATTGGGCCTTGTCAATGCCCTTCGGCACCAACTCGATAAAGAACGGAGCCGAACGGTAAACATCCATGCGGTCGGCTAACAGTTGCGACAGCTCTTGCTCGGCCCTCTCCATGTCGGCTGGGTGCCCCGTCATCAACAGTTTGGTGGGATGAGGCTCAAGATGTTCCAGCAGGTTGTCAACCTTTCGTATCGACATTTTGTTGATACGGCTTTCTTCACCCACATATTCATCGTGGGGCTTCTCTGTTATTATTTCGTTGCCCACATATCCTAAAAGGGCATGACCTGTGCGCACAGCATACTGGTAGATAAGGGGTATAACCTCGTTGGGCAAGTGGCGCTCATATAGCACCTCCTGCGTTCGGCAGTCTACTATCTTTCCGCCATTATAAGCCAAGATGTAGCCTCCTGTGTGCTCAAGGTCAAGACATTGGGCCACAGGCATAATGCCATAGGTGGGACGGCCTGAAGCCAAAATAATAGTAGCACCACGGCGTTGTGCATCGGCCAGCGCTTGGCGGGTGCGTGGCGTAACCTCTTTATCGCGGTTGGTCAGCGTGCCGTCAAGGTCGAGGGCAATGACACGAAACGATAGGGGGCGCTGTGCATCGGCCAAGGGCGTTGTGGGGGTGCAATATTCGTTGTTCATCACGTTTTTATAGTATATCTGTATTGTTGTTTTTTTGAAATCGGTTGCAATATTCGGAAAAAATATTGAATTATGCAAGCCAACTTGACCTATTCATGCTTTTTTATTGAAAAAGAAGAATTAAATCAAAAAAAATTGATGGCGAATGAAAGAAAAACACTATCTTTGCACAAACAGTGGGTATAGACGCTAATAACCAGCTACGAGCCCACACCCATAGAACAAGACCCATTTCTACGGCTACCTGACGCCAACCATCAGTAGCACGTTTCTACTTGTTTGTTGTACCATCAGTATGTCCTGAGATGAAGGCTTGGCTATATATTTTACTCTTATGAAAAAGGTCGTTGCGAGTGTGGCACTATCTTCCAAGGTGACGGTAGTCCATCAAGGTCGTGCTCATCATGCGCATCGCTCAACGCTGAACGATAATGCAAAGATGCTGCGCGCCTTTTCAATCGACATAGAGTAGCAGAGAATTTATGACACTGGATAGTACGAATTCTTCTTCTACGGCCAATGAAAACAGACACTTTTACACATACTGAAAGTGGGCTGCTTCCTAATGGCACACCTGTTTCTGGGGCAGAAAAACAGTCTGGCTCAGAAATAAAATTGTGTCCGTACGTCTCGTGGTGTTACCTCTTCGTGCATAACCGAAAGGTAAAGACCATTGAAGACCGACTGAAGGTCGACCATATGCCCCATTTTGTGCATAAAAGCATACGCTATATGCCGCGTAGCCGAAAGGGTGGGGGCGTAAAGCAAACGATGGTGCCTTCGGTAAGCGGACTTATTTTTCTCCAAGGCGAGGCCAAATCTCTACAATCTTATTTAGACGAACGGTTTCCTAACTACCGCCTGTGCAAAAATTGTAGCACAGGACAGGTGGCGGTGATACCTGATAGTCAGATGCAACCCTTCATGCGCGTGGCTGAGGTCGATCCTGACCGCGTGCGCTTCTTGCTGCGCCCCTTCCTCTATTACGCTAAAAATCATACTCTTATTCGTATCATGTCGGGCGATATGGCCGGACTTGAAGGCTATGTCGTGCGCATTGCTCGCGACCGCCGACTGGTGATGGAGGTGGGGGGCATGAGCATCGCCGTGTCGGGCATGCATGCTGAACAGTATGTCGAGGTAGACAAAAACCAGGCCTCAAGAAAAGAGTGTGAACGTTATTATAAACGCCAACTAAACGACCGCAACGCCTTCATCGACCGCTATTTTCATCAGGTAGGCTCGTTACAAGAGGCGCAAGAACAGGCCGCCAACATCGACCTCTTGCGCACGCAGACGCTCAGCGATATGCAACAAGGAACGTTGAACATCGTTGAAGCCTTTGCCACCTACCACTTCATCATCGAAGAGATAGCCTATTATTACGCCCCCATCTTCGATACCCTCACCCATCAATTAGCTCCCGTGCTTGAGGCGGGTCGCAAGGTGTTGCAAGGCATAAACTACCTCCTCACCCTGTTGCCCGAAGGCAACGACGTGCGCCTAAACCACGAAAGCGCCTACGAGGAGCTAAACACCCATTATGGATATTTGTTTGAGTAGGGCAATCTTCAACCAGCAATAGCTCATATGGTTAATGCAGAAATTCTTCAAGCCTTTCTGTGGCACATCAGCCTCTATTCACATTCGCTGGAAGATATTGATACAGAAGCCGATTTAATAACGCAGGCTCGCTATTTCATAGGCATCGACCTCGGTCTGCTACGAGAAGGCGTTAGTTTCGACGATGTATTGCTTTTACTCTTGCTTGATATTGAAAGGCAAACCAATAAATGTGATTGGAGCGGTGCCGAACGCAATTGCCAACTTTTCGATCGCTTGGCCCAAAACAAAAAAGTATCGATAACATTATTGTTTGAAAGATGGTATCATGAAGCCGAGGTGTTTCGTCGCCAAGGCTTCTACGATAAAGCCCTTTCGTGCACCTATCAGGCCGAGACCTTTGCCGATAACCCTTTGCATAAATTCAGAACGTTGCTTTTGCGTGGCGATATTGAGAGCGCTAATAATAATAGGTATGAGTTTGGCATCAATTCATTGTCTTTGGCACTTCACGAGGCTGAACAGTTAGGCCAATATTACGTGGCGCAAGTGTATAACAAAATGGCCCACATGTGCTCTCTGCGCTATGTAGGTTTAGGCATTTCTTTCTTGCGCAAGGCACAAGTAATAGGTGATAAGTTGGGCGATGCGAAGTTAATTCTCGACAATAAGTTTGCAAGGGCTAATTCGTACATCGTTTTAGCCATGCGTTACCCCAATGAAGAGCAGCTGTTCTTAGACGAAGCAAAGCGTGTGCTCAACAGCATACAGTATGATAAGTTGTCACTGCCCCAAAACAAGATATATTATAAAGAAATGTGGGCCCGCGTCAACCACGATGTTGAGCCACTGAAAGAAGCCTATGCCTTTTATGCAAAAATCAATGCGCTGGATGACATCTGTAGGATATGTGATGCCATCATCGAAATAGGCATCAACTATCATCAACCCGCACAGGCCCTTCCTTACATCGCTATCTATCGTGAGGCACTGATAAAGCGAAACCGAAAAGATGTGCAAGCTAATTTGGGCTACTTACAACAAGCCGAAGAGATAATCAATGGGATACTGGGAAGAGAAACGAAATAAGTTGATAAGCCAGTTGCCTACGCTACTCGACATCCTTGATCAGATATCGTTGCGTGAAGAACTGTTTTACCTGAAGCCGAGTCATTTTAAGGGCGTGTTTCCCACTTATTATCAAGAGGGCATGTTCTCTACCATGTTAGATGCCGATGGTAGGACACAACTATGGCCAATGGGCTTGTTGCCCTTCACTTATTACAGGGGGCAGTCGCAATATTTCCCACTGTGCAAGCCGTCGCTCTATCGTAAAGGCACAAGAAAGAACCCCATGTTAACCATGACACCCTCAAAAGTGTTTTTAGAGCGCTTGCGGGCATGCGAACTGGAACTGGTGATGCAGAAACACCCGATGAACGATATCTTTCATCATGGTACAAGGTTAACATACCCCGACGGCACAGAAGAAAACATATCACTTTCTATCGACTATTTAGCATTGGCACAGCATTACGGCATCTGTACCGAACTGTTAGACCTCACGGTAGACAAATGGGTGGCAGCGTTTTTTGCTTGCACCAAGTATGTGAACGGCGAATACAAACCCGTAACCGATGCAAATAGTTATGGCGTGTTTTATGAGATATATGAGCAAACGCACGACATGATGCCAGGTGTTACCGCTGCTGCCAGAAAGATAAGAGCCATAGGGCTTCAACCATTTTCGCGCCCAGGAGAACAAGCGGGCTTTGTCTATACCATGACAAAAGATCAAAACTTCAATCGTCTGTGTAACAAGAAGATAAAGTTTAGACATGATCCCAAAGTGTCAGAACTAATCTTCAATTATGCCAACCGCTCAAAAAAACTGTTTCCCTATGAACTGCTGCAAGAAAAGGCCGAAGTGATAAAATCTCACACCACCTTTTCGCGCTCAGCCTACAACATGGCCATAGCACGCTATTTCTTTGATACACCATTCGAACAAATAGACGCGTGGTGTAAAGATCAAGATATACACCTACAAGACCAGCCCCTAACTTCTTTTACTGACGAAGAACGAGCCTCCTTCATGAAAGCTTGGCCTCAAAACGCCCCCTCCTTTTACAGCCGTATATATGTAAGATATAGCTATACGGGTCCGATGAAAGAAGTGTCGAAGGAAGAGTTTTATACATAGCCTTTCCGAAACGCAAGGCGTATGATATAAAAGCAATTGAGTGCTTACGCGTTAGCCGAGAAGAATTCAATATTCAAAATTGCGCACAGCGCATAAATTGTGCCAAAATTCTTGTAAATATTAAATATATAGCTTATCTTTGCATAAGTAGTTTAAAACTAAGGAGGAATATAAAATGAACACTATCATTATAGATGACCCAAAGATATATCAAGGAGGCGAGATGTTTGCAAAACAGAATAATGTTAGCTTGAAGGAACTTGTGAATAATTATGTAGCAAGTTTAGCTGCTAAGGTCCAGTCTCGGAATAAAAATTCAGCTGACGTTAGTTTTACACAAACAGACGCATTTAAGGAAGCAATGGATTATATGGATTCTTTTGTTGCAGATGATTTTACGACTCCAGTACCTGTCAATGAAGAGACAAAAGCAGTAGTAGCACATAACAAATATGGCGTATGAAAGTATTTGTTGACACTAATATATTGATTGACTACGTCTGTAGACGTGAGCCATTCTTTCTACATGCCAAAGCTCTATTTGCCTCTGGCTATTTAGGAAAATCACAAATAGCAGTATCTGCTTTGTCTATAGTTAATTCTATTTATATAGGTCGTAAATATGGTTCTGAAACTTTAAAGTTGAAGTTGTCCGCATTGTCCCATTTAATAGAAGTCGTAGACATATCTGCCACATCTGTTTTACAGACCTTAAATACAGACTGGAAAGATTATGAGGATGCACTACAATACAGTTCGGCATTGTTGTGTGGCGCAGACTGTATCATCACAAGGAACATAAAAGACTTTGAACTCTCAACTTTGCCTGTTTATACAGCAGAGGAATATATGAATATATTAGATAAAGAATAAAAAATCAAATCCCCATCTGAGTGGCGGCATGCGCAGAGCGATACTGCGGTGGGGAACAACCTAATTAACTGATTAATTGGTAAAACTCATGAAATCTTATTTATCTCAGAAAACAGGCGCAACTTTTTCTTAGGTAGCTCCCGAACTTTCGTATACCATAAAGACGATGTAGAAAGTAAGCACTCAAATTAGGGCTTAAATTAGAAAGAAGTAACTTCGCTGCTGAATTTTAAGTAAACACTCAAATGTAAGCACTCAATTGTTTCCGAGGCATATTGCATGAACCAAGTTACCTTTGCACTGCAAAACATAAAAATACGATTATGGCAAGCAGTGAAGATTTTAAAAGGATACTGGAGCTTTATAACCAGGAGTCCAAGACAAGTGGTGTTTCGATAGTCGCCTTCTGCCAGAAGAACGGCATCGTTTATTCCCAGTTTGAGCGTTGGTACAAGAACCGACATAAGGTCAAGGTTCATGCAGTTGAAATTGTTGAGAGAGATGGTACAATCCCAGTGCAGGATACAAAATTGCAAGACACTTGTGACAATGCAGTTGAAGTTTCCGAGCCGCAAGATGTCCGATTGTCCAAGCCGACATTGTTTACAATACAGTTAAAGTCAACCAATGGTATGTATTTCCAGCAGCGAAACATAGACTACAATGGGTTGAAAGACCTGGTAGAGAAATTGGAGGTGCTATGCTCGCGATAAACGGAGGTGTCAAGCTGTGGTACATAGAAGGTATTACAAACATGAGATTTGGCAAGTACCGTCTGTTTTCAGAGGTACAGGCACTTGACATGGATCCATACAATGGTGATGCCTATATTTTCATGTCGAAAGACCGCAGGATACTGAAGGTCATTAGATACAAGAATCACAAGCGAGTGCTTTATGACATAACCTATGAGAAGGGCTATAAGTTCATGAAACCCGTGATAAAGAACCATGAAGTCGTGTATGAATTGGACTTTAAATACTTGGTTGCCTTACTTGAATGTCCGACGGTAAACGAGTTGGAAGTATAATGTTAAATGATTGATAATCAATAAATTGCTTGTATTACCATGCTGTTTTTTCGATATTTTTTAGTACCTTTGTACTATGAAGAAGCAAGATCAGACAGTGGAAAATATGATAATGCAAGCTCATTATCTGGAGGCTTTGGAGATAGAGTCCAAGGCCCAAAAACCATTGGCTGAAATGGAAAGGCAAGACTTTATAAATACAATAACGGAGCTTAAGGCTATGATAGGTAGTCTTAAGCTTACGATAGACACGCTTCGTCAGACGATAAACTCGCAGAACGCTACGATAGCGTCGTTGCAGAAGTCAATGGATAGGCTTCAGAGTGCATACGACAAGGCTGTCAAGGAGCGTGATGACTTGAACGGTCGTATGAATAGAAGCAATCAGGAGACATTCGGTTCCAAGAGTCTGAAGCAGAGTGGCAGGGGCAAAGTTGTCAAGAACGACCGTCAGAAAGAACGTGACGATTGGGCTTCAAAAGATGACAATGACAATAATGCCTCTTCCGCTTCTTCGTCTGCTGACGGTGAAATAGACCAGACTAAGGTAAAATCAGAGAATCTGAGTCGTTCAGGAAGAAATGGTATGAAGTACAACCGTATGAACGCTGCCAAGACCATAACTCTTGAGACATCCTTGGAAGGTGCGCCAGAAGACATGAAGTTTATCGGTTATAAGGACATAGAGGAATACACCAAAAAGAGTTATGTGGAATGTACGGTTTTCAAGGTGGCGGTCTATGAGGACAAGTTCGGTATGCGGCATGACTTTTATCAGCCCAAGGATGAAAAGGATACACGCCGCCCGAACTTGAATGTGGTTCCTTCGACGCATTGTACCCCTGAGTTCTTGGCGGATTTGATTGTTGACCACTATATGCTGATGACTCCCATATACAGACAGTCGATACGCAATATTCTTGACAAGCTGCAGATAAGCAGCAACACAAATAGAAATTGGCTGACACAAGGTGCGGAACTGCTCACTCCGATAATCCGTCTTCTCAAGAAGAAGCTGCTAAAGGTGAAGTCCATTCTTAACATTGACGAGACATGGACAAAGGTCAGAATCAAGTTTAAGGGTGACAAGACCAAACTCGGCAGATACTTCAAGAAGTACGTGTGGGTTCTTGTGAACAAGGCGAAGCAGATAACCTACTTCTTTTATGACAATGACGAGAATGACAGCCGTGGCAAGAGACCGATACAGACATTCTTGGGAGATTTCTTGGGTACCATACAGTCGGATGGCTATGTGGTGTACAAGGAGCTTACCAAGGACAATCCCGCTAACGAGCACTTGATGTGCTGGGCGCATGTCCGTAATAAGTTTGAAGCGGTATTCAAGGCTTGCAAAGATGCCGATGCTGACACTTTCGTCAAATTGATAGCCACGCTGTATCGCGTAGAAGCAGAATGCTTGCTGAACCATTATACACCACAGCAAATCAAAAAGCGAAGACAGCAAAAGGATGTGACCAAGATACTGAGCCTTATCTATAAGAAGGCAAACGGGATGCTTGCAAATCCTATTCGCTATCATTATAGTGACATGATGCGCAAGGCGTTGGTTTATTTGACATCCAATTGGGAAGACCTTATCAAGTATCGAAACGATGGTCGTTTTACAATAGACAATATGCTCGCAGAACGTGCTGTACGTCCATTTACGGTGAAAAGGAAGAACTCATTGTTTTTCAGTAGTGAGGATGGCATAGAGTCAGCCTTGAAATACCATACGCTCATTGAGACATGCAAAAATGTAGGTCTCAATGTGAAGGAGTATTTCGCTTATGTATTCAGCAGACTTATAGAGGGTGAGAAGGATTACGAAAAGCTTCTCCCCAGTGCAGTCGCACGGTAAATTCAAATAAACAAAAGTTAAAACAAAAATAATCAATGGCTCTCCAGCCCCTGTTTATAAGGGGTTGGAAGCAATTGAGTGCTTACAAATGGTACAAGGATACACGCAACAAAATAGTGGAAGTAAAGGTGGATGGACTTCCTACCTCGACTCAAGAAGAGCCGAAGGTGGAAAGCCGTTCTCAGGAACAATCATCTACAGAAACGAAGTCCTCTTGTGTTCGTATACTTGTGGAGTTGCGCATGACCAATGGACTGCATCTCTCTCAAAAGAATCTAAGCTATCAAGAATTGAAGCAACTGATAGAGAAACTGGAGGGTCTATGCTGAATGTAACAGGATTAAATCAGTTCTATTACCTTCGTGACTTTACCGATATGAGATGCAAACATAGTCGTGTACTTTCGATTATACGTGAGCAGCTTCACCGTGAACCAAATGACGGTGACGTATTTATAGTAATGTCCCGTGACCGTCGTATAGTAAGACTGTTCGCATATGATAATCGTTCATACAGTTTGTTTGAAAAGAAGTTCGTAGCAGGCTATCAGTTTATGAAAGTAGAACGTGAAGGTGGAGAACGGGTTTACAGAATTGACTGGAAAGATGTTGTATTGTTATTGGAAAATCCAATAGTTAATACATTGAAAATCAGATAATTATGTTGCTTATTTATTCGTTTTTCTCATATATTTTTACTATCTTTGTAGTTGAAAATCAGAGCATTACGGATGAAGGAACTGCAACATATCATAGAACAAAAACAAGAGCTTCTGGCACGGGAATCAATCTCGCGCCCAGCTCTTGATTACAGTGAAGGTATGACAGCAGAAGAACAAAAACGTTATATCAATTATCTTGCTGAACGCCTCGAAAAGGCAGACTTGGGATTACGTGCTCGTGATGCTGTGCTTCAGGATTTTCTTGATAAGCAGAAGGAATATGACGAGCGCTTGTCAAAATTGGACGCTGTATTGTCAGATGTTGAAGACATTAAGAAGAACTTGGCTTCTGAGGTTAAGAAACGTAAGGCTGCCGAGCGTAAGGTGGATGACTTGAAGGCAAAATTAAAGTTTGCCAATAAGAATCGTTTCGGTGATAAGAGTCACAGAACCAAGAAAAAGGATTTAGATGAAGATTCTGACCGTACCAAAGACAAGGATGATTTTGATGGTACATCTTCATCTTTACCTGAAAACTCAATAGTCAACAAAGACCCTGAGGCATCAGCATCAACTGCTACTCAGGAAAAGAAGCCACGTGACTTGTCAAACCGTCCCGATACCTATAAAACTATGGGAATTCAGGGGACGTCCAAAGAGTATAAGTCGGACTTGTCAAAAGTTCCTGGACGTATACTTGAGAGAAAGATGGTTCCAGTGTTTCATCTTGAAGTAAACATTGTAGAAGAACGTTTCGAGATGGTTCACTATGTAGAAAAAGGCAAGAAACCCAAGTGGGGGTATTTCCCCGTAGCCGGTAATCCTGAAATTGTTACAAAGTTCGATGGTACTAAGGTCACTCCAGAGTTTCTTCAAGCTATAGCATACGAGGTTTATGTGAAAAATGTCACTTTCGGTCTTCTTCACCGCTGGCTTACCGATTTGGGTATGCAAGTGTCAGCTAATACACTCCGTAACTGGTTGAAGAAAGGCAAGAAGTACCTTGACGAACTTGTCAAGGTATTGAAGGAAGTGGCTTTAGAGAAAGACTCTATAGTCAACTGTGACGAAACATGGTGCAAAGTCCGCAAGTATGACCATTACAAGAAATGTTATATCTGGGTATTGGTCAACAAGGCAGAGCAGACAGTCATCTTCTTCTATGAGGATGGCTCGCGTGGCCGTGACGTGCTTACAAACTTTATTGGTGATGCAGAACTGAAGAGTGTTATGACCGATGGTTATAATGCCTATGTGTTTATAGGTGACGAGTTGAGTACCGTAAAGAAAAGTCCTAATCTAAAGAATGCTATACATCAAGTATGTATGGCCCATGTTATGGCTAAGTTAAACAAGGCATTAGACCAAGCTGGCGATATTCATGCGTGTCCCTTTATAAGTGGTGTTGATTTCTATTACAAAAGAGAACATCAATATGATGCAGAAGGTCTTACACCAGAAGAGAGAGTCAAGCGTCGACAAGATCTGGAGTCAAAGGACATGCAGATAACTCTTAGACAATATCTTAAGATTGAGCTTGACAAAGATCCGTCAGAGACCACTCCTTATTTGCGGGAAGCCTTGAATTATCTGGATAAATTCTGGAACAACATCTTTGCTTTTCTAAAGGATGGCAATCTTCCCATTGATAATAACTTGGCGGAACGTACGATTCGTCCTTTGACAACCCAGCGCAATGCAATGCTCCACTTCGGCAGTGACGAAGGGGTTGAGATGGCGGCTACTTATCATAGTATAATAAGTACGGTGAAGATGCAAGGGAAGTCAGCATGGGAATACCTTGGTAAGTTTTTTACTAAAATATTTAACGGTTGCAAGGATTTTATCAGCCTGCGACCAGATAAAATCGGATTGGCAATATGCCAATAGTTAATAAACAAGTGAAATTTTTAACATCTCAATATATAGGCACTTGCAAAAGTGCCTATACAAAGGGCTATGTCCTAAATTGAGCACTAACAACATTTACATTATGGCTATATTTGTTCACGTTAGAAGTCCGCAAAAACTTCTTGACGATATGAAATCATTAATTTCTATTGGGGAAATACAAGAATGGACTATTGATGATGATGGAGATTTTACATTATCTGATGAAAGATTAAAAAATGAGGCTTGGTTCCATCCGTATTTGTTATCAGATGACGTTTTAATATTTGGTATTATTGGCCGAAAGAATGTTAAAATGTCTATGTCTTTATATTCAGCTTATCATGGCGAATTTATTAAGACATTATTAAATAATTATAACGGACAGTTGGACAGAGTATCAGCAGTTCCACCTTTTTCTAATGATTTTGATACAAAGAAAATTGAAAAATAATAATCGTATGGATGAAACTAAAATATGCTGTTCTAATGCTGAAATAAAGGCTTTAGATGCTATCAAATTAACATCATTTTCCTCCATTAATCTTGAGAATATAAAAAAAACATTAAAGGAGGCTTTAGAACAAAATCGGAGTAATGGGGTTTTTCGCGAATACACGCAACATGACATTTCCCATATTGATGGTATGTTAGTGCTTGTTGATGATATAATTCCTAAAGAAACAAAGGATATAATGAGCCCAACAGATTGGATGATGTTGGTTTTATCGTTTTATCTTCATGATTTTGGAATGTTAGTTACTAAAGATGAAATAGACAACAAAGACTCTGATATTGATTTCATTGATTACAAGGGAAAACATAAATATTCCGATTTGAATGAAGATGAAATCTTTCAAAATTATATACGTGATAATCATGGCGAGAGAATAAGCAATTGGCTCACAACGTTAGATCAAAAATCTGATTCTTCTAAGACTCATAAAGAACTGTTAAGTAATATGGTGGGTTCTTTATCTATGGAAATTCGTAGAGACTTGGCTAAATTATGTAAGTCACATAGTGAAGATCTGTCGACAATTCAAAGCTCGTTAGATGTTGACCAGCAATATGAACAAAGTTCAGATTCAAAGATAAATTTATTATATGTTGCTTCTATTTTGCGAACGGCAGATATATTACATATTAATTCAGAAAGAACGCCAGATATAGTCAGGAAGATTATATCTCCAAAGAACCCTTTCAGTAAGACAGAATGGGATTTTCAAAAATCAGTAAAATGTATAAGACCATTCAAGGAAAGAGATAGAAATGATGATGTAGATGAAAATATCAAACCTCACTCTTTTGAAGTCAAGGCAACATTTGTAAATGAAGAAGCATATTCAAGATTTAAGGAATATATCAATAATGCTAAGGAGCAGTTAAAACAAACTCATGACATCTGTCGTGATTCTTGTCATAAGAACAAGAATGGATACGAATTTCCTTGGGATACTATAAATTGTGATTCTATAAAAACAGAGGGATTTAATGCGGAACCATTAAAATTTGAATTAGATAAAGATAATATATTAAAACTCCTTATTGGACATACTCTTTACAGTAAATCAAATGTTGTATTAAGAGAGCTTGCTCAAAATGCGATAGATGCTTGTAGGCTGATGAATAGCTCATCAAAAGAAGGGTCATCTGACTACCAACCGAGAGTGTTCATTAGTTGGAATACATTGTCTCGTGAGTTGATTATCAAAGACAATGGAACAGGTATGAATGAAGATATCATTAAGAATTATTTGTTTAAAGTTGGAGCTTCACGATACCAATCTGAAGAGTTTAAGAAAAGTAATTCTGAATTCCATTCTATCAGTAGGTTTGGAATAGGTCTCTTGACGTGTTTTATGATTAGTGACGAGTTTGATGTTATTACATTATGGCATAAAGAAAAAAAAGCACATAAGATACGTATTAAAGGAGTAAGTGGCGAATGTATTATGCGCAATGATGCTTCTACAGATCAAATATTGGATGGTAGACATGGTACAACTTTTATATTAAAAGTGAGACAAGATATAAAATTTGAGAATGTAGCAGATAATCTTAAAAGTTGGATAGTCATACCTCAATGTAAAGTAGAATATAAAGAAAATGACTTTGAAACAATAAGAATAGGATACGATACGGAACATGATGCTATTAAAAACTATTTAAACTCAATAGGTATTAATGATGATAATAAGACTTTTAGAATAAAAGAAAAGTTTACTGATGGTATAAAATTTTACTTTTTAGAGAAGAAAAGCGATCTTTATGGAGATTGGAATATATTCTCACCCAACTATAGATATCTCAAAGATATTACAATTCCTATCGGTTGTTGTGTTGAGGGTATAAAAATATCAGATAATACTCCAGGTTTTAAGGGTCGAGACTTTGTTGCCCTTATAAACTGTAATGGAAAAACTTCACCGACAACAAATGTTGCTCGTGATAGTTTTGAGCAATCTAATGAATATGATAGGATGATGAAATTCATCTATAAATCATATTTAGATTCAATTTATGAGAAAATAGATTTGTTTAAGAACAACCATTCTTTGTCTTGGGCTGTTAATGAAGCTTGCTATTCTATAGATCATTTTGTAGATAAAAATAATCGTGGTATTGAATTCTTTTCTGATTTTTCATTGTTTAATGAATGCCTTGCTGATGGTAAGATCTTTTTGTTAGATGCAGATAATAAATATGAGAGGGTAAGTTTGAATGAACTTGGCGATGATGTATGGACAATAGAAAGCTATGCTTTTAATTCAGCGATGAGATTATCTCAAGAAATATCTGATTGTTCTTCCACTGCTTTTGGTATTCTTTCCCAATTAGGAGCAAAATTTAGTGATGAAGTCAAGCGGGTATATTCTGATACATTAAATAGTGTTTACTGAATAATTTATAACTCTCTGATATTTAAGTTTATATAACTTTAT
>ENA-ORNT01001017-ORNT01001017.1-human-gut-metagenome-genome-assembly--contig:-NODE-1017-length-19437-cov-12.410897_pt1 | contig 19437 bp, 10 predicted proteins | sample MGYA00242120_ERZ509032 | MGnify/ENA primary metagenome ERZ509032 (study PRJEB26280, sample SAMEA2338729) | human gut metagenome | biome: human gut; feature: human-associated habitat; material: faeces...
GCGTGATGCCATGACCTGTGCAGTAGAGATAGTACTTGCCATTCTCATACGCCATCACGGGATCGTGAACAAAAGGAGTATCTACCACAATCGGTTCCTGCGGAGCATTCTGTGCCATCATCTGACAACCGCCTTTAACAGTAGGAGCAGCAATCATCATTGCTGCTCCCAAAAGTATTTTAGAAATCTTCATATAATTACACCTTATTATATATATAAGAGAATTACTTGTTCACAAATTTCTTTCCGTTTACAATCACTACACCCTTGTAGCTCTTGTCTACCTGCTGACCGGAGAGGTTGAACCACTTGCCATCATTCTTCTTCTGAATGATGATAGGGTTCGAGATGCCTGTAGAAAGGCTTGAGCCGTCGATGTAAGAGTTCTCACCGGTAAAGAACACGTTAATCTCAGACGGCTTATCTGTAATAGTCTTTGTATATGAATAATGATACACCTTATTATCCGTTGTGGTAATCACAGCAGTCATCTTGAATGCGCCTGTAGCTACATATTCCACGGTCATATCTACCAAAGAACCATTCATATCCTTCGCAAATGTATCCCAGTTGTAATCGCTGACACATCCTGTGTTGCTCCAGGCAATATTTTCAAAGTTGTCATTGCGTAACATAACATACTCCTTATAGCCAACAGCGCCATGAGCTACGTTAGAAACACCCAATACCCAACTCTTGTAAAACTCTGCACCCACAGTATAGTTATAGAACTTAAACTGTGCCTTATTGCCAGCCTTCACAGTATAATCCTGGCTCAGGTTAGTAGCATAGGCATTCGTTGTATTCTTCTGTGCAGAAACAGGATAGTAAACCGGAGTCGTTTCCTCAGCCTCAGCATCGATGTTCAAGGTATAATCCTTAGTATATTCATAACCATCCTTGCTGATAGTCATGGTCATGATTACCTTACCCTTGCCTTTTACTACGCCTTCATCGGTCAGAATAGAAGGATTGCTTGATTTCCATGAAATGGTAGCACCGAGATGCCCCTCTGTTGGGAGTTTTGGCTTTGAATTCAAAGTTGCACCATCTGCGAAAGGAACGCTGGTCTTATCCAATGTATATTTGATAGCCGCCTTGGCATCAGCCTTGCTTCCCCAGATACTCAAACCGCGAGTCTGCAAACTGGCACCACCCGATGTAGCCAAACCGTCAGAAGAACTGAGGGCTGTAAAGCAGAGCGCCTTGATATTGGTATAATCGATGGTCTGCTCGGTAAGCACACCCTTGAACTTCACCTCTGCATTGGCTGTAGCAACACCCTTCAAGGTAAGATTGATGTAGCTTGTACCGCTCACCAGTTCCCATTTTCCGGTATACTCGCCTGAGATAGAACCATCAGCATTGAGATGGATGGTAACAGGTTTCTCATAAGCCATTGCCGCTGTATTCTGACGGTAAGGATGAGCTATGATCTGATAATCTCCCTCTACCTCTGTTGCATCATAGAGCTGCTGGGTAGCAATATCATTATCAGTATAAGTTTCGCCGCTAAACTCGTAAGGAGCAGCAACCAGCCAACCGTCCTGGTTAACGAAGAGCTGATGTACACGAACCTCATGCCCCTCACCTCTGTTCATGAAGCGGGTATGGTAAACGATGAGTGCTCGTCCCTTATGGTCTACGATGGCTGAGTTATGTCCCTGAGCCAGTTCAGCATTAGGCATGGTTTCCCACTGGTAGTTGCCGAAGAGTTTCACACCCTCGTCGCGATTGGCGTCAGTTCCAAAGTTGACTCTTGGCTTGTCATATACGGCTCCTATGCCCGTAGAGGTCAGACAGTCCTTATAAGGTCCGTCAGGTTTCTCTGAACGGAATACACGAATCTGATAGCCACCGGCAGCCGTCAAACCGCCATAACTCATAAAGAGATAATAATACTTGCCCACCTTCTGGATATAGCTTGCCTCGCCGGAAACACCCCAGCCACCAGCTATCTTCTTGCCGAAATAGGGGTCGCTGGTAGCATTTGCATTTGCCGCTCCCGCTGTAGTTGTTACTCCCTTCACCTGGTATGGGTAGGTATAAGTATAGTCACGAAGACCATTCTCCTTGTCAAGTTTAATCATGAAGATGCCTGCAAACCATGAGCCATAGCTCATCCAGAGATTGTCATCGTCATCATAGAACACGCATGGGTCGATACAGTTGGGACCATAAGGACTCCATTCGTCCGTGTTGTATCGCTGAGGCAGGGATGTGCAACCTGTAGCAATCGCCAAGTCGGTATTCTTCCAGTCACCTGAGGCTGCGAAACCATTGTGGGCATATCTTCCCGAAAAGCCTGAGCATACCACTGGTCCCTGATAAATCCAAGGTCCCTCGAGGTCGTCGGATATAAAGCACACGATGGTAGAGCACCAGTTGTCGCCATTCAGACTCATATACATACACCATTTCTTCATGGTCTTGTTGTAGATGACGTCTGGTGCCCACTGCATGCCTTTCACATTATTGCCTTTCGCCTGCCAGGCATGGGCATCGAAGTTAGGAAAATCGACTTCCTCGCCCTTATAGTTCTTCACCTTCTTCACCATTTGGGTGGAATAAGCGTCCTTGAAGTTCACTAGTTTACCATTCACGTCAGCAAAAAGACTGTTGCTGGTTCCGGCATTCTCCTCACCCGTTTTGAAGGTGTTCCATATCTGATAGTTGCCCGTAGCATAAGTCTTGGCTCTGCCCAGATGCGAACCGTAGATATAATATTTAGGGTTGGTGGTAGAGCCCGTAACATCCATCACGATAGAAGGGTCATGCACCGCGATGCGCCCTGTTATCGTTTGGGTAGCGTATGCATTAGCCAGATCATTATCGCCGACAGCCGTCTGAGCCATAGCTCCGTTCATCGCCATCAGACTCATGACAGAAAGTAATAACTTCTTCATACGATTTCAAGTTTAAGATATGATTTTTTAAAACCAAGGAAGGTCTATGGTGTTTTCGCCATAGACCTCACCTAAAATATAATAATGTATATTGACAAAGATTACTTGCCGGTTGTTTCACCCTCAGTAGTCTCGCCACCTTCAGTGGTGTCGTCCTTCTTAGGAGCATCAGAGAGTTCCCAACCTGCATTCTGTCCTAAGTTAGGATTCTTCTTGTAAGTGTCATCAGGCACTGGGAAGTAATAATTCTTAGGAATAGAGAACGCACGAGTAGGATGGGTATTATCGTTGCGATAAGTATATACCTGGCTCTCATTAGGAGTTACAACAACGCTATAGATGTTGTAAACCTGCTTGTAGCGTGGCTCACTCTTCTCTGTAGCAGCACTCTTGCCATCAAACAATTTCCAGCGGCGCTCATCGAAGAAACGGTGATCCTCGAAAGCCAACTCGATGCGGCGCTCATTGCGGATACGCTCACGAAGCTGCTCCTTGGTCATACCCTTGTAAGCAGGCATACCCACACGGGCACGAACCTGGTTTACATAGTCGTAGGCAGCCTCAGGACCCTTTGCCTCGTTCAAAGCCTCGGCAGCATTGAGCAGAATCTCCGCATAGCGGAAGATAGGGCAAGCGGTAACGTATGTGGTAGGGTTCTTGAAGCTCATATTGTGAACGAACTTCTTAGAGTAGTAGCCGGTAGTGGTACCACCATGAAGATCCTGGTAGTCTTTGCCACCTACAGATACATCCACTGCACGCTCCTCGTCCTGGCTCTTGTCTCCCCAGATACTTCCCTGGTGGAAGATGGTCTGTTCCAGACGTGGGTCACGGTTCTTGTATGGATTCTGATCGTTGTAAGAAGGATCCTGGTCGATAGGAAGGCCATTGATGGTCTCGTAAGAATCAACCAGATTCTGTGTAGGGTTTACGCGACCGGTAGAGTTCACATTACCGGAGAAACCACAAGGAGTGTTGAACATCTCAATTTCTCGTGTATTCCACTCACTGCGGCTGAGGATATACTCAGGGTTCAGGTGAGGGGTACTGGTGAAGCACTCATAATAGTTCTTGTTAGGGTTGTTATCGCTTGTAGTGTACAGACGATAAGGGTTGGCAGAACTCTTGTTGGCATTGATGAAAGCGAGGGCTGCATCAGCAGCTTCCTGCCACCAGGTAACATCATTTGTAGGATTGTTCAGTGCAGAAGCACGATAGAGCAATGCTCTTGACTTCAATGCATAGACAGCAGCACCATTGATACGTCCCCAGTTCTCATTTTCATTGCTGTAACGGAATGGGAGCGCACCGCTCTGGATGATGGCATCGCATTCATCAGCTACCCATTTCAATGCTTCAGGAGCTGGAGTACGGGCAATAGAAGCAGCCTCTGCATTATCCAACACATGATCCTCGATAGGCACTGCACCGAAATAGCCAATCATATCGAAATGAAGGATGGCACGAATGAAACGCGCCTCTGCCTTGTAACGGTCGCAGAGTTTGTTGTCGTCACCGCTCTTCTCTGCATTTCCGATTACGCTCTCACGTGCCTTTGAAATGAAGTCGTTGCAGACACGGATGCCCTTCAGATCGTTGCTCCAATAACTATTGGCAAACCAGTGGTTCTTTGCATCGTATGAATCGTTCAACACACTGTGATAGTAATGCACATTCCAGTAAGAAAGGGCATTATCGGTCATACAGTCACGAGAAGCTGCACGGAACTGACCATCAGTATATCCCGCAAAGGCATCAGGCAAATAGGTATAGGCATTTGCCAAGACACCACGGGTACGGTCGTAGTTGCTGTAGATGTTCTCGTCGGTATAAGTCAAGTCGACTTCTTTATCGAGGATGTCGCTGCAGGAGGTCATACCTCCTACAGCCAGCATCGCCAATGATATATTAACTAATATCTTTTTCATATTCGTTTTTGATAAAATTGATTAGAAACCAATGTTAATACCAAATGTAAATGACTTTGTCTTTGGATACCACCAGCAGTAGCTCAATGGCTTCTCTGGGTCTACATCATCTGGCAGACTGCTAAAGGTAGCAATATTGTAAGCGCTGAAGTAAACGCGGCACTTAGTCATCCACAACTTAGAAATCAACTTAGCAGGCAAAGAGTATCCTACCTCAATATTACGGATAGACCAGAAGTTACCATTACGTACCCAGATGTTGTTCTGGTAAGAACCTGTAGCACGGTCTGAATCAACTGCATCGAATCCATTATAAACAGGACGTGGATAAGTAGCATTCACGTTGCGAGGATCAGAAGGGTCATCAGTATAGTAACCCCAAGCCTTTGTTACCTCATGGGTACCCATGTTACTCCAACCACTGTAGCTGATAGCTGGTGAAAGGAATACAGAGCGACGGAGATAAGCATTCACAATCATGCGGGCATCGAAGCCCTTGTACTCGAAACCGAAGTTGAAGGTAGGAATCATCTCAGGAATGATGGTGTATGAATCTGGCACCATATCCTTTGAGTCGATCACACGGTCACCATTAATATCCTTGAAGACTGCAGTACCCAACTGTTGTGCTCCATTAGAGAAGCTGTTGTATGGATACTTTTCCGGATGGTCGATGGCATCCTGCTGAGAGGTTGCAATCAGGTTTGGATCTGAAGCCCACTGGTCGAACTTATAGATGTTCCATCCACCCACACGGTTGGTACCAGTCTGAGCCTGCTCATAGAGTTCGGCTACCGAAGTATTGTCATAGATTCTATGACCTGCCTTGCGCTGCCACTCTACATCTGGTGCTGTTTCATCGATATCGGTAATCTTGTTGGTATTGAAGGTAAGCTGACCCTCGATAAAGTACTTAAAGTCCTTGCCGATATTGCCACGATGTCCGAGAACGAGTTCGTAACCGCGGCTTTCAACCTTACCGTATGAATCCTGTGCTACAGGCACACCAAGTATGGTCTCAGGAATGGTTGAACGGGATACCAGGATGTTAGAACGCCACTCCTTGAAGATATCGAAGCTACCATAAAGTTTGCTGTTCCAGAGGTTCCAGTCAACACCGAGGTTTACCATCTTGGAGATTTCCCACTTACTGTTGGCATTACCGGTCTTGCTCTCAGCATAGCCATTCACAAAAGTTCCGTTATAACCGAAACCGTAACCGGTAGCTGTACCATAGATACTCTGATATGGGTAACGGCCTGCACCAGTGGTTGACTGACCAGCCTCACCGTATGAAGCACGAAGCTTCAAGAGATTGATAAAACCAAGTTTCTTCATCCAGGATTCCTCAGAGAGTACCCATCCTGCTGATGCACCCCAGAAGGTTCCCCAACGGTCGTCTGGTGAGAAGTTGTCACATCCCATACGAGAGAGGTTGACTGAGGCGATATACTTGTTGGCATAGTCGTATGTTCCCTGGAAGTTGTATGCCAGATATCGGTTTGAAGATGCACTCTGCTGGGTAGAGTAATCTGAACCTGCTTCCTCATTACGGTAGTAACGGGCAAAGGCACGGGCATCTACATTGTGCTTACCGAAACTGTTCTTGTAACTTACACCACCAAACAAATTCAGGTTGTAGTAGTAACCACGCTGATTAGCTGATGGGTTGCTCAAAGCTGCCTTGGTTGTATATTTGGTATACTTGAACTGGCTGACATCGGTAACCGCCAGGTTATCGTAGTCGTAGTTCCATGAATCCATCTGTGCAGTCTGTGTTGACTCGAAAGTCTCGTATGCATCGAAGCTGACTGTACCGAACAAGCCTAAGCCCTTCAATACAGGACTCAAATCGTACTTGGCATTCAAGGTAGAATACAAGTTACGGCGGCGGTTCTTCTCCAAACCGGAACCACCCAGGTAACGTACCGGGTTGTTGGCTGTAGATGAAGAATAGATACTTCCGTCAGGGTTATGGGTAGGAGCCATAGGGTTTGCCTCGATTACACCGAAGGTAACGAGGTTGAACACGCCCTCAGTAGGCTGAGAGATGTTATCTATACGTCCACCCAAGTCGAGAGATACATTCAGATACTTGGATACATCGATATCGATGTTAGAACGGAGATTCCAGCGGTTCAGTACGTGCTGAGTGCTGTAACCATCATTCATTTCAGTACCCTCGGTATTCCACATACCCTCCTGGCGCAGGTAAGAGAAGCTTACATAGTAGCGGGCACGCTGGTTACCGCCACTAATCTGCAGGTTGGTGCGATACTGCGGTGCAGCTTCACGATACAACTGGTCTGCCCAAGATGTATTGAAGTACTGATACTTGCGGATATCATCGTCAGCAAACTTTCCACCGTTGCATACATACTTGTAGTTGTCGAGCTGATCCTGGGTGTACATCGGATCCATACCGCTCAGATAGCGTACCTGGTTGCGGGTCAATGCCATGTTGTAAGAGTTCTGAACCTCCATCTTGTTGGCGAGGGTCTGGAAACCGACTTCCTGAGTGAAATCAATCTTAGTCTTACCGGCATTACCGCGCTTGGTAGTTACCATAATCACACCATTGGCACCACGCATACCATAGATAGAAGAAGCGGCAGCATCCTTCAGTACGGTGATGCTCTCTATAGGATAAGCATCGAGGAAGGAGAGGTCACGCTCTACGTTGTCCACGATAACCAGTGGAGAACGGGCACTCTGGTTGGTGGTACGGATACCACGGATAAAGAGGAAGCTCTCCGACCATCCTGGCTCAGAAGACCACTCGTAGGTCTGCACACCATTCAGTGTTGAGGTGAAGGCATTCTGAAGAATAGTAACAGGATGCTTCTGCAATTCCTCGCCTGAAACAACCGAACGGGAATCAGTCAAGATTTTCTTTTTCTGCTCGCCGAAAGGAACAGGAGCGAGATGCTCATACTCGTCAGCATCATCTTCCATCTTGATGACGTATGTGCCGTCAAAAGTGGTCACCTTCTCCTGCGCATTCTTGTAACCTACGCTACTTACGCAGATTTCATCGCTAGGAGTTACCTTCTTCAATGTAAAGTAACCTTCCTTGTCGGTCAGGGCAATGCGGCTTTCCTCTGCCACGTTGACAACAGCTCCAGGGATTGGTTCACCCTGGCTGTTGACGATTCGGCCTTTGAGCACCTGCTCCTGTGCCAAGACTGAGCTTGAAGCACAGAGAAGTGCACTCAGCATCAAGACTTTGCTTGATGAAGATACCTTATTATATATATTCTGAATATTATTCATACGATTCTATCATTAAAAGAGTTATTCTTTCCAACCATCGTTCTGGAAGTCCTGACCAATCTTCCAAACCTCAGCCTCTGGGATTGGATAGAGGTAGAACTTGTCTTGCCACTTGCGCTGCTGGGCTACCTTACGGGTAATGGTGCCATCTGCTGCCACGTTTACACCGTAGATATCACGGCCGAGCGCATCGCCTGCTACGTTCCAGCGACGTACATCCCACCAGCGGTGCTCCTCGAAAGCGAGTTCGATGGTACGCTCCTTGTGGATGAAATTGCGCATAGCTGTCTGGGAATTCAAGTCTGCACGATCGGCTACATTACCGATGATACCGCCACGATGACGAATCTGGTCGAGCAGGTTGCAAACCTGTGTCTTGTTGCCTGCATAGTCAGCCTCGTTCAATGCCTCAGCATAGTTCAGAAGCAGTTCGCTATAGGTAAAGATTTTCCAGAGGCGCTTGGCTGTACCGCTGTGGTTGCTGCTCAGGATGGTCTCAGGAATATACTTGCGTACATAGTAACCTGTTGGAGTAGCATTCTGGTTACCGATAGGATTATCGCGATGACCATAAACCACATCAATGACATTGGTCTTGGTGCTGGTAGCCTGCCCCCACTCACAACCATTGTAAAGAATGGTAGCTGCGAGGCGTGGATCACGGTTTTTCCACATATTCTGCTCTGTATAACCGCTCTCTTCGTTGATGACAGGCTTGCCGTTTACATAAACCGGAGCACCTGTTGCATCATACTGCTTGAAAGGAGCTGAACCATCTTCCATATCATACATATCTACGAGGTTCTGGCTTGGGCAAAGACCACCCTGTCCACCTTCACCTACAGGAGTATCGGTAGAAATACCGCTCCAACCGATAGCTACATCGTTGCGGAAGAAGATAACCTCAGGGTTCTTGTCGGTATAAGTGTTGAGCAACCAGGCATTGTTGTAGGCTGCTACACCACCGTTGGTACGGTCTTCCAATCTATAATTCTCACCATAGTCAGCGATGAAGCCCGCAGCTGCGTCTGCAGCCTGCTGCCAGGTAACACCGCTCTGTGCTGAGTAGCGTGGACTTGCCATGTAGAGCATCATGCGAACATAGAGGGCACGTGCTGTAGGCTGGTTCACCTCGCCTGCATAGGTAGCATCGCTGGTCTCTGCGTAAGTCTTCAAACTGCTCTCGCATTCCTTCACCTCCTTGAAGAGATAATCCATGAAGGTCTTGAGGTCAGGGCGCTCTGTATAACCTGTCATCAGGTCACCGTTAGGGTCGAGCTCGGTAGTTACCAATGGCACCGGACCGTAACGGAGGAACAGTTCCCAGTAGAAATAGGCACGGAGGAAACGGGCCTCTGCAATATAGTTTGCCTTACGTGAATTGTAAAGTTCTACGTCAATATCTGCAGGGCGAAGCTTGTTCTCTGTGTCCTGCTCCAATGTGTTGATGGTGATATTGCACTTGCGGATACCACGATAGCGGCTCTCCCAAGGAGAAGTCAGCTCTGCTGCACCGCCACCACCATAATAGTTACCGATATTGAATGTGGTACGTGTACCTGATGTACCGATACTTGACTCAGCCAGGTCGGTAGCTGCATCCATCCATGAGTTGTTCACACGGTTGGCACCGTGAAGCAGAAAGTTGTAAGTATCGTTGTGGTTCTCTTCCAACAGAGTGAAGTTACCCAACACCTCAGCTTTTGTCAACTCATTGCTTGGCTGCTTGTCGAGGAAATTGCCGAAGGCGTCTTCGCAAGAGGTGAGCGTCATTGCTCCCATAACGAGCGCCAAAGCAAATATACTATATTTCTTCATTTTCGATTCTTTTTGAATGTTCTTGAATTAGAATACGACATTGAAACCTACGTTGACGGTCTTCAAGAGTGGGTAACGGTTTGAACCGTTGCTCTCTGGGTCAACCAAGTCGTCGAGATGATCCCATGTAAAGAGGTTATTGGCATTGATGTAGAAGCGGGCATTGCTCATACCGATATGCTTGATCAACTCCTTAGGGAATGTATAGCTCAACTCGATGTTCTTCAGACGGACGAATGAACCGTTCTTCAGGAAGAATGAGTTCTGGCGCTGGTTGTGGTCACCGTTGCTTCCGTAATGGAGCAATGGATATTCTGCTGTTGCCAGGTTCTCTGCCTCGCTCTTTGCAGGGTTCCAGCGGTTCAGGTGGATATCCTTTACCTTACCGTTGTTCTGGAAGGCGAACATCGCATCGCTGTCATAGTAACGGGATACATGGTCTACACCCTGGAACATTACTTCGAAACCGATGCCCTTATAGTTGGCGCCGAGTGTCAGAGCGTATGTGTTCTCTGGAATATCGCTGTAGCCGATGAATGTCTCATCACGGTCATCGATGAAGCCATCGTTATTCATATCCTTGTACTTCAGGTCACCAACCTTTACGTTTCCGTAGGTTGATACAGGGAAGTTAGGATTATCCAAGTCGGCCTGTGTTACGAAGCCCTCGCATACCAGACCGAAGTACTGGTTGATTGGGTGACCTTCGCGCTTGCGGTAAGCGGTCTTGTAAGCAGGCTCATCCATATTCTTGATCTTGTTGGCTGCATGAGAGAAGGTTGCACCGATATTATAGGTGAAGTCCTTGCCGATGTGATTGAAGTGATGGAGTTCCAACTCGTAACCCTTGTTCTGGGTCTTACCGAGGTTTCCGGCTGCCATGGTTACACCTACCCACTGTGGACGGCTCAAGTACTCGGTCAGGATATCGTTACGGTTCTCAACGAAGTAGTCGAAGTTACCAGTCAGCATACCGTTGAACAAGCCGAACTCAAGACCTACGTTGAACTTCTTGGCACGCTCCCATGTTACACCATAGTTAGGATACTGGCTCTCGAAAATACCGGTTTTACCAGTATTACCGAAGTAGTAATCGTTGGAAATCTGGTTCCACTTCTCCTCATAGAGGAAGCGCTGAGCCACACCACCTACGGTATATACGTCGTTACCAACCTCACCGTAAGATGCACGGATCTTCAAGTTGTTCAACCAGTTTTCTGTTGGCTTCATAAACTCTTCCTGAGTTACACGCCAACCGAGTGAGAATGCTGGGAAGAAACCGAAACGCTTGCCCTTCAGGAAGTTCTCTGAACCGTTGTAACCAACGTTAACCTCAGCCAAATACTTGTCATCATAACCGTAAGTTACACGACCTACGAGACCCTGATAGCGCTTGGCCAGGTCTGAGTTGTAACGGTAGTCATTCTGGTTGTAAAGTACCATACCTGTAACATCGTGCTTACCAAACTTGCGGGCGTAGTTGATCTGACCCTCCATATAGAGTTTGTAAGTTGTAGAAGAGCCCTTAGAGTAAGCCAGGTCGCCGTCTACATTATATTTGGTATAAGCATCTGCACTTGTAAAGTTGTTACGGTCGTTCAATTCGTAAGTTGCAAAAGCAGCTCCGAATGTCTTCTTATAATATGAGTCGTAGTCGAACGAAACCATACCGCGGGCAGAAAGACCAGGAGTCAACCAGTCCATCTTGTAATCAGCAATGAAGTTGGTCTCATTGATGGTATTGGTTCCGCGATAGTATCCACCCTTGGCAAGGGCAGCCACTACGTTGTCCTGATATACGGCTGTACCACCATAGAGAGTCTTGGTTGTCTCACCATTCTGTACCTCATAAGATACTGGGAAGATCCAACCTGGAGTATGGTTGATACGTGCGAAGATATCATAGTTGGTAGAACTTTCGTTGGTGTTAGAACCATGACGGTTCTCGAAACGGGTACCGAAGTTTACGCTGAATGTCAAATCCTTAGAGAGGAAGAAGTCCATGTTGGCACGGAAAGCGTAACGGTTGTAACCAGGGCTTGAAGAGTTGCCGTATGCATCCTGACTGAGGTTCTTGATCAAAGAACCCTGGTTGTAGATTTCGCCAGATACATAGTAGCGCATACGCTTCGTACCACCACGTACACTTACATTATAGCGCTGAGATGGAGCCCAGTTGTTGAGCACCTCATCATACCAGTCTACATTAGGATAGAGAAGCGCATCAGCACCTGTCAACTCGCCGGCACAGCTCTTGCGGTACATCTCGATGTCAGAAGCCGAATACTGTGATGGAAGACCATCGTTCTTCAGAGCCTCCTCAAGGAGAGTAACAGAGTCGTAAGAGTTCAAGTAGTGAGGCTTACGGGTTGGAGTACCCCACATGAAGTTGCTGGTCAGGCTGACCTCTGGCTTCATATCCTTACCACGCTTGGTAGTAACGAGGATGACACCATTCGCACCACGCACACCATAAACGGCTGTAGCAGAAGCATCCTTCAATACAGAGATACTCTCGATATCATCAGGAGCTACCTGAGAGAAAGCACGTTCTACACCATCTACCATTACCAATGGAGCACCATCGCCAGCGAAGGTTGCACGACCACGGATGTTGATGGTAGCGTCATCGGCACCAGGAGCACCAGATACCTGGGTTGTTACGACACCAGGAATCTTACCGGCAATAGCCTGTGTTACGTTGGCTGTAGGGGTATTCAAGAGGTCGTCTGAACTAACCTGAGAGATAGCACCTACGACACTCTCCTTCTTCTGATGACCGTAACCAACGACTACGACCTCATTGATTTTCTGACTTTCGTCCTTGAGAACCACCTTGATATTACGCTGATTGCCTACACGGATGTTCTGAGCAACCATACCGATATAAGAGATTTTCAAAGTAGCGTTCTCGTTCTTCACCTGAATCTTGAAGTTACCGTCGAAATCAGTAACAACACCATTGGTTGTCAATGCTTCCATAACAGTAGCACCGATGATAGGCTCACCCGATTCATCTGACACATTACCCGATACGGTAATCTGGGCTGATGCTCCTAGAGTAAGGAGCACCAGTGTCAGGGTCAAGAAAAACTTATGCAATATGTTATTGTTCATTGTTTATTCTATTAATGTTATTGTTGAAGTTCGGCCTCCGTTTAATACAAAGGCTTTCCAATATAGCAAGCTGCAGGATCCATCACAAGATAAGAACCATCAACGATCAGGAAGGCACGGAGCATCTCATTGGCATCACTACAAGGAGCAGTAAATCTCTCGATGTAAACCTTGCCGTTAGTACAGGTCTCTACAGCTACCACCTTGATGTCTGTACCAGAACGGGAAATGGTCATATTTACCTTGGCGCCCTCCATATTCTGGCGGAACTTAGCCCACTCATCATCATTGGCTGGATAACCTTCATTATCCCACTTTCCAGAGGCATAAGAACCACCCCAGCCAAATGCATCGCTACGGATAACAAAATACTCTGAATAATTACCACCAGCACGCTCATCATCGGTGCTGACACAGAGGTTCCAGTTGTTCCAGTTACCACCACCTGATGTATGGTTGGTGAAACCGAGGTGCAATGAAGCACCGGAAGGAATCTGGAAATAATCAGAGAATTGTGTCCACCAAGCGGCTGAGCAATCAGAAGTTCCGATTTCGCTGGTTGTAACTTCTACAGCAGTCTGTGCCTGACACTCGTTGGTATCCATGACAAGATAAGAACCATCAACAATCAGGAAGGCACGGAGAACCTCATTGGCATCATTGCAAGGAGCAGTGAATCTTTCGGTGTAAACCTTGCCATTTGTACAGGTTGCCACTGCTACTACCTTGATATCTGTACCAGAACGGGAAATGGTCATATCTACCTTGGCACCCTCCATATCCTGACGGAACACAGCCCATTCATCATCATTGGCAGGATAACCTTCATTATCCCACTTTCCTGAGGCATAGGAACTACCCCAACCAAATGCATCGCTACGGATAACAAAATACTCTGAATAATTACCACCATTACGTACATCATCTGTACTCAAACAGAGGTTCCAGTTGTTCCAGTTGCCAGCACCTGATGTATGGTTGGTAAACTTCAAGTGGATAGAACCATTTGCAGGAATACGATAGTAGTCAGAGAAGCTTGTCCACCAAGCAGCAGAGCAATCAGAAGTACCGATTTCGGTAGTAGGAGTACCATCCTCTTTCACAAACTCTACATTCTTGAAAGCTTCATCACCACCACCATTACCACCAATGGTCTTGTTCCAATCCTTCTCTTCCATCATGTTACGGATCAGGGTAACATTGTCGATAGATACGGTGTTGGTCTCTTCGGCTGTCAACTTGCTGTCTCCACCTATATATATATAAGGTAAAGAGTTGATGGAATCAACCAAAGTCTTGTACTTGAAAGAGGTAGCACTTGATGATGTCTGATAACCGGAAAGGCTCTTCTTACCATCTACGTAGAGCTGGTAACCTTCAGTAGAAAGCTGAAGGGCTACGAAATGCCACTCATTAGGAGAGAGAATACCTGTCTTCACAGAAGCAGGATCATTCTCATTCAGGTTCAAACTCTGCAACTGGGTAGGCTTGTTGTAAACCACCTGACCATTGGCAGTGATATAGAAGTGAGCACTGATATCATTACCAGCAGCATCCTTCTCATCTGAACCAAATGAGATAAGAGGTCGGGTCAAGTCAACATCTGCGACTGTTCCGTCCTCAGCTACGGCTGCATCAATCTTTACAGCGAAAGTGATGGCAGCACCATTTTGCAACTTCACACCATTGAAAGGATTGGCAATCTTGGCACCACCCTTACCATTGATGTGCAATACATTACTTGCGAGGGTCTCATCATTGGTCACCTCACATGACTCATCGTGACTTATCATGTCTGAATACTCAGGTTTCTCTTCTGAATACTCAAAGTCATAAGTTGCCACTGTTGTCTTAGATGGGTAAATCTGTCCGCCAGCAGGATCGTCCTGTCGGCCCCAGTCATCACCACAAGCAGTGAAACTTAATGCCACCATGATAGCACAAGCAAACGAAAGTAAAGTTTTTCTTAACTTCATAACTTAACGCCTTTAGGTTGTTTGTTTACTATTCAAATAGGTTATTTAAAAATCTTAAATCCTTTTTCAGTGGCAAAAGTACAATTAATCGGATTATATAGGGTGGACAAATGGGTTTTATAGGTGGACAAAACGCATAAACAGTGGATTTTTAAGGATATTACGTGCTTATCCACCAGTTGTGTACCCACACATACAAAACAAGGGGTTACTTGACTTATATCAAGTAGCCCCTCAGTTTTATTTTATTTACTTAACAAATTATCACATCCAGGAACATTATTTCTCCGAAGAATCCAAGGAGAACTATGCCATATCTGAACCCTGAGAATCCAACTGATCCTTATATGCAGTCGGCGAGATACCAAACTGCTTGGTGAAGCAACGGGTGAAATACTTCGGATCGTTGAAGCCTACACGGTAGGCTATCTCCGTGATATTTCGGTTGGAAGTTTTATCAGCCATCATTTTGCGCGAGATGTCGAGACGGTAGTTGCGGATAAACTGGGCTGTTGGCAAGCCTGTCTCCTTGGAGAGATTCTTGCTCAGTACACTGCGGGATATACCCAAGGCATCTGCCAGTTCCTGAACTCCGAACTCAGAATTATCGTAGTTCTTCTCCATCACATCCATCACTTCTTCCATGAATGGACGCGTATTCTCCTCTACCATCTTCCTGTCAACCTCAATGCTCTTCTTCTGACTGTCCTGATAACGCTTCTGGTTCTGCAGAATCATCTGGATGCGACTCTGCAGCTTTTCTGGTTCATCACTTTCCTTCATGGCAGCCTCGATAGGACGATACAGAGCTTCTACTTCCTCTTCGCGCATCTTGTTGAGACGGCGCACATAAGCATATTGGAGCAAGGCGATGATACCTATTATAATAAGAGTAACAAACCACCAGCTCTTCCAGAAATAAGGAGTAATCTGAACTTCTACAGAGATCACCTGCTCCTTGTCGGAATTGATAGATGGGATATATTTCACCTCAAACTTATAGTCTCCAGCTGGCAGAGTGGAATAACGCACACTATGCTGACCAGCCTTGAGTTGAACCCACTCATTCTCGTATCCCTTCATGCGATAAAGGTACACACCCTGTGTCTCGCAGCCATAATTGAGCGCTGAGAAAAAGAGGGTGAACGACTTATCACTCTCATGAATACGCAACTTTCTGGCAATAGAAATGTCTTCTTCCAAATAATCGCTGCCGGCAAAGACAGGCTGGTTATCTACCAGAAGTTCGGTAAAGCACAACTTACCCGTCTGATGCACAGAACGGTTTATGCCCTTTACAGCCATCATACCCGCATCGGTGCCCAGGAATATCTCGCCCTTGGCATTGCGGATGGCTCCATTGAAATAGAACTGCGAACTGATCAGACCGTCTTCACGGGAGAAACTGCAGAATGCCTCGGTCTTCGGATTGAAGATAGAGAGTCCGTTATCAGTAGCTATCCACAACATACCCTGGTTATCCTCTACAATACCCTTCACGGTATTGTTGGCTAATCCATTATTCGTGGTATACGACTTCACTTGAGTCTTTCCGTTTTTATCGCTGGTATAGCAATACAGACCGTAGCCGTTACTGCCCATCCATATCTTTCCATCCTTAGCCTGACTGAAAGACAATATCTTATCGAAGACTCCACTCTTCGGATTGTCGAGTTTATACTGATGATACGTTACAGCGAAATCGCCCTTGCCATGAGGACGCGACTTGAGGTCGACCTCTACCATTCCCCGCACACAACCCATCAGGAGTTTGCCCTTTCGGGTTATCAGAGAACCAATGCAGCCGCGCACATTCTGGCATCCCCTGAAAGGTTCAATGAGTTGGCGGCGCTTCATATCATAGAAGAAGAGACCGTCATTGGTTCCGAGCCACATACCATCATTGATAGGATCGTAAGCCAAGGCACCGGCAAAGTTGAGTAAATGCTGATGGTTAGCATCTATCACCAGAGGAATAATCTTGCCCGGCTGACTGAGATTCATCACAGCAAAGCCCCTTCCCCAGGTACCAATCCAGAGCTGATTGCGGTTATCGGCTGCAAGAACCGAGACGGTATTATGCGGCAAACCGGAATTTGCCACCGTATAATGAACAAAGTTCATGCTGCCTGGAGTCAAGGCATTGAGACCTCCCTCTACTGTTCCTACCCACAGGGTTCCGTCGGCTGCCGCATACATGGCATTGACAGCATTAGGAGAGATACTGCCCGGGGTGGCGGGGTCGTGACGGTAGAATTCCAAATCCAGCTGACGTGGAGCCAGTTTGATAACACCACCCGTCTCAGAGCCTACCCATATCTGTCCGTTCTTTGAGAAAAGACTGTTGATAAAGTTGCTGCTCAGCGGATTCACAGCCGTAGCAGTATTCCAATGTTCTATCTCTCCGGTCTTATCATTGAAGATATCTACGCCACAGAGCGTTCCTACCAAAAGTTTGTCATCTGGAGAAACGGCAAGGCTCGTCACTACTTCGTGCTGGAGCGAATGGTCGGTAGCAGAGCTATGGAATTCCTGCTTGCCACTATTAAACAATCCGCGATTCGTACCCATCCATATCTTGCCATGATATGAGATGATGGCACCGGCATACCAGCCTTCGAGCGGAGGAAACAGGGATGAGATATTCTTTGCTACGAGCTGATTGTTCTTCACTGAGAACTCGCTCACCACTCCATTGTTGCATAATACAACTGTTCCTCTGCGATAGACATCACAGATTCCGAGGTCGGGAGCATTATAAAGATAGGATGTAGACAAGACGCTGTTCACCTCGCCCTTTTCGTTAAAGCCGAAACGGGTAAGCTGGTTGACAGAAAGCATCCATATATTGCCCTTTGCATCACAATATATTCGGGTGCAAAGGTTCTTGAATACTTTGTTGAGTTGTGCCTCTACCTGGCTGTTCTCACAAGGTGGAACAACAGGCTGCATGGTATTGAGGTCGAGCACCTGCGGACCTTCCTCGAAAGCTATCCAAAGGCGCTTGAACGGATCTTCGCAGACATTACGGCAACTGTTACTTCGCAGACTGATTCCTACAGACCCCAAACCGAAGTTCATAAAGTTGAAACCATCGTAGCGCACCAGGCCACCACCATGTGTACTGATCCATACGAAGCCGTAAGAGTCCTGAAAGATATCATCAGCAAAATTATTCGGCATACCTGCAGCCATATTGAGATAGCTTACATTATAGCGACTAGGCAGCCCACCTTGCGCCCAACTGCTCAAGGTTATGAAAAGAATGCTTATTATAGAAAAAATGTATCTAATCATTAACTATTCTTTTGCTCTTTTCTGTCTTCTATCTTAACGTAAATGAAAGAACCAACAGCAATCAAAGCCAGAAATATATACATTCCTAATAATCCGTAATCCATATTATTGCCTTTTCTGTTCTTTGCGATCATCAATTTTGGCATAAATAAATATTCCTGCTGCCAAAAGCAACAAAAAGCCATACATAATAAACAATCCAGTATCCATATTATTTTCCTTTCTTTTTATTATTTTTATCTTTGTCCTTTCGTAAACAGTACAATCCTAAGGCAAACAGCAATGCCGCAACTAGAACTGCACCTATTACAACCCATGTTGAGTCTTCTTGACCAAACATTTTGGCTAAAACATAGCCCGTTATTAAATATTTAGATATATCTAATAGCCATTTTCCGATTTCTCCAAACATTTTTATTAAGTTTTTAAACTTCTGATTGCAAAAGTACGAAGAAAAAATGAAACGAAAGAATTTTTATCAAGAAAAAAACGTTCCTAGAAGTGTAAATTTACAACTCTAGGAACGCTCATATAGGAATATACTTGCATTTTAGAACTCAAGAATCATGCTCTGGCGAGGACGGAGCTTCACGTTCTTGTTGATAAGAACGGTGCGACCGTTTGTAACATCCGTAGCCTTATCATGAGAACCGATAATCTCTGCATAACGGGAAACATTCAGCTCGTTTGCCTCGTTCTTGCCGTTGATAACCGTCATCACATTCTTACCCTTATACTGGCGGGCAATTACGTAAACACCCTTCTGAGGACAGAACTGGGTCTGCTTGCCCTTGGTAATCACTTCATTGCCCTGACGCCAGTGCAACAGGTTGCTGAGCCAGTTGAACATCTGGTTCTCTGCCTGAGTTCTGCCCTCTGCCGTAAAGGCATTGTGTTTGTCACCAGCCCAACCGCCAGGGAAGTCCTTGCGTACATTGCCATCGGTTACACTCTTGGTACCGTTCATCAGCACCTCTGTACCATAATAGAGCTGAGGAGTGCGATTGATGGTAAGAAGCAATGACAGCGCCTGCTTCAGAGCCAGAGTATCCTTGCCTTCACCCAGGAAGCGGTCGGTATCATGATTCTCGATGAATGCCATTACGCTCTTTGGATTAGGAT
>ENA-ORNT01001026-ORNT01001026.1-human-gut-metagenome-genome-assembly--contig:-NODE-1026-length-19333-cov-12.519919_pt1 | contig 19333 bp, 15 predicted proteins | sample MGYA00242120_ERZ509032 | MGnify/ENA primary metagenome ERZ509032 (study PRJEB26280, sample SAMEA2338729) | human gut metagenome | biome: human gut; feature: human-associated habitat; material: faeces...
CATAGCTTAAATTTTTATTAAAAGCAACCTAAGCTATGACTATATTATACGAGGAAAAACTATACGAACAATCTCCCTTAGGCTATTGCTTGCGGGAGTTTGTTTTTGTTTTAGCATTGATACTGTTCAAATAAAAAGCTTTCAGCTTTGTAGCAAATAATGTATAATAATATGAATGAAAAGATTACTGACAGGAGGTAGAAGCGAGTGATTGAAGAAAGAGTGCCGCCGCAAAATATAGAAGCGGAGCAGGCTGTGCTTGGCGCGATGCTTATTGATAAAGAAGCTATTGCCAAGGCGACCGAAGTGCTGTCGGCGGATGATTTTTACCGCGAAGCGCATCGCGTTATCTTTAGTGCGATGCTGGAGCTTTATAATAAAAATGAAGCAGTAGATATGGTTACTGTTACGGAAATCCTCAAGCGTGACAATAAGCTGGAGGACATCGGCGGCATTGCCTACATCACCAGTCTGGCGAATGTGGTGCTGACGGCGGCCAACGTCAAATACCATGCGGATATTGTTGCCGAAAAATCGGTTCTGCGTCAGCTTGTGCGCGTTTCTACCGAAATTGCGGCTATGGGCTATGAGGCTAATGAGGATGTTGGTACGCTGCTGGATACAGCGGAAAGCCGCATTCTGGAAATTTCCAACCGCAAGAAAAAGACGGATTTTACAGCAATTAACGACGTATTGATGGACAGCGTGCAGAGCATCGAAAGTCTGCTGCAGAACAAGGGCGGTCTTACAGGTCTGCCGGCAGGCTTTGCGGATCTGGATAAGCTGACGAGCGGTCTGCATCCTTCCGATTTTATTATTCTGGCAGCGCGTCCTTCCATGGGTAAAACTGCGCTGGCGCTGAACATTGTGCAGAACGTAGCGCTGCGTGCGCACAAGGTTATCGGCGGCGAACCGCGCAGTGTAGCCTTCTTCAGCCTGGAAATGAGCAAGGAGCAGCTGGTTAACCGTATGCTGTGCGCCGAAGCGGGCATCGACAGCCAGCGCCTGCGCGTAGGCGAGATGCATGACGAGGACTGGACGCACCTTTGGGATGCCTGCGATACGATGAGCCGTGCGAAAATCTATATTGATGATACGGCGGGCATTACTGCAATGGATATGCGCAGCCGTGCACGTCGCCTGAAGGCAGAGCATGGGTTGGATTTGATTGTAGTCGATTACCTGCAGCTGATGCAGGGCAGCGGCAAGCGCAATTATTCCGGCGACCGTCAGCAGGAGGTTTCGGAAATTTCCCGCTCGCTGAAGGCCTTGGCGCGTGAGCTGGATGTGCCGGTGCTGGCGCTGTCACAGCTGAGCCGTAGCGTTGAATCGCGTCAGGTTAAACGCCCTATGCTCAGTGACCTGCGTGAATCCGGTTCTCTGGAGCAGGATGCGGATATCGTAGCATTCCTGTACCGCGAGGATTACTACAATCCGGAAACGGAAAACAAGCACACCGAGCTGATTATTGCTAAGCATCGTAACGGTCCGGTAGATACCGTTAATCTGTTCTTCCAAAAGCAGTTCACCAAATTTGTCGGCTTTACGAAGCGCGAAAGCTGAGAAAAAAATACAGCGACATAATAAAAGTCCCGGGATTTTAACATCTCGGGACTTTTTGAGTATTGCATGGAGCATTGCCTGAAGGGAGTCAAAAGCGCGAAATTTATTCTCTTGGCAAAAGATTTTTTCTGATAAGTGTAAAAAAGCTTACAAGGAAGCTGCGAAGAAAAACCGAATATTTTACCTAAAATCAACAAAAAATGTTCATAAAGCTTGCGATAAGACGCGGAAAATGATATGATATTTATGCAACAAAGTGTAGTGAAGAATCTGAAGGTAATATCTGTGGCTTTCAGATGTTTTTTCATGAATAAAATTGTCTTGGGAGGCATACAAAAATGATTGATCGTTATACTCATCCTGAAATGGGTAATATCTGGACACTCGAAAATGAATTCCGTACCATGCTGAAGGTAGAAATTCTGGCTTGCGAGGCTATGAACAAACTGGGCATTGTGCCTGACGAAGCGCTGAAGGATATTCAGACGAAGGCTGACTTCCGTCTGGACCGCATTAAGGAAATTGAAGCAGTTACCAACCATGATGTTATTGCTTTCCTGACTAATGTGGCTGAGTATGTAGGCGATGCGTCCAAATACATTCACAAAGGCCTGACCTCCAGCGACGTAAAGGATACTGCACTGTGCTACATGACCGTACAATCCGCAGACCTGATTATGCGTCATTTGGTAAACTTCCATGAAATTCTGCGCCGTCGTGCCGCTGAATTCAAATATACCGTTATGATCGGCCGTACTCACGGCATCCACGCAGAACCGATGACCTTCGGTATGAAATTCCTGCTGTGGTCCGCTGAAATCGAGCGTGACATCGAACGTCTGAAACAAGCGCGTGAAATGATGGCAGTCGGCAAGCTGTCCGGTGCTGTAGGCACTTACTCCAACATTGATCCGTTTGTTGAAAAATATGTCTGCGAAAAGCTGGAGCTCACTCCGGTACGCCTGGCAACCCAGGTTATCCAACGTGACCGTCATGCACATTTCATGACTACTTTGGCAATCATCGGTTCCTCTCTGGATAAGATGGCAACCGAAATCCGTAACCTGCAACGTACCGATATCCGTGAAGCTGAAGAATATTTTGCACCCGGCCAAAAGGGTTCTTCCGCTATGCCGCATAAACGTAATCCTATCACCTGCGAAAAGGTTTCCGGTATGGCTCGCCTGCTGCGCGGTTATGCAGTAGCAGCTCTGGAGGATGTAACCCTGTGGCATGAACGCGATATCTCCCATTCTTCCGTAGAACGCGTTATTCTGCCGGACGCAACTATTGCTCTGGACCATATGTTGCGTAAATTCTCCAACATCATCGACAAGCTGCTGGTATATCCTGATGCAATGATTGCCAACATGAACAAAACCGGCGGTCTGATTTTCAGCCAAAACCTGCTGATTGCTCTGGTTACCAAAGGTGTACTGCGTGAGGACGCTTACAAATGGGTACAACGTAACGCTATGGCACGTTGGCTGCAAGGCGCTGACTTCAAGACCAACGTTGAAGCTGACCCGGATATCAAGAAATATCTGACCGACGAAGAGGTTGAGCATTGCTTCGATCCGAAACCGATGCTGCGCCACGTTGACGAGATTTTTGCTAGATTTGGTTTATAATTTTGATAAGGAGTGACTGCTAATGTCATCTGTTGTAGTTTTAGGCGCCCAATGGGGCGATGAGGGTAAAGGTAAAATTGTTGACTATTTGGCGCAAAAGGCTGACGCTGTAGTTCGTTACAGCGGCGGCTCCAATGCAGGCCATACCGTTGTAGTTAATAACATTAATTATAAGCTGCGTCTGCTGCCCTCCGGCGTACTGTTTAATGATAAGACTAACGTTCTGGGCAATGGCGTTGTAATCAACCCCGGCGTTGTGCTGGCTGAAATCGCCGGCATGAAGGAAAAGGGCATTGATTGCAGCAATCTGGTTATCTCTGACCGTGCACACGTTGTTCTGCCGTATCATCAACGTCTTGATGAGCTGCAGGAGGAAGCACTGGGCAATCACAAAATCGGCACCACCAAAGGCGGCATCGGCCCCTGCTACATGGATAAGGTTGCTCGCGTAGGCATCCGTATCTGCGATCTGATGGAGCCCGAAACCTTTGCTGATAAGCTGAAGGTTAATCTGGAAGCAAAAAATGCTATTATCACCAAAATTTACGGTGCAGAACCGTTTGACTATGATACCGTACTGAAGGAATATCTGGCTTATGCAGAAGAGCTGCGTCCGTACGTTGCCGACACCGGCGTTGTTATGGATGAGCTGTTCAGCGCCGGCAAAAACGTTCTGTTTGAAGGCGCACAGGCTACCTTCCTCGATATCGACCATGGTACCTATCCGTATGTTACCAGCTCCAACCCGACTGCAGGTAATGCCTGCACCGGCAGTGGCGTAGGTCCCCGCTTCATCGACCATGTTGTCGGCGTAGTTAAGGCTTATACCACCCGCGTTGGCGAAGGTCCCTTCATTACCGAGCTGCTGGATACCGACGGCCCCGGCAACCAAATCCGCGAAACCGGCCATGAATACGGCACCGTAACCGGTCGTCCGCGTCGCTGCGGCTGGCTGGATGCTTTCATGCTGCGTTACAGCGCACGCCTGAACAGCCTGGATTATCTGGCAATTACCCGTCTGGATATCCTTGACCAAATGCCGAAGATTAAAATGTGCGTTGGCTACAAGATTGGCGATGAGGTTCTCAAACGCATTCCTGCAAGCCTGAACGTTCTGGCTAAGGTTGAGCCGATTTTCGAAGAGTTCGACGGCTGGATGACAGATATCAGCGGCATCCGCAACTATGACGAGCTGCCGGAAAATGCTAAAAAATATCTGGCTAAAATCAGCGAGGTATCCGGTGTTGAGCTGGGCATTATCTCCGTTGGTCCTAACCGCGAGCAGACTATCGTTCTGAAGGAGCTGCTGTAAGCTTAGGCTGCTGAAAAAACAGCAAAAATATTTTAAAAAAGTACTTGACTTTCCTTGTGTTAGTCTGTATACTATTAATGTTGCTAATTTATGGCGACAAATGATTCACTAGCTCAGTTGGTAGAGCACCTGACTTTTAATCAGGGTGTCCCGAGTTCGAGTCTCGGGTGGATCACCAACGAAAATATGCCGTTCTTCGAAAGAAGAACGGCTTTTTTGTATTTGCAGACGCAAATATTTATAAAGGCGGACGCAGGCCCCGAAAAATTCTTCCTTGCTAATCAATTCCTACAGTAGTAATATGTAAGTGATAAGCAAAAATTTTATAGACTTTTTCGGAGGTACTTTGATGAAAATAGTAGTTATGGAGCCGTTAGGCGTAAAGATGGAGCAGATAAATGCATTGGCAGCGCCGCTGCAGGCTGCAGGTCATGATTTTGTATATTATACTGAGAAGGAAACAGACCAGACGAAGCTGCTGGCGCGTGTGCAGCAGGCTGATATTATCATGCTGGCCAACCAGCCGCTGAGTGCGGAGATTATCAACGCCTGCCCTAATTTGAAAATGCTTTCCGTGGCCTTTACCGGCGTAGACCATATTGCGCTGGCTACCTGCCGTGAGCGCGGAATTTTAGTGTGCAATGCCGCAGGCTACTCCACCAATGCGGTAGCAGAGCTGACCTTCGGTTTGGCTATCAGCGTTATCCGCAATATCGTTCCCTGTGATGCACGCTGCCGTCAGGCAGGAACGAAGGATGGCCTGGTAGGCTTTGAGCTTTTTGGCAAGACCTTCGGCGTAGTTGGCACCGGTGCGATTGGCAGCAGAGTGGCGAAGATTGCCGCTGCCTTCGGCTGCAAGGTGCTGGCCTACAGCCGTACTCCGAAGGCAGAGCTGCAGGCTGACGGTGTAAGCTATGTAAGTCTGGATGAGCTTTTGGCTGCCAGCGATTTTGTCAGCCTGCATGTGCCGCTGACGGACGCAACCCGCGGACTGATTAATGCCGAGGCTATTGCCAAGATGAAGCCGACGGTCGTACTGCTGAATACTGCGCGCGGTCCTGTTGTAGACAGCGAGGCGCTGGCACAGGCGCTGAACGAAGGAAGATTGGCGGGCGCAGGCATTGATGTGTTTGAGGGCGAGCCGCCGATTGCACCGGAGCATCCTCTGTGCCATGCAAAGAACACCGTGCTGACACCGCACGTGGCCTTCGCCAGCGCCGAAGCACTGGCTGCACGTGCCGATATCGTTTTTGCCAACATCGAAAAATGGCTGGCAGGAGCACCGCAGAACGTAATTAAGTAAAAACACTATGAAAAGGCTCAATAATTTATATTATTCCAAGAGAATAAAAGAGCTTTTGGCAGAGTTGCAGACAGCGGGAACAACGCTGGTTGTTGCTCCCATGGGCTATGGCAAAACACTGGCAGTACAGTACTTTTTGCAGGAGCAGGAGCGCTGCGGCAAAAAGGTACTGCGCCAGAGTATTTACGGCGCCGGTGCCGAGGCCTTCTGGCAGGGAGTGTGCCACAGCTGGCAGGGTACGGAGCTGGGCGCTGCGCTGCTGCAGCAGTCTTTGCCTGCCGATACCAACGCCAAAACGCTGGTACTGGAGCTGTTCCGTCAGTTGCTGCCGCAGGAGCCTGTCTACTGGTTCATAGATGATTTGCATCTGCTGGAGAGCAGCGAGGCGATTGATTTTCTCTTTGCTCTGAGTAAGGCAGACTTTGCTGATTTGCACCTGCTGCTGGTAAGCAGAGGGCAGATTTTTGACGGCAGCCGTCTGTTGGAGCTGGGACGTAAGGTCTTTTGCCTTGATAAGCATGACTTGGCGCTGCAGCGTGACGAGCTGGCGGAATACAGCAGCAGATGCGGCCTGCAGCTTACAACGCAGCAGCTGGATGCTTTGCATGAGGCCTGCGAGGGCTGGTTTTCCGTTACCTATCTTAATTTTTTGAATTACGACAGGTATCAGCGCTTTTGCCTTGATGCAGGCAGCGTTTATGAGATGATAGCCAATGTGCTGCTGCGGCCGCTGCCGTCGGAGCAGCAGCGCTTGCTGTTGCTTATGGGGCAGCCGGAGGAATTCACGCCGGAGCAGGTGGCCTTTGCTTACGGCACAAGCTGCAGAGAGTCTGTAAGCAGACTGCTGGAATGCAATGCCTTTATTATCAGGCTGGCCAACGGCAGACTGCGGTGTCACCATATGCTGAAGCAGGCAACACGTCACGCTTTCGGCTTGCTGCCGGAGGCTGAGCAGCAAAGGTACTTCCGTCGCTTGGGACAATGGTACGCACAGCAGAGGGAGTACGAGGAAGCGCTGGACTGGCTGTACTGCGGCCGTGATTTTGACGGCCTGCTGGCTGCAGTGCAGCAGCTGCGCGACTGGTCGATGCGCCCGCAGCACAGGCAGCATCTTTTCGACTGGCTGCGCGAATGTCCGCCGGAAATCTTGTGGCAGTATCCGCAGGCGGTCCTGATTATTATGCGGCGCATGTTTTCGCTGAACATGGTGCCGGAAATGCTGCAGGTCAAGGAATGGTATGTAACGGCGCTGGAGCGCAATACTGCGCTCAGCCAGCGTGAGCGCGATAATTATTACGGCGAGCTGGAGGTTATTCTGAGCTTTTTGGCCTTCAACAGCATCACCGGTATGAGCGAGCATCACAGGCGTGCCTACAAGCTGCTGAGCGGTGCTCCGCAGACGCTCAGCAAGCAGGGCATCTGGACCTTCGGCGCGCCCAGTGTTCTGGGGCTGTATTTGCGCACGGGCTGCAGTCTGCGGCAGACGGTGGAGGATATGCAGGAGTGTATGCCACCGTACTATCTGCTGAGCGGCTGGCACGGTGCCGGAGCCGCCGAGCTGACGGAGGCGGAAGCACTTTTGCTGCAGGGACGCATTGACGAAATGGATATGCCTCTGCAGAAGGCGTATTATCAGGCGGAAAAGCATGGGCAGGAGTGTATTACTATCTGCTGTGATTTTCTGGAGATGCAGCGTGATCTTTTCCGCGGCGTTTACAGCAGTAAGGCAGAGGCGTACAGCCGCAATCAGTGGCAGCTGCAGCCGTGGAAACAGAGCATGCTGCTGAATACTGCCGATATGTGCGCCGGCTTTTACTATGCGCTTTTGGGTAAGCCGGAATATATCCCGGAGTGGCTGACGGACGGAAACGGACAGCAGCCTTCGGTGCTTTATCCGGCGCGCCCCTGCCGTAACTATATCAGCGCCCAGTGCCTGCTGGCACAAGGGCAGTATACGGAGCTTTTGGTGCGCTGGTCCGACTGGGAGCAGGAATGCCGTCCCTACAGTAATTTTTTGTGCCTGCTGTATTTGCAGGTGCAAAGAGCGGCGGCCTTTGCCGGCAGAGGCGATGTAACGAGCTGCCGCGCTTCGCTGAAGCAGGCGCTGGCAATGGCTGAGGCGGATAAGCTTGTGCTGCCGTTGGCACAGAACATAGCGCTGCTGCGTCCTTATCTGGAGCAGGAGGTGCAAGGTGAATTTTCAGCAGCGGCAGCAGCGGCGCTGCACCTGGGGCAGCAGCTGGAAGCGGGCCGGGGACAGATTATGTCCGCACGCTTTGCCGAAGCAGGCCTGCAGGAGCTGACGGAGCAGGAGCTGCAGATAGCGCAGCTGGCGGCAGCACGCCATACGAACAGGGAGATTGCGCAAAGATTGTCGTTGTCGGAGGGGACGATTAAGCAATATCTCAATAAAATTTTTGCCAAGCTGCAGATTGATGCGGCGGCCAAAAATAAAAGACATCAGCTGGAGCGCTTTTTCCCCAACTCTTAACTAAAGGTTACTTATAGTTAATATTGACCCGGTATATACTGTAAATGAAGAAGTATATGCCGGGTATTTTTATATCCGGCGGTTAGGAGGCGGAAAAATGAAACGGCTGAAGGTTGCGCTCGGGGCGTGCCTGGCAATGCTCGTGGCTTTTACGGCATTGGCGTGGGCGGCGACGCAGTACAAAACAACTATCAAGGTAAACGGCACCAAGCTGAATGTGCAGCGCTATGTAGAGGGCAAGGGGCCTATGAAGGATAAGGCGGTGCTGCTCAACAAGGATAATAAGGTTGTTGTGCGATGGAAGCAGCGCGAGCTGAAAAAATGGTACTATGACGGTGATAAATATTTCCGCTTTGTACCCTACAGCTATGATATGAAAAACCTGAAGCCCGGCAGATATCGCTTGGTAACGACCAGCAGCTTCGGCAAGGGCGGTGCGGTTAAAAAGACTGTCAACATCAGCTACAAGCCGCAGAGCAAGATGCAGTTCCGTGCGTCCAAGATTATCCGCAAGGGCAACGGCGATGTTTACCAGCGTCTGTATTTCAAAAAGAACAATTCTACGGGCAAGACCTGCTATGCCCAGATTTTCAATAAAAACAACAAGCTGGTCTATAGCACGAAATATAAGGCAAGAAATGCCAATCAGGATTTTGCCTTCAGCTGGAACGGCTGGGCGAGCGGCAACAGCGGCAAAAAATGTGCTAAGGGCGTATATACCGTGAAGTATTGGATGGATGGCGTTAATCCCAAAACTGCCAAATTCCGTCTGAGCATTTGAGGAGGGGAGCATAATGAAAGAAAAAATGATGCGTATTATCGTAACTGTTATGCTTACTCTGCTGCTGTGCAGCCTGACGCTGCTGGCAGGCGCCGCCTCCAAAAATGACTGGAAGAATACGGCAGGCTGCTATGTGTGGACCGAAAGCAGCCAGTATAATAACGGCGTGCTGAATATCAAGCCCTTGGGCGATGATAAATACCTTTATGAGCTGAAGGTTATGCGTGGCAGTGAGGAAGAGGACAGTGCGGAGGATTTCGTTACTGCCGGTGTTTTTGAAATTAATGAAGATGGCGACGGTATTGCCGAGGTAGATTACCAAAATAATGATACGGTAGAGCTGCGCTTCGTACTGAAGGACAAGAGCATTACAGCCTATCAGGACGGACCGCTGCCGCTTGATGTTCAGGGTGAATATAGATTTAACGAAGACAGCTTTGATGTATCCGAGGCTGCTGCCGCCGCGCTGCTTGCTGGCCTGCCGGAAAAGCAGACGAGTTTGCCGGAGGATGCCGATGATTATAAGCTGCTCTATGCGGAGGAGCCTGTGGACGGCTGGTTCTACCAGCTGACGGCGCTGGATGATGAGGGCGAGGTTATTGCCAAATTTTTGGTAGCTGCCGATTTGAGCGCTGTGTACCGCAACGATAAAGAGGATGAGGTAAGCCTTATTTACGGTGACCCGATCAATATGCTGGCTGCCAAAAGAGCACCGCTTGTAGAGGAGGATGAGCTGGAAGGCCCTGCAATCGAAAGCGGCGAGCTGGAGGGTGACGAGGATGCCCCCGACCTGCCTGCAACCGCAGCTTCCGAGCTTAGTCCGTTGGTGACGGTGGCTCCGGAGGAGGCCAGCCTGAAGGTGGGCGAGCGTACACGCATAGTTGCTTCGCTGCCGGGCTGCGTAGGCTATAATGTAACTGATTTGCGTTCTTCCAATAGTGATATAGTGAAGGTGGACGGCGATGTGCAGCTTTTGGCTGTGAAGCCGGGAACTGCGACGATTAGCGGCAAGCTGCTGCTGGAAAAGGGAGAAAAGGCCTTTATGACGCAGATTACTGCCTATGAGCCGAAGCTGGAGGCTCCGAATCTGCCGGCGCACTTGGGAATAGACGAGGCGCTGAAGCTGGAGGCCTACGTTGTGGGCGAGGCGGACGGCGTGACACCGGAGTGGAGCGTGAGCGATGAAAAAATTGCCGTTATCGAAGATGGCAAGCTGATCGGCAAGGCTGACGGCGTTGTTACCGTTACGGCAGTCCACGGCGAGATGAAGAGCCAATGGCCGGTGGCTGTGGGCACTGCGGAGCTGCCTGCTGCCGAGGATGAGGAAGAAAATGAGGATGACGATGATGGCTTTGGCTGGCTGACGATTATCGGCGGCGTTATTATCATCGGTGGCGCTACTTTCTTCTTCCTGCGCAGAAAACGCAAATGATAAGCTGATGCTGTAAAGCGTTATGCTTACCGAAAAAATAATATGAAGCATCGGAGGCTGACCTGTGTCAGCCTCCTTGGTGCGCCTGCGGCATTACCGGCAGGCGTGCTTTTTTATGTGTATATAAGTGTTTTGCCGCTGTTATTACGTCCGTTTTTGCCTGCCCAAGCGCCCATGTCGTTGCCTGCAGGCGCGGAAAATCACACTTATTTTACACTCTGACAATGTTTCACAAAATCTCTGTAAAAAAAGTAACAAAAAGTTTTCAGGTGGACGTTACAAATGGCGAAAAATCTAGTATAATAATATTAAAGTGTATTATACTTTACAAAATCTCTGAGATCTCAAACTGGCGCCAAATCAATCAAAGTAAAATGAGGTAGAATAGTAGAAATGTTTTTTGATTCTTATGACACACCAGTCTTCAGACCTCCCAGTGAGGCACGCAGCTTTATTTTGCGCGTTACGCGCGGCTGTGCACATAATAAATGCACCTACTGCAACATGTACAGAGGTGTTCCCTTTCAGATTTTAAAGGATGAAGAAATTTCCCGTCAGATTGCACTGGCGGCCCATTACGGCAAGAACAAGGTGCGCCGCGTCTTTTTGGCGGACGGCGACGCTTTGGTGCTGCCGACGGCCAAGCTACTGAAGATTCTGCAGGTACTGCGCGAGCAGTTTCCGCATCTGCAGCGAGTTGCCAGCTATGCTGCGCCCAAGGATATCCTGCGCAAGAGCGAGGAGGAGCTGCGCCAGCTGAAGGAAGCAGGCCTGAAGCTTTTGTACTACGGCATGGAAACAGGCGACGACGCTACGCTGAAGGCTGTCAACAAGGGTGTTGACGGCGAACAGGCGGTAGAAGCGGGACGCAGAGTTACCGCCAGCGGCATGAAGCTTTCTATGATGATTATTCTGGGGCTGGCAGGTGCGGAGGGTAGCGAACGCCACGCACTGGCAACTGCTAAGGCGATTAATATTATCAAGCCGACGCATTTGAGCGCGCTTTGCCTGATGCTGTACCGCGGCAGCGAGCTGCTGGACCAGTACGAGGCAGGCAAATTCAATCCGCTTTCACCGGCAGGACTGATGCGCGAGCTGAAGCTGATAATAGAAAATATAGATTTACCTGCGGACAGGCACTGCCTCTTCCGCAGTAACCATGTATCTAACTACGTTCAGCTGGCAGCAACACTGCCGCATGACAAGCAGCGTCTGCTGCGCGATATTGATTACAGTATTGCTCAGCTCAGCAAGCTGAAAAGCTGGGACGTATATAACTACAATTAATTTTTAATTTTGCATTTGAGCGGGGCTGATGAAGATGAAAAAGAAGCTGGCTTCTGTGCTGATCGTAATCATGCTGGCCTGCAGCCTGCCATGGCAGGCACAGGCTGCAGCGCCTATTGTCAGCAACAAACCGCATAAGGCACCGGTGGCAACGCCGCCGGCCGTAAGCGAGGTGCAGCCTGTGAAGGTGGTGCCGGAGCCTGCTGCCGTCAAGGCCGATACCGCAGCCAAGCCTGCTGCCGAAGTGAAGGCCCCCAAGCAGGCGAAGCCTGAGAAAAAGGCGAAGAAAGCCGCTGCTAAAAAGTCTAAAAAAAATAAGGAAAAACAGTCCAAGGTGCAGGTGCAGCAAAGCAACTGGCGCCTGAAGGTGGCACAGCAAAAGCTGCAGGTGCTGGGCTTCAGTGACGAACGCCCCAGCGGACGTATGACGGAGGCTACCAGCACTGCGCTGAAGAGCTTCCAGAAGCAGCACAAGCTGAAGGCAGACGGTGAGTTGAATGATGCAACCTATCATAAGCTGACCTGGGAGGCCTTTGCCAAGGAGGGCATCCCCAAGGTTAAGGGCAAGGAAATCGTCAGCCGTGCAGCCAAATACAAGGGTGTTCCCTATGTGTTCGGCGGAACCACGACCAAGGGCTTTGACTGCTCCGGTTACGTGCAGTATGTGTTTAAAGACTGCAAGGCCAAGCTGCCGCGACTTGCAGACGAGCAGGCGTTACAGGGGATTTTTGTAACGCAGAAGCAGCTGCGGCCCGGTGATTTGGTATTCTTTACAACCTACGCCGCGGGCGCGTCGCATGTGGGTATTTATGCCGGTGACGGACAATTTTGGAGCGCATCCTCGTCCAAGGGTGTAATGCTTTCGTCGCTGAAGGACGATTACTGGAAACAACGCTATTATGGAGCACGCCGGGTGTTGATTACGAACGGCGAGGTTTATAAATAAAAGTTCTGCTGACGGCAGCCGACTGCCGGACAGCTGGGGAGGGTATAAAACATGATTCGTGAGAGAAGAAATAAGGACAAGCTGGCTGCTTATTACAGAAAGTTTATGGAAGAGGGCATTGTTGACCCCAACGTGCATCCGTGGGTTGCAGACAGCTGGCAGCGTTGCCGTGCTATGCATCTGCCGCACGAAACCATGCCCAAAATCAACAAGCTGAGCCGCGAGGAAATCATCGCGCACCAAAAGACGCATGAGTTCATCGTAAAATACGTTGACGGTCTTTATGAGCAAAGCAAGCAGCATTTCAATATCCATAACCTGAGCATGCTGCTGATTGACGAAAACGGCTATGTAATCAAAAACTATGCTATGCCGTTCTTCCAACGCATTATCGAGGATATTCAGGGTATGCGCGTGCTGGAGGAGGATGTTGGTACCTCCAGCATCAGCATTGCGCGCGAGCATAACGTGCCCTTTTTGATGTTCGGACCGGAAATGTGGATTAAGGACAGCCATTCCGGCGATGCCTGCAGTGCGCCTATCTGCGTAAACGGCAAAATCCGCTATATTATTTCCTTCTTTTCCTTGGATCAGAACGATTTGCCCTATGATTTGCTTTTGAGCCTGCTGATGACGATGAAATATTCCATCGAACAGCACCTGAACATGCTGGAGGCCTGGAGCATCAACCGCATTATGATGGAACAGCTGCCTGTAACCGTTTATTGGCTGGGCAAGGACGGCAGCGTGAAATACTGCAACGAAAACGGCCGTAAGCGTCTGGAAGGACATGAGCGCTTAGAGGACGTGTTCCTGAACTACGAGCATATTCCTATCAAAAAAGCGTTGCATGGCGTAGCAACGCAGCGTCGTGAAATTACTTGGATTACCCAAGACAGAACCTTTGAGGATATTACCACCGTTATGCCGATTAAGGTAGGCAGTGAGGTAGAAAGTGCTTTGGTGCTTTCCATGTCCATTGAGGATTTGAAAACAACCATCGCCCATGCGACAGGCTACAGCAGCCGTTACAGCCTGTACAGCATGGTTGGCGAAACCAGCGAATTTTTGGCGCTGCAGCATAAGGCCAGCCGCGTTGCCCGCACCGACCACAACATCCTGCTGCAGGGCGAGCCCGGTACCGGCAAGCAGCGTTTGGCACACGGCATTCATCAGGCCAGCCCCCGCGCTGCCGCTCCGTTGATTGCGGTAAAATGCCACAACGCATCTATGGCAGAGCTGGAGGCCGAATTCTTCGGTACAAATGAGGACGGACAGCAGTCCGCAGGCAAGCTGGAGCTTGCTATCGGCGGTACGCTGTTCCTCGATGAGGTAGAAAAACTGCCGCTCGAAATGGGCGACAAGCTGGCTGATGCACTGACGCACGGTCTGCCTGCAACTGAAAAGGGCGGCAAGCCGCGTATGTTCGATGTGCGCGTAATCGCTGCCTGCGATTCCAACCTTAAGCGTTTGGCAGATAAGGGACTTTTCTCCCGTAATCTGTATGAGCTGGTGCTGGATACCACCATGCGCGTGCCGCCTCTGCGCGAGCGCGTGAAGGATATCGAGGTTATCGCTTCGCATATTCTGGTGGAAATGTCCGCACAGCATAACCTGCCGCAAAAACGCCTTTCTCCTGAGGCTGTTTCCCTGCTGCTGTCCTGCAGCTGGCCGGGTAACATCAAGCAGCTGCAGGGTGTTATTGAGCAGGCCTTCTTCCACACTCCCGGCAGCATCATCGAAGCAGAAAACATTAAGCTGCCCGGTGACAAAACCTTGGAGCGCTCTTGGAAGTATGACAAGGAAGCCTTTATTGCAGCCTGGAAATCCGCTGGCGGCAATATCAGTAAGCTGGCAACAATGCTTGATGTCAGCCGTGTAACCCTGTACCGTTATCTGAAGAAATACGGCCTGGGACCGAAAGCAAAATAAAATTTACCATGATTGCCCCTGAAGCAGGCTTGCCCTGCTCCGGGGGCTTTTGTGTTTTGGCGGATAGTTTGGCGTTGCAAGGCGAGTTTAGAAGAGAAAAGTGCAACATGTTGCAAAAATCTCTTGTAGAAATGGTGTTGAGGGTGAATATTAGGGTGGAAAAGGCAAGTTTAGAAGAGAAAAGTGCAACATGTTGCAGAAATCTCTTGCAGGAATGGTGTTGAGGGTGAATGTTGGGAAGAAAAAGGCAAATTTAGAAGAGAAAAATGCAACATATTGCAAAAATCTCTTGTAGAAATGGCGTTAAGATTGAATACGGAGAGAAAAAAAGCTATAATAGAAGAGAAAAATGCAACATGTTGCAAAAATCTCTTCTAAAGAAGGTGAGCTAATGGAAATACGCAGAGATTTTTATTTGGACAAGCTGATAAAACGCAAGCATAACGGGTTGATTAAAATTATTACCGGTATTCGCAGATGCGGTAAATCCTATCTGCTGAACAACATATTTTATCAGCATCTGCTTTCATGTGGTATAGATGATGCGCATATTATCCGTTTTGCTTTCGATTCTGCCGATGATTTGCAAAAGATAGGTGAAAGTCTTATTGCCATGGGAAAGGAAAAGCGTGGCGTAAATCCGGAAAAGTTTATGGCTTATGTTAACAGCCGGATTGCTGATGATGGTATGTATTATCTGCTGCTTGATGAGGTACAGGAAATGGATTGCTTCGAAGCTGTGCTTAACGGGTATTTGCGCAAGGCGAATATGGATGTATATGTTACCGGCAGTAATGCTAAATTTCTTTCCAAGGATATTATTACGGAATTTGCCGGACGCGGCGATGAGATGCATATGTATCCGCTTAGCTTTGCCGAATTTATGAGTGTTTATCCCGGTGATAAGTATATGGGCTTGGCGGAATATATGCTTTACGGAGGAATTCCGGTAGTTGTGCTGCGTGAGGGGACTGCCGAAAAGGCTGCCGCTTTGCAGAATTTGTTGAGTGAAATTTATTTGAGTGATATTTATAAGCGCAACCGTATCCGTAATAAGGGAGAAATGGAGGATTTGCTCAATATACTGGCTTCGGCTATTGGCTCTTTAACTAATTATGAAAAACTGAAAAATACCTTTAAAAGTGTCAAAAAATCCAAAATTACTTCTACAACTATCAAAAAGTATCTGGATTGCCTGGAAGATTCCTTTTTAATTGAAGCAGCTTCGCGCTATGATGTAAAGGGCAAGGCCTATATTGATACTCCGAAAAAATATTATTTTTCTGATCTGGGGTTGCGTAATGCGCGCATTAATTTCCGGCAGTTTGAACAAACTCATTCTATGGAAAATGTAATCTACAATGAGCTTTGCATGCGTGGGTACAGCGTTGATGTGGGTGTAGTGCCTATTGCTGTGAGAGATGAAAGCGGTAATGTAGTAAGAAAACAGCTGGAGGTTGATTTTGTCTGCAATATGGGCTCAGTAAGGTACTATATACAGTCTGCATATTCCTTGCCGGATGAAATGAAACGTGCGCAGGAGGTACGCCCATTGAAAAATATTGATGATGCCTTCAAAAAAATTATCATTACCAAGGATATTGTCCCGGCCTATTATGATGAATACGGAATTCTTACCATGAACATATATGATTTTTTACTGGATTGTGATAGCTTAGAAAAATAAAGCAGTTTGTTTTGGCATTTCAGTTTGATTGCCCCTGAAGCAGGCTTGCCTGCTTCGGGGGCTTTTGCGTTTTTTGCGGTGAGGTCGGCGTTGCGAGGCGAGTTTAGAAGAGAAAAGTGCAACATGTTGCAAAAATCTCTTGTAGGAATGCTATTTATGGTGAATATTAGGAAGAAAAAGTGAATATAGAAGAGATTTGTTCAATATGTTACATAATATCTTGTATAATAACGCTAATATCGGTTGATAGTTTGCTAAAGCTAATTTTAAAATAAAAATAAAATTTTTCGAAAATCTTTTGCAAAAAAGGCCTGCCAAAACACGTCAACCTCAGTCTATATGCGGTTTACAGTGCTTTTCAAAAAAATAATATAGTTAAACTATTAGTGCTTGTTCGCATATTGCTTAATGCAAATGGAAGTGCTATAATTAAAAATGTATTATAATTGTTATCCAAGTAAAAACAGCCTCAAGTGTACTTTAAACTGTTTTGCGAAGGTTTATTGCCTGGTGCTGTTTCAGAAAAGCGGATGTTGGCAAACGGCAACATCAGTGCATGGATAATTAATACAATAGTTGCTTAATTTGTTTCCACACACGGCAGGTGTCGTGTACATTATATAAATAATAATATTTATGTGGGAGGAATTTTTGATGAACAAAGTATTTAAAGTAATTTGGAGTGAAGCTCGCAACGCATATGTCGTTGTTTCCGAAATGGCTAAAAACCATGGCGCAAAAAGCTGCTCCACCAAAAAACTGCTGGCAATGCTGATTGCTACTGGTGTAATGACCTGTGCAAGCATGGCTCCGGCAATGGCTGATAATCCGGCATCGGATGATTTGAACGTAACCATTGGTAAGGGTGCACATGTTTCTGTTTGGAATAGTGTTAGCGGACAAACCATAAGCGGTGATATTGCCGTTGGTCCGAATGCGCATGCTTGGAATGGTGAATACACTTATAGGAATAAATATGCCAGAATCGGCTCTAAAGAATATTTGTTGGATTTTGGCCAAGGTGGCGTAGTTGGAGCAGAGTCTATCTTTGGTGTTCCTTATAAGTATAAAGTAGCCGACGGTTCCAAAATAGCCGGCTCTATTGCTATCGGTAAAAATACGGTAGCACGTACAGGCTCTGTTATGCTTGGTGATCATTCCTATACCGGTAAGCTTGGCGATATTGAAATTAACCCGGCAAATGCTATGACCTATAATGATGGTATTTATTCTACTACTCTTGGTGCCGGTGCTTATAATAGCGGCTCCTTAGCAGCTGTAACCGGTGCATTGTCTATTGCTTCCGGTTCGGATACTAAAAATACAGGTGCTACCATTTATGGTTCTATGAACAGCATCGAATCTGCAACCAGCAGTAGCAGTTACAGCGGTGTTGCCAGTAGCGTGCTTGGCTTTGCCAACAGAACACAAAATGCTAATGCTGCGTTAATCTGGGGTACCGGCAACGAAGTTACCAACTCCATTGAAAAAGTCGGCATTGACACCAACTGGAATAATGTTTCTGTTGCGGAAGCACAGAAAAAAGCTATTGAAGCCATGCAGTCCAGCGATTATGCAGGTGGTTCTGTAATGGCAATCGGCGGTGGCAACAAGGCTGATTACGCTAAATACTCCCAACTGACCGGCGTAAAAAATAAAGTAACCGGTACTGAAGCTAAGGCTGCACAGTATGACTTTGTTAACGGCTATCAAAACACTGTTACCAATGCATCTGACGTTACTGTAATCGGTATTAAAAATGAAGTTACCGCAGACGGCAACAAGGTTATCGGTGATAATCAAAAAGTAAGCGGTAAGAATAACGTTATTTTCGGCTCTGCTGATAAAGTAACCGAAACAACTGTTAATAACGCTGTTGTTCTCGGTCATAATGCAAAGGTTACCGGTGAAGGTGGCGTTGCTTTGGGTGCTGGCAGCGTAGCTGACAGAAATAATGCAGTATCCGTAGGCAGCACTGGCGCTAACCGTCAGATTATCAATGTAGCAGCAGGCGAAGCAGATACCGATGCAGTAAACGTAAGCCAACTGAAAAAAGCAACTGCAAATGCCAATAAAGGCTGGAAGCTTTCTACTGAAGGCGGTACAGCAAATCAGGTAGCATCTGAAGCAACCGTTAATTTCAGCGGTAAAAAGGATGCCGGCGGTCATCAAAATATTACTGTTAGCAACGAGGGCAACAATGTAAAAATTGAACTTGCCAGTGAATTGAAAAATGTTACCGGTGTAGTTAATGGAAATTCCCGCGTAACCTTGGGAACAGGTATTGCAGGTATTACCAACGGCCAAGAATCTGTAATTATGATGAATGGCAGCACCACAATCAATGGTGTTGTTGGTATCGACAATACCGGTAAAATCAGCGGCGTAGCAAATGGTGAAGCTGATAAAGATGCAGTAAACTATGGCCAACTGAAAGATGTAAAAGCAGAAGCACTCAAACACAGTACTGTTACCAATGGTGATAATATTGCTGTAACTGAAACCACCAATAAAGACGGTGGCAAGGAATATAAAGTTGCTCTGAATAACGATATTCATCTTTTCGGCGATAATGGCGCAATGGTAAGCATCAGTGGCAGCCACGGCACTATCTGGACAAGCGGCAGTGTAACAGCAGGCAGTGTAGTAGCTGGCGATGTTGTTATGGATAGCACTACTGCAACCGTAAGCGGACTTGGCAATAAAACTACTGCTTATGCTGGCTTTGCAACTACCGGTAAAGCTGCAACCGAAGAGCAGTTGAAGGAAGTAGCAACCGAAGCAGGTAAGCATACTACCTTGGTTGCCGGTGATAATGTAACCCTGGATAAAAAGGAAACAGACAAAGGATTGGAATACACTGTCAATGCTGTTGATACTAAATATACCGCAGGTAACGGTATCACTATTGACGCAGCTGCAAACAATGCAATTTCTGTAAACCTGAAAGAAGGCGAAGTAAACCTTG
>ENA-ORNT01001028-ORNT01001028.1-human-gut-metagenome-genome-assembly--contig:-NODE-1028-length-19296-cov-4.054207_pt1 | contig 19296 bp, 17 predicted proteins | sample MGYA00242120_ERZ509032 | MGnify/ENA primary metagenome ERZ509032 (study PRJEB26280, sample SAMEA2338729) | human gut metagenome | biome: human gut; feature: human-associated habitat; material: faeces...
CATAACGATAGTATAATCTTTTTTCAGTTCCATACGTCTGATCGCAATACGATGTCCATCGAGAGATACTATTTTCAGGTAGTTATTTTTGATTTCAAAAAGTTCACCGGTCATCATTTTATTGTTGTCATTCATTGCGATAGAAAACAGTGTCTGGTTAATGGTTTCTCTTAATGTAAACTGTGATAAAGTAATAAATTTGTCTTTTTCAAATCCAACACCCAATGGAACTTTTCCAAGATGAAAATCGCCGACGTTCATAATTCCGACATATGGCTTTCCGTCATATCTGGTTTCTGTATGGTAGCCCAAAGCACTTACGGTGGAATGTGATACGGCGAACGGCGTAACTATGAAATTGCCGTTGATTTTTACGGGTTCATCCGGCTTTATACTATGTAAATCAATTGGATTTGTAATACCTTCTTCATTGCAAACTCTTTTAATAAAAGCGCAGGTTTCTTTTGAGGCGTAAATCGGGGGAAATTTGTATCCCACCCGCAGCAGGTTGACAAGTCCACCGATGTGGTCTTCATGCATGTGGGTAATAAATAACGCGTCTAATGAAGTGTCCGGTTTTCCTCCGACTGATTTATGAAAATTGCGGATTTTTTCTATTTCATCATGATTTTTTACCGATTTTTTCAGTTCTGGATCTGCTGCCAAGCCTAAATGCTTTGTTACATTGGCAACAAAAGAACCAACCGGAAGATTTTCTGGGGCGAATAAAGCACCCAAATCATACATAACTTTTGTAACTTTGCCTTTTTCGTCGGTATGAACAATAATGGTAGAAGAACCACCGATACGATCTTTATTGTTTCCGCCTTCTAATATGATTTTTGTTGCAGAATCTCCCATGGTCATACCTCCTTTTAAAAATGAAGTGTTTATAAATTTGTCTATAGTAAACCATTGCTCTTGACAAAAATCAACAAAAATTTTCCTTTTTTTGAAAAAAATACAAAAAAATCCTCTTGTGTTGTCGCACAAGAGGATTTTTAAGAAAAATTATTTGCAATTGCCGCAATTTTTATTGTTAGGATAATTATCATCATTGATGGTGATAATGGTTGAAACAACAAAAGCGGATAAAGCGGCGATTCCTAAAAAGAGCATCCAGTTGGAAATTATTCCGAGCGGAGGCATAAAAAAGGAAACAGCACCCAAAACTACAGAGATTAAAAATACAATCAATGCAATGTCCGAAATTTTTTGCCCGAGGGGCTTTTTGCTAAACTTTCCCATAAAATTTTTTATAAAATGATGTATAATAGTAGCGAAATACCGACAATTGCGTCACAAACGGATGTGAACAGCAATCCTAACAAAATTGCGCAGATAGATAAAACAATGGCGATGTTGGTGTTACCTGTGTGAAAAACCAGCAGAATAGCGCCGGCATACCAAAGCCAAGAATTGTTCACGAAGAAAAATGCTTTTTTGGTTTTTAGCCAAATAATTACAGAATTGATGATAATTATCACCAAACCTAATTGAACAATTTTTGTAAATTCATCCTTGTCAATAATGCTGTACAAGGCAATCCAAGTCGGAACCAAATACAAAAATGACTGAAAGAATTTCAAAAAATATCCTTTCAAATCAACGTTTGATTTTTTTTCTAAAGTTTTTTTCATAATAGTATTTTTAAAAAGTTAATAATTTTTATCAGTCAATAATGATATGTAAAACTAGTGTGATTGTCAATAAAATAAACATTGATTTTGTTGTTGACAGAATAAACAAAAAATGCAATCATTTATGTCTAAAGATTATTATTATGTTGAACTAATTAAAATTTACTATTATGAAAAAGAACTCTAAAACTGAGGTTTCTCCTAAAACAAGAGAGTTACCTTCATGGGATCTGTCTTCAAATTTCTACACAGGAATTGACGATCCGAAAATCGAGAATGATATTTTGCGCGTTAAAGCCACGGTTAAGGAAATTTCTAAGTACGAAGGACGTATTGCAACGCTCTTGCCTTATGAGTTTGCATTACTGGTTCGTTTGTATGATGGTCTTGTTGAAACTGCCCGTAAGCTTACGGTTTTTGCCAACCTGATGTCGGACACTCATCTCAATGACCCTAAAATTTCAAGCTTTAAGGTGTCGTTGTCTGAGCGCTTAGACGAGATTATCGATCAGCCTACGCAATTTTTGCTGACTGAAATGGCTCGCATTCCGCAGCCACAGCAGTACGAGTTGCTGGTTAGTCCAAAGCTTAGACGTTATGCTCCGTGGTTAGAGAGAGTTTTCTTCTCTTCTGACGTTGACGATTTGGCGATGTACATCTTCAGAAAGAAGTCGGCAACCGAGTATCAGTGGTCAAAATTGTATGATGAATCCTGCGCTCGCATGGAATTCATTTACAAGGGCGAAACTTACAACGAAGCCCAGATTTTGGCGCTGAGGCGTTCTGTTACCAACAAAGAAGATGAAGATGCCATAGAACAGGTGATTTGCAATGTTTACAAGCAGAATGCTTACGTTATTGCTCATTGCTTGAACGCAATTATGAAGAATGAAGACGTTGATGCTAAACTTTTCGGTTATTATAACGCCGAGAACGAGAGCTTTGCCAGCAATATGGTATTGCGTGAAGACTTACTGCTGTTGATTTCGGCAGTAACTGATGCGTTTATACCAATGTCGCGTCGCTTCTATGCTTTGCTATCAAAGCTGCATCAGTCGCCAAAGTGTCATTCCGCAGGCAATCCTATCATTGTTCCCGAGAAAGAATATACTTGGGATGAGTGTAAAAAGATTGTTTTGAACGCATATAAAGCTTTTTCTCCTTTGTATGCGATCTATGCGGAAAGCGTTATTGACAATGATCTTATTGATGTGGGAACCAAAAAGGGTAAGAAGAGCGGAGCTTATTGCATTGGAGGCGATGCACCTTATATTTTCCTGAACTTTACGGGAAAAGAAGGCGATATCAATACCTTTGCTCACGAGCTCGGTCATGCAGTTCATCATCTGCTTAGCTCCACACAGGGGTACCTGAACGACAACACTCCGATTTCTTTGGCTGAAGTCGCTTCAGAGTTTGCAGAAAATTTGGTATATGAAAAGCAGCTCGCCGCTGCGAAAACAAATACCGAAAAGTTGCATTTGCTCATCGAACGCGCTTCTGATCAGATTGGTTCAATCCATCGTCAGGTGGCTATCTACAATTTTGAGAAACGAGTTCACGCAGAGCGCCAAAAAGGCAGTGACAGATGCTCTGAACCACATTTGGGCAGAAGAGTATGAGCGTTACACTGGTAAAAAGCTTGAGGGAGACAGCCAATATATTTGGATGGGTATTGCTCACCTTTTCAACTCTCCTTTTTATGTATATTGCTACGCTTTTGCCGGCTGCCTCGCAAACAACCTTATCAAGGTTTGGCACGACAACGAGCTTGACAATATCGAACTCTCTGATTTTCAATCACGTTACTTAGAGATGCTCAGCAATACGGGAGTTGAACCTTATCGTGATTTGCTTGAGGCATTTGAACTTGATGTCGACAATCCAAAGTTCTGGAGAGATGGTCTCGAAGCCATTGAAAAGAACATCGACGAAATCGAGAAGCTTGCAAAAGAAGAGGGCTTGCTCTAAAAACTAACAAAAAAAACACCGTTTTATACGGTGTTTTTTTGTGCGATTCATTTTAAAAATTCATATTTATATACTTTGTTCTGGATTTTTTCTGCAAGTTTTTTCTCTTTGGTACGGAGATTGGCTATCAGAAAGGTATATTGCGTGTTTGAACTGTCTTTATTCATTTTACCGTTTTTGTCGCGTCCTTGAAAATAAGCGCGGATATCATAAAAACTTGCGTTTGGATTAGCATTCGGCTGCCGGTGATAATATTTCCACAAAGCCTTGCCGGCGGTGAACACGGCTTGCGCTTCTGCTGAAAACTCAATTTGCTTATCTTTGATATGGAAGAGGCTACCACACCTCGAACAAGTTATCATCTTGTCTGAAAATATGGTATAAAACAAAATATCTCATTGCAAGCAAAAAATGTTCTTATTCTTACCGCGCTTGTTAATAAAAAATTACCGATTATGTCTTAAATTTTGTATCGGTTAAAACTTTTATCGGGAGATAACAATATGGTTAAAAACCCAAAAACAGCGGAAAATTTGCCTGAAATCTCAGACGAAATCGTTAATTCCGCCGAAGCTTTGGATAAACTGATTGAAAAAGTGAAACGTGCTCAAAAAGAATATGCAACATTCAGTCAAGAACAAGTAAACGCTATTTTTAAAGCCGCCGCCGCTGCAGCTGACAAAGCCAGAATTCCTTTGGCTAGAATGGCGGTTGAAGACACCGGCATGGGTGTTATGGAAGACAAAATCATCAAAAACCATTTTGCTTCCGAATACATTTATAACAAATATAAAAATACCAAAACTTGCGGCGTTATCAAAAACGACCGCACCAACGGCACTAAAATTGTGGCAGAACCTTTGGGCGTGATTGCCGGAATTATTCCGACTACCAATCCGACCTCAACAGCAATTTTCAAATCATTGATTGCTTTGAAAACACGTAACGCTATCATTTTTTCGCCGCACCCGAGAGCAAAAAAGTCTACCATTGCGGCTGCAAAATTGATTTTGGATGCTGCCGTTGCTGCCGGTGCTCCGAAAAATATTATCGGTTGGATTGATGAACCGAGTTTGGAATTGACACATCAATTGATTACTCATCCGCTGATTGACACCATTTTGGCGACCGGCGGTCCAAGCATGGTAAAAGCTGCTTATTCAAGCGGAAAACCGGCTTTAGGCGTTGGAGCGGGAAATACTCCGGCCGTTATTGATGAAACTGCCGACATTCAGATGGCTGTATCTTATATTTTGATGTCAAAAACTTTTGATAACGGTATGATTTGCGCATCTGAACAATCTATTGTTGCGGTAAAAGATGTTTATGAACAGGTTAAAAAAGAACTTCAGTATCGCGGCGCATATATTTTGAATGCGCAGGAAAGCGAAAAACTGAGTAAAATCATTTTAAATGAAAATATGACCGTAAACGCAGCTATTGTAGGACAAAGTGCTGCAACTATTGCTAAATTGGCCGGATTTGAAGTTCCGGAACATGCAAAAGTTTTGGTCAGCGAACAAACATCAACAGCTCGCGAAAATCCGTTTGCTCATGAAAAATTATCGCCGATTTTGGCTTTGTATCAGGCAGATGATTTTTATAAAGCAACTGATATGGCTTTGGAATTGGTTCGTTTAGGCGGTATCGGACACACTTCAGTGCTTTATACAGACGCTCGCTCACAAGATCGTATAGACTATTTTGCAACCAAATTACCTACCGGACGTTTGCTTATCAATTCGCCGTCATCTCAAGGCGGTATCGGCGATTTGTTCAACTTTAAACTTGAACCGTCTTTAACGCTGGGCTGCGGTTCATGGGGCGGAAATTCCGTCAGTGAAAACGTTGGGGTAAAACATTTGCTCAATTATAAAACCGTTGCCGAAAGGAGAGAAAATATGCTGTGGTTCAGAGTTCCGCCGAAAATTTATTTCAAAAGAGGAGCTGTCGATCAGGCTTTGCGTGAACTTGAAGGCAAAAAACGTGCCTTTATCGTTACTGACCGCTTTTTGTTTGATTCCGGCACGGTGAACAACATCACTGACGTGTTGGAAGAAATGGGCATTGATTATCAAATCTTTTTTGATGTTAAGCCCGATCCGACCTTGTCGACAATTGATGCGGCATTAGCAATGGTTCGTCCGTATCAGCCTGATGTTATTATTGCTTTGGGCGGCGGTTCTCCGATGGATGCGGCAAAAATCATTTGGTTGATGTATGAACATCCGGAAGTTAATTTTGAAGACATTTCAATGCGTTTTATGGATATTCGCAAGCGTATTTGCTCAATTCCGCAATTGGGTAAAAAGGCAGAAATGGTTGCAATTCCGACTACTTCGGGGACAGGTTCCGAAGTAACGCCGTTTGCCATTATTACCGATGACAAAACCCATGTGAAATATGCAATTGCCGATTATGCTTTAACGCCGAATATGGCGATTATTGATGCCAACTTCGTTGATCATATGCCAAAAGGTTTGACTGCGGCTTCAGGTTTCGATGCTTTGGTTCACGCGATAGAGGCTTATGTTTCAACCATGGCTACCAACTTTACAAATTCAACGGCTTTGGAGGCTATTAAGCAGGTTTTCCGCTATTTGCCGCGTTCGTATAAATATGGTGCAGATGACCCTGTCGCTCGTGAAAAAATTCATCATGCTGCGACAATCGCCGGTATGGCTTTTGCCAATTCATTTTTGGGCCTATGCCATTCAATGGCTCATAAATTGGGCGGCGCGTTTAATATTCCGCATGGTATTGCCAACGCTTTGCTGTTTAATCAGGTTATTCGTTACAATGCAACCGATTGTCCGCGCAAACAGGCTATTTTCCCGCAATATAAGTTTCCTAATGCCAAACAGCGTTACGGGCAAATTGCCAACAATTTGAATTTGGCGGGCAATAATGATGACGAAAAATTGGAAAGTTTGTTAAAAGCTATTTCACAATTGAAAGACGAAATTGAAATTCCGCACTCAATTAAAGAATGGGGAATTAAAGAAGAAGACTTTTATGCCAAACTTGACGATGTTGTCGAAAAAGCCTTTGATGATCAGTGTACGGGAGCAAATCCGGTATATCCGTTAATGGAAGATATACGCCAAATTTATATTGATGCTTATAACGGCGTTGATTATACAGGCACTAAAAAATAGGCTTTTGCCGCTATGCGTAAATCCGCCTCTTATCGGGGCGGATTTTTTATTGGCAATACATAAATTATAAAAGAGAAAACTTGCATAATTGGGTAATAATAGTTGCTTTGTAAAAGCTTTTGAATTAATAAATAAAGCTATTGATACATATTATTTAATATACTTTGGCTTGAGGAAAATATGAAAATAGATTTGGTTTATTTATGGTGCCGCTTTTGTTATCTGCACCCAAAATAAAATTATTGCCTGATTTCTTTTATCATTATTGTCGTAATAATACATCATTGATAGCCAAAGATATGTCAGCCAGATTGCAGTTTCTAAATACGGTTGCGGAATTAAAGCGTGTTTTGAACACTAAAGCTTGTTATAAAGTTTTGAAAGATGGATTTAACAGATGGTGTTGCAAATATGCAGTATATGTTTATGACGATTTATCTGAGAATTTAGCGCAAAGACAAATTTTGTGCAAAGGTTTACAACATGTTTTGGAAAATAACATATACAATGCTTTTAAAAAGAATGTGACCAAGATTTTTCAAATCAAAATTTTGGGTTTGCCTTTGTTCAAAGCAACAGAGTTTGATATAATCCGAAAAATTTCATTTTGCGGAATTCCATTGATCTCCATAAAACGCAAAAAATAAAATTCCTGATTGAAAAAAAGCCTGATTTTGATATATTTTCAAAATATGTTTCAACATTAGGGAGAAGATAAATGCGTTTGGCTTCAGTGTTAATGATGTCGGTATTTGGTTTTTCATCATTGTGCAATGCCGTTGAGAAACCAATTAACGAAAATAATAAACTCAGCCTTGATATAAGTATATACAATCAAAATCTGGCTCTGGTTAAAGATGTGCGCCGTGTGCCGTTGGAACAGGGAAACAATGATATCGCATTTGAAGGTGTTGCATCAAATATCAAGCCCGAAACGGCTATTTTGTATGCCGATGGACTGAAAGTTTTGGAACAAAATTATGACTATGATTTATTAACAGCCAACAATATGGTTGATAAGTCTGTTGGAACAAGTGTTAAAACCGTGTTGATGAATCCGACAACCGGCGAAAATATTTATAATAAAGCCAAAATTATCAGTGCGACCTATGGAATGCCGGTGCTGGAATTTGATTATGGAATTGAAGCCAATTTTCCGGGGCGCATAGTTTTTGAAAACTTACCATCAGGATTGCGCAGCAAACCGACTTTGGTGGCAAAAGTTGTCAGTGATAAAACAGCGGAAAAAGATTTATCTTTGGCTTATTTGACAAATGGCATCAGCTGGAAGACAAACTATGTGGCAAAAGTAAACAATGCCGACACACTCAATTTGACCGGCTGGGTAACTATAAATAACGAGTCTGGTGTTGATTATAATGATGCAAAAGTACAGCTGGTAGCGGGAAATGTTAATGAAGTGCGCGAGGCTGCGTTCGGTGCGCCGCGTGTTATGATGAAAATGGCTGCGGTTATGGATTCGGCAGCTGAAAGCGCTTCTTCGAATGCCGCTGTTCAGCAAGATTTAAGCGGATACCATCTATATACTTTGCCGAATAAAACAACTATAAAAGATAAACAGACAAAACAAATCAGCCTTTTGGAAAAAAACGGGGTTAAATATAAAAAAGAAGCAAAACTCGATTCACGTCTGTATTTTTCACCGTCGTCAAATTCTAACTTTGAGCAAATTCACCCCGATATGTATTATGTGATGTCTAACAATGAAAAAGATAACTTGGGCTTGCAGCTTCCAGCCGGCGTTATCCGTTTTTATGAAAATGATGATAACGGAAATCTGCAGTTTATCGGTGAAAATTCGATTGCCCATGTTGCGAAAGGCGAGGTTATGCGGTTGCGCTTGGGGAGTTTTGTAAATATTTTTGCCAACGGAAAAATCAAACAGATTCAAAAACTGTCGGAAGAAAAGCCTGTAAAAGACGGAACCCGTTGCAATAATATAAAATCAATATACCGTTATGAGAACGAAATTGAGATTGTTAACTCCGGTAAAAATGCTCAGGAATTTGTATATACGCAGAATTTGCCTAAAGATGCGACGGTTTCTTCAGAAAATATTAAAGGAAATCTGAAAAATGCCAGTGCTTATGAATGGCGTTTTTCCATACCGGCCGAAGGCAAGCAAATTTTGTCGTTTGCCGTTACGGCTCCTAATGAACGCCGAGTTTGCGAATAGCATATTTTTTGAAAAAAAGTAACCCACTGATTTGACTGTGGGTTACTTTTTAGTTTTTTAGCTTATCATATATATGTTGAAGTTTCCGGCGGCAGTAGTAAAATGCTTTTTATTAGGAGAATTAAATGGACAAAGTTTCTGTTATCATGCCGTTATATAACAGCCAATCTTTTGTGGAAGCGGCTGTAAAATCGGTTCAGCGCCAAACATACCAAAATTGGGAGTTGTTGATTGTCGACGATGCTTCAACAGATAATTCATTGGCCGAAGCGCGCAAATTTGAAAAAACAGATGCCCGTATAAAAGTGTTTGCTTCTGAAAAAAATCTGGGAGTCAGCGCAAGCCGCAATTTTGCTATCAAATACGCAAGCGGACGCTATGTGGCTTTTTTGGATTCGGATGATTTGTGGTCGAAGCATAAATTGGCTAAACAAATTGAGTTTATGAAACAAAATAATGCCGCTTTGTCACATACGGCTTATGCCTTTATGAATAAAGACGGAAAGATTAAACACAGCGGAAAAGTCAATGTAGATAAAAATGTTGATTTGGCAAAATATATGAAAACCACACAGATAGGGATGTCTTCGGTTATGGTCGACCGTCGGCAGATTCAAACGATTCACTTTCCAGATGATAGAAAATTGTGCGAAGATGCGCGCGTATGGATGGGATATATGCGGGAAGGCTATAATTTCAGCGGGTTGAACGAAGTGTTATCGCTTTATCGCATCAGAGATAAACAGCTCAGCAAAAACAAAGTTAAAATGGCGGCAAACACCTTGCAAAGATATTGGAACGAAAAAAATCTTCCGGCGTATAAAAGACTGTATTATTTTTTACATTATGCCTGCAACGGCGTCGAAAAACGTTTGCGCCCGACCAAATTGGATATGAAAACGGTTATTAAAAATTTTGAAAACGAAACGGAGCGATAAAATGGCTGATAAAACAAACGCAATGCGCAAATTAGACAGTATGAAAATTGCTTATAAAGAATATTTTTATACTAATGCTGTCAGCGGCATAGAAGTGGCGACTGAATTGGGAGAAAATCCCAAACAAGTTTTTAAAACGCTGGTAACAGTGGCAAAGTCGGGTGCGCATTATGTTTTTTTAATTCCGGTTGCAGAAGAATTGGATTTGAAAAAAGCGGCGGCTGTTGTCGGCGAAAAAGCTGTTGATATGCTAAAATCAAAAGATTTGCTGGGGTTAACGGGATATATCCACGGCGGTTGTTCACCGATAGGAATGAAAAAATTTTTTCGCACCACTATCCATAAATCGGCTTCAGACTTTGCAACAATTATTTTCAGCGGCGGAAAAATCGGCTTTCAAATTGAACTGAGTCTGGCTGATTTGAAAAAGGTTATTCCTTTTGAATTGGCGGATATCATCAAATAATCTGTTGCATAAAATTTTAAGGCTCATACAATAAATGCGTATTAATTTTTTGAAAGGATATGCAGATGGAAGCTATTGCCGTAATTTTGTTATTAGTGATTATTACCGCAATTTGTTCTTCTGTCGTTATTGTGCGGCAGGGACATGAATATACGGTTGAATTTTTAGGACGTTATACGCGTTCGCTTGATCCCGGATTTCATATTTTAATACCGATTGTTGAACGTATCGGTGCTAAAATTAATCGTATGGAACAAGTGTTGGATGTTCCGTCGCAGGAAGTTATTACGCGTGATAACGCAATGGTTACCGTTGACGGGGTTTTGTTTTTTCAAATTCAACAAGCAGCCAATGCCGCTTATCAAGTAAGAGATTTGGATCAAGCTATTTTGAACTTGATTATGACCAACATCCGCACAGTTATCGGCGGAATGGAAATTGACGAACTTTTGTCGCAGCGTGATTCTATAAATCATCGTTTGCTTGCTGTTGTTGATGAAGCAACTATTCCTTGGGGCGTGAAAGTTACCCGTGTCGAAATTAAAGATATTACGCCTCCGCGGGATTTAATCGACGCTATGGCGCGCCAAATGAAAGCCGAACGAGAAAAACGCGCAAGCATACTTGAGGCTGAAGGTATCCGTCAATCCGAAATTTTGAAATCAGAAGGTGAAAAACAGTCGCGTATTTTAGCGGCCGAAGGTGAAAAAGAAGCGGCATTTCGTGCTGCTGAGGCCAGAGAACGTGCTGCCGAAGCAGAAGCAAACGCTACAAAAATGCTGTCGGAAGCAATTAATGACGGCAATGGCAAAGCTTTGAATTATTTCTTGGGCTTAAAATATGTTGAGGCTTTACAAGGAATTGTAACTTCTCCAAACCAAAAGCTTTTGATGCTGCCGGTTGATACCCAAAATCTGATGAGTTCTCTTGCCGGTATTGCTGAAGTCGCTAAAGAAGTGCTTAATGATAAAGACGGGAAAAGATAATGTCATATTTGCAGTGGTTGTCCATAGGTTTGGTTTTGGTTTTGCTGGAATTTTTAGTCCCGGGAACCTATTTGGTGTGGTTTGGCTTTTCGGCGTTTGTTATGGCCGCCGTTGTAAGTCTTATGATACTGAATATAACAGAACAAGTAGTTGTTTTTTCAATAATTTCAGCTATTTTTGCAGTCATTGGGCTTTTTGTGTATCATAAAGTTATTACCAAATTGAATTCTTTGCAAAAAACGCCTCAGCTTAATGATTTGTCAAGCCGTTGCGTTGGGCATAGTTTTAAACTTATACAAGATACCATTGATGGTCGTTCAAAAGTTGCCGTTGGAGATGGAGTTTGGCTGGTTGAATGTCAAGATGGTTTAAAAGCCGGAGATATGGTTAAAATCATTTCAGTCAAAGACGGCGTTGTTTTGGTTGCTGAAAGTAAAATTAAAGAATAACTTAAATTTGAGTTTTTGATGATACAAAAAAATCTCCGTTTTGATTAACGGAGATTTTTTGTGTATCAATTGTCTGATTTTATTTTTTTGATAATGTTATCAATCATTTTTTCATCATAACTGTATGGGATGTGAGGAGTTTTTCCATTTTCTATTTTTTGCAAAATTGCGTTCTTGTCAATTTCACCGCTGTTGTCTTTTAGTGAGACAGCATGATTCCATTGAAAAACGGCTTCATCATAGCGTCCGCTTTCCCAATAAGCATCGCCCAAATGGTCATAAATTATTGCTTCGGAAGGAGCTAAATCAGAAGCTTTTTCTAAATATTTTATGGCTAATTCATATTGTCCGATGTTATAAAAGGCCCAGCCGAGACTGTCGACAATAGTTCCTTCATCGGAAGATTGCAGATAAGCATCGACAATCAAAGTAAAGGCCTCTTCAATATTTTCATTGTTTTGCAACAAGGTGTAGCCTAAATGGTTTTTGATGACTGGGTTGGGATTCATTGTTAAAACTTTACGAAAAGCTTCTTCCGCTTTGTCGTTTTGTTCATTGGCAGCATAAGACATTCCCAAAACAAAGACGGTTGACCAAACCTTGTATTGTTTTTCCTTAGGATAAAAGTTCAACGCTTTATTATAATAGATAATCGCATCTTTGTAACGTTTGGTCATCCGCATAATTTCGCCCAAACCGATATAAATATCAGGATTTGGCTGATAAGATTGCAGCAATTGTCTGAGAATTGTTTCCGCTTCTTTATATTTTTCCATTTTGGTATTATTTCTTGCAATTTGGAACAATGCGGAATAGTAACTGTCTTGCTCGGGGGTAATTTGCGCGTAAATTTCGTTTGCTTCTTTATAGAGTTCTTTGCTTTCCAAAATGGAGCCCATTAAAATTTTTGGTAAATCGTTTTTAGGGTTTGCATAGTTTGCCAAAGAGGCAAACAATAAAGAAATTTCTTCCGTTGCATTCTCTTGCTGTAAAATCAAAGCAATTCCGAACAATGAATCAGACATGCCAACGGAAGCGTCTGAAAGAACGGGAGCAACCGCTGAGTCTGATTTTGTGAGCTTTTCGGATAAATTTTTCATAACCAGATTATTTTCATTGCCGGCAACGCTTAAAGCCTGCTTTATTTTTTGCGGATTGTTAGTCCTCAGATAAAAATTGGAAATAACACGAGTTGGAAAAACAGACAATTCCATTCCTTTTATTCCCATTAACAAAGTATAATATTTGTCGGCCTCTTCATTTTTTCCGAGATAGTCGCTTATAGCGCCGGCATGAAACAGGTACATTGCCGCAAATGCTTTGTTTTTATGCAGTGGTTCCAAAGAGTTTAATGCTTTTTCATAATCTTTTTTACCGGCATAAATCCATGCGTTCATTAAAGGATTAAAAATTTCGCGCGAAAAATCATTATTGCAGGATTTTATGTCTTGCAGTGCTTCGTCGTATTGCCCCAGTTTTGCCGAATGAACTGCTTTTATCGTTTTAATAAAAGGACTCTTATCATTGTTTTTTAATGCTTCGTCGGCATATTTTACGGCTTCGTCGACACGTCCCTGCGAAGTCAGCATTATATAAAGTTGACTGGAGAGCATTTGCTTTTGAGGAGCTTTTTCAGCAGCAAACATATAATAGTCAGCCGAAGTATTTAAATCATGGCGAATATGAGCAACCCGACCGGCCAAATAAGCGCCGTAAGTGCTGGAAGGTACGACTTTATGCGATTCGGTTTCCGTTTTTACAAGAGGCTGCGGTGAGACAGTGCAGCATACATTTGCAAAAATAACGCCCGACAGAATAGCTATGAGAAAAGCTGTTTTTTCCATTTTATAAAATGCTCCCATTAAAAAACTTCTGCTATTTTAGTCAAAAGCAATAAAGAGTACAACAGAAAAGATATTAATACGATAATTTTTGTTTGCAAAAAATAAAGGAAAAGCATAGCATAAACTTTATGATGAATGAAAAAGAACTTTTAGAATGGTATATATCCGCCGGCGTCGATGTTATCTGTGGTGCCGAGCCTTTTGTTGCCGCCGCTAAACCGCAGCCGGCGGCCGTGGCTGTTTTGTCTGCCGATACGCGTCCTGCAATTACCGATTTAGCGCAGATGAGTCTTACAGCTTGCAAAAATGCCCGTGATATATGCGAAAAGGCCGAAACATTAAAAGAACTTGCCGAAAAAGTGGACTGTTTTGAAGGGTGCTCACTGAAATTGACTGCCAATAAAACGGTTTTCGGTGATGGCAACGAACATGCAAAGATTTTGTTTGTCGGGGAGGCTCCGGGGGCCGATGAAGATCGTTTAGGCAAGCCTTTTGTCGGAAAAAGCGGACATCTGTTGGATAAAATGCTTTCTTCGATCGGACTTAACCGCACAGATTGCTATATTACCAACATTCTAATGTGGCGTCCTCCTGGGAATCGCACTCCGACAAGTGCGGAAGTGGCTGTATGCCTGCCTTTTTTGAAAAGAAAAATAGAATTGATTAAACCTGAAATTATTGTGGCGTTGGGAGCTCCGGCAGCCAATGCTTTGCTAGATACGGAAGATTCAATTTCGAGAATCAGAGGCAAATGGCTTGAATATGCTTCCCGTCCGGGAGAAAAAATTCCTTTGCTGCCGATGTTTCATCCGGCGTATCTGCTGAGAAATCCGGTGCAGAAAGCAAAAACTTGGAATGATTTGCTTAAATTGCAGAAAAAAATGTTAAATAGTTAGCTTTTTTTTCATAAATTGTTGGCAAATTAAAATATATGAATTATTATAAACTAAATTTAAAAACAACTTTTGAGGAATTTACAATGAGTATCAGCAAAACGGTTATGGGTTTAGCAGCAACAGTTTTAGCAGTTGCAAATATTAATGCAGCCAATGCGGCGGCAACACAATCAAAAGATAATGCTGTTTTATTTAAAATTCACGACATTAATCCCGTTAAAAATAATGAAGGCGAAGTTGTCGGATGTGATTACAGCGCTACTTTCTATAACCGTTCGGATATGACAATCCGTAATGCGACAATTGATTTGGGCTGGAAAGACAAAGCTATCGGAGATGTTATAGAACAAGAGAAAAAAGAAGATACTGCTAAAAATAATTATCGAGGCAGACGCGCCCGCAGCGTTACAGAACGAACAACAGATAGAGATGTTTCGGCTTTGTTGGAAGTTCCTACCATTAAACCGGCAAAACAAGTCGTTGTAAAATCAAGAGTAAATACTGACAGATGCTTTTTGTTGATTGATAATGTCGATTTTAACGTAAAGTCATGCAATGCAGAGTCTGCTGCCGGTTCTGTCGATGGTGCTAAAAGACGCGGCGGCGAAAGCGCTTGCAATCGTTTGTTCTCGTTTGTTTCTCCCGAAGATCCACAGTACTACCTTGAATTTAAGGCTATTACCGTAGACGAAGAAAAAGCTGAAATCGAAGAACAGCGCCAAAAACAGAAAAGCGAAACTGACGGTATGTATAAAAAAGCCGTTTCGGCAATTGATGCAACAAACTCAATTGTTTCCGGAATTAAATAACCATTACGGAAAGAGAAAAGCCAATGCGTATGAAAAATAAATTGGCGACAGGTGCCGTTATTGCAGGAGTGCTGATACCTTTAGTGTCAGCACAGGCACAGTTTTTTGACAGCGGTAATATGACTTCTCAACACAAAGAGGAGACATTGCAGCAGCAAAACATCGCAAAACAAAATACAAAACCTGCAGTTGAGCAAAACAAAGCAACACAAACAGAACAACCGGTCAAACAGCAAAGACAGGTCACTCCGTTTGATTATGGCGGTCAGCAGTTCAGCAATCAGGCAAAAACAACAGCTGCGGCAACGACTAATACAAACAACCGTCCAATGATTACATTCAGTTCCAATAAGAAAAAAGAAGATCATGAACTGATTATGATGTATATGAAAGACTTTAACGTTTACCGCAGTCCTTCCGGACAAACGCGTTGTTCTGTGCAGTTTGCTATTGTTACGACTCTGCCTGTAAAGCTATCAAATATCAGCTATCGGCTTCAATGGCCGAAAATGGATACGGTTCTCAGTTTTAATGATGTTCAGCCGCAGGTCGAAAACCATTTTAATTATTCATTGCTTGGTGACGGTTGCTATACGATGGACAGAACTCCGAATATTGTTATTAATCGCTGCCGTGTAAAAGGTATGTCGCAGCGTGCTTGCGCCAGCAAAGTCAGATGGATTACCCGCGCTTATTGATGTGGAATAAAACGTGCTAAAAAAAATGATAATATTTCTGTTTTGTTTGTGTCTTGCTTGGCCGGCACAGGCAAGCAGTAATGGTTTTGACGTTATTGATGAGCCTTTATATAATCAGGTATTAGAAAAAACATCAACAACCGCAAGGGATGTAAAATTATATAAACTCATATTTGCGGCTTTGCGCCAAAAAGATGTTGAAAAAGCTGATGAATTAACGGCAAAATTGAAAAGTCCTGTTTTATTGGGACATGTGCTGGCGCAAAAATATTTGACAACACCATATCCTACAACTTATGCCGAGTTGATAAAATGGCAAAAAAAATATGCACAATTGCCGCAAAAAACAGCTATTGCCGCTTTGGCAAAAGTTAAGGCCCCTGGGTATAAGCCTAAAAAATCTAAACCTCAGCCGAAAAAACTATATGCGCCGTATGATTGGTTTAAGGATAGTTATAATTATCTAAAACCGGCTGATAGAAAATATGTCAGACGTAATGTTGAAGAGTTTTTAAAAGCTATTCGCAAGACGGATAATAAAAAAGCCGTGTCGATTATGCAAGACTACAAATTCAGAATGACCATTCCTGACCGCCAATATGACGGCATGAGCGCGGTGCTTGCTGCTTCGTATTTTTATGAAGGCGAATATGAAAATGCCCTGAAATGGACAAATAAAGCTGTTCGCCGCAGTAAAGAACCAACCGCCGCTTGGTTTGCAGGGATGTCGGCATGGCAGTTAAAAAAATATGCCAAATCAGCTCAATCGTTTGCACAGCTGGTAAGTTTTGACAATAAGGATAAATGGCTGATTGCTTCGGCGGCTTATTGGGCTTATCGTGCGAACTTAAAAATTGGTAAAACCAGGGCTGCTGTTTATTTTTTACGCAAGGCAGCAGCGAATGAACGTACATTTTACGGTATTTTAGCTCGTTATCAATTAGGAAGACCCGTTGAATACAATTGGCAGATTGAAGCGCATTTTAACAATCTTTCGGACAATACATATCAAGAAGAATTATTAAAATCTGATTCAATATGTCGGGCAATATTATTGCTAAAAGTTGGAGAACCGGATTTGGCTGAAGATGAATTGCGGAAAAATTATGCAAAATTCAATGTTCATCAAAAAGAATTGGTTATGTTTTTGAGCAGTCAGTACAGTTTGGCAAATTTAAGCTTGTTGCTGGCGGACGGACTTAAAAATTATGAAAAACGCCGCAGTTATGATGGTTTTCTTTATCCATATCCTGACTGGCAGCCTGATGATGGTTGGAAAGTCAATCAATCATGGATATGGGCTTTGGTGCGTCAGGAATCACTGTTTTCAGCAAAGGTTCGCAGTCATGCCGGAGCTTGCGGTTTAATGCAGGTAATGCCGGCAACCGCGGCCAATGTGACTAAAAATAAAGAATACAAAAAAGGCTGCCGTCTTTTGTTTGATAAAAAACATAATTTGCAGATAGGGCAAAATTATGTTGATATTCTGCTTAACAATGAAGATGTTGGTGATAATTTGTTCTTTTTGGCGGCTTCATATAACGGCGGCCCGCACAATGTAAAAAAGTGGGCAGGGCGTTCAAATTATGATAATGATCCGCTGCTTTTTGTAGAAATGATACCGTGGCGCGAAACCAGATTATATGTTAAGAAAGTGGTTGCCAACTATTGGATTTATAATTCACGGCGCGGACAAAAAAGCCAAAGCTTAGAACAACTGAGTAAAGGGCTATGGCCGCGTTTGGATTGATATTTTCTTGAAAATTCAAAACATAAAGTTTTAAGCTTCTAGAACTTTTTATAAAATATAGACAAAATTCAAGTTGCTAAAATATAAAGATAGTGCTATATTAATAACTAATAAAATATTTTTTTGTCTGTTTTTATGTTTAATTATTTCTTGATCATATCAAATTTTTTTGAGTTTGATAATGAAATAACTGTAACTTATTACGGATAAAGCATTGTTGAACTTAAAAATTTTTTTATTATGATCGCAAATTTGATTTTCGGCTTTTTCTTGCTCTGCATTATCTTAGGTATTGCAAGAGCAATATTTATGGGGTTATTCGAGCGCTTATTTGAGATGTACGGAGGTTTCTGGGGCACTCTTGTAGCGTTTGCAATAAATGCATTTGAGTTTTGCTTCATTTGCTGGCTCGTAAGTTTTGTAATTCCTGGTGTCGATTGGGCATTGGGTTTATCCCTTGGCCCAATATATACAATATATTGTTGGGTATTTAACAAGGAAAACAAACTGCTTTCTTTGTGGTTTGGAGCTTGAAATTAAAGAAAAAAGACTGTTGCCGCAAAGCAACAGTCTTTTTTTGTGTTTTTGATACGCGAATAAGTGCATATTTTAAATTTTTAAGATGAATTAAATAAAAAATGCAATAAAGTACACGCTGTTTACAATCTAAAACAGGAGAAAATATTAATGTGGGCTGTTTATGCTTTGCTGTCCAGCTTGTTTAGTTGCGCGTATTATTTCGGCAATCAGATTTCTAAAGTGGCTCCGAACATATTTATGTTTTATCGCGGAGCGGTTCCCGCAATTTTATTGCTGCCGTTATTGCCGATAGTCGATTTTATACCCAATTGGCAATTTTATATGATTTGCATTTTGCAGGGAGCTATTGTTTCTTTTATTGATTATCGTAATTTCAGAGCAATGAGAACATGGGGCGCGGAAACTATATCTTCAATTCACCCGTTTAATATCGGTTTTGTTTTTGTTTGCTGGGTAATTATAAAGCCTTCGGATATTGTGTTTTATTTGGAGCATCCGTTTCGTTTGGTGGGTGTTTTATCGGCTTTGATAGGCGTTATTTATGCAGTTTCATCTTTTCGGCAATCAAAACGCAGCGCTCGGGCTTTGCGCTATATGATTCCTTATATTTTAGCCAGCGCTTTATGCGAGGCGTTGAATAAATTTTGTATGAGTTTTGTACCGCAAAGCAATTTGGCGTCAGGAAGTTATTTTTATATTATGATTACCGCTATTGTCGTTGCGTTTGTCAATCTGATGATTTTTAGGCATAGGGGAGAGAATTTTAAGCTTCTTTATCAAAAATGCAATTTGAAATATGCGCCGGTTATGCTTTTGCTAATGATAATGATGGCTTTAAAGAATTATGCAATGTTTAATACTCCCAATCCGTCTTTTGTAACTGCAATAATGTATACTTATGTTATTTGGATTATGCTTTTTGCTCTTGTTCTTCGCCGTTTGCACATAAATACA
>ENA-ORNT01001046-ORNT01001046.1-human-gut-metagenome-genome-assembly--contig:-NODE-1046-length-19078-cov-4.574620_pt1 | contig 19078 bp, 21 predicted proteins | sample MGYA00242120_ERZ509032 | MGnify/ENA primary metagenome ERZ509032 (study PRJEB26280, sample SAMEA2338729) | human gut metagenome | biome: human gut; feature: human-associated habitat; material: faeces...
GAAAAACATTATACTGATTTATCATTATTTTTATTATTTTTTCAACCATACTAGCTGAAGCAATACTAATAAATAATCCTCCCCAGAAATATAAATCCATTTCTGAACCTAGAAAATATTCCCATCCGACTAGAAATAATCCAACCATAAAATAATGATACGGTTTATATAGCACACCTAAAATTTTAATCAAATTATCCATTAGTTAACACCTATAACTCCTTGTACTTATAATCAATTTCTACATTTTCTATTTGTCTTACTAAGACTTCAAGCAACGGGCTTATATAAGATTTTGTAAGGCTTCTTGTATTGAGGCTGTCGGTGTATTACGCACCTTTTTCATAAAATTAAAAAGGTCTTCTACATATTTGTACGACTTATTTTTAAGCAAAAATTTGAAATTGCTCTGATTTTCTGCTAGAAATTGATAAAATTGCATAGAAGTTTCGCTGTCGCCCAAAAAAGTTGCCGCAACATGATCCAATTTTTGAGCCAGCTCCAATCTTTTAAATCTCAAAGTTTGTATTAATTGCTTACGACTAATCCACCACTGCATAAACGCAAAGGCGGTAAGTGCAATTGAGCACATCCATTCAGCATTTTTTTGCAAAAAATCAAGTACTAAACTCATCTCCTAAATCTCCCCCTTATTCAGCACGCTTAGAATTACTTGTTTCATTGTTTCTCTTTCTTCCGGCTTGCTTTCAGCAATTAAAATCGTAAGAGTAAATAACGTTGTATTATCAATAAGTTGAACATCGTTTTGATAGAGAATTCCGTTTTTATCCAAAAAATACAAAAAACAAGCCGCGCCAATCCGCTTATTACCATCCGTAAAGCTGTGGTTTTTAACGAGAAAATAGAGCAACATTGCTGCTTTTTCTTCTAATGAAGGATAACATTCTTGTCCTCCGAATGTCTGGTAGATTTGATTAATTGAGCTATCAAAACTATCATCTTTGGGGTTTGCAAATACATCAGAGCCAAACTCCGGCTTCATTTTATCAATAACGTTCAAAAATTCTTCTTTTTTAATAACCACCGCTGGTTTGATTGTCTTACCTTTAGTATCAAGAGTTTTGTTATCATAATCATCTATTAAACCAAGACCTGAAGCAAAATCAGCCATTAAGGCACTTAATTTTTTAGCATCATCTAGATTATCTGCCTGATGCTCTATGCTCCGATTTAAGAGTTTGATTGCATTTTGTAATTGAGCAACTTTGGACTTTTGTTTTTGCAATTGCTTTTCATTGACAGCGTATCCATCCACAAGGTATTGTTTTAAGACATTGCTTACCCAACGCCGAAATGCTGATGCTTTTGGCGAATTTGCTTTATAACCGACTGCTAAAATAACATCTAAACTGAAAAACTCAACAGGCTTATCTGAATTAGGAATGTGCATTTTTTGCACATTGCTTTTTTTATCCAACTCGCCTTGAGCAAAGATATGGCTTATGTGTCTTGATACGCCGGAGCGATCTATTTCAAAGACTTGGGCTATTTCATTTTTGTTTAACCACACCGTTTCGTGCTGAACATCTATCTGCACATCGATATTATTAAACGATTTAGAAATAATTTTAAGACTATTACCCATCTCTTACATCTCCCAGCCGATGGCTTTTAGCTTTTCGCGGATTTCGTTTTGGAGAGTGTCGGACTGCTTAAACATCTCGGAAAGTTCGCCGGTCAGGCGTTTCATTTTATCTTCAAACGGCTCGCCGTCATCTTCCTGTTCCTCAATGCCAACATAACGACCTGGGGTCAAAATATAATCTTGTGCCGCAATTTCTGCCGTTGTTGCCACCGCACAGAAACCTTTGACATTTTCCAATGTGCCATTTTGAAATGCCGTAAATGTATCCGCCAATTTTTTAATATCTTCGTCTGTAAAATCGCGGTGTTTGCGGTCAACCATATAACCCATTTTACGTGCATCTATAAATACAGTGCGTCCTTTTTGTTGTTTATTTTTGCTGATAAACCACAATGTTACCGGAATTGTTACGCTATAAAATAGTTGCGGCGGCAGAGCAATAATTCCCTCTATCAAATCGGCCTCAATAATATTTTTGCGGATTTCACCTTCGCCGCTGGTTTGCGTTGAAAGCGCACCGTTTGCCAACACTAAACCGATTTTGCCATTCGGTGCTAGGTGATGTATCATGTGCTGAATCCAAGCATAGTTGGCATTACCTGCTGGCGGTGTGCCATATTTCCAGCGCACATCATCAAGGAGCTTGTCTTGTCCCCAGTTGGAAAGGTTAAAAGGTGGATTAGCCATAATAAAATCAAATTTTTCGTGAGGGTGCAAGTCATTAAAAAATGTATCGGCTTGATAAGGCCCAAAATCAGCATCAATACCACGAATAGCCATATTCATCTTGGCCATTTTCCAAGTATCGGCATTAGATTCCTGTCCATAGACCGAGATTTTATCCCGATTGCCGCCATGTGCCTGCAAAAATTTAACTGACTGAACAAACATTCCGCCGGAACCACAGCAAGGATCATAAACGCGGCAGTTATCAAACGGTTTCAATACTTCCACAATGGTTTTAACAATGCTTGACGGCGTGTAAAATTCACCGCCTTTGGTGCCTTCGTATGCGGCAAACTGGGCAATACAATATTCATAAGTGCGCCCAAGCAGGTCTTTATCCTCATCTGTTTCCGACATATCAATATTATTGGTAAAAAGGTCAACCACATTGCCTAACACACGCTTATCAAGGTCTTGATTGGCATAATTTTTCGGCAGAACATTTTTAAGGGTTTTATTTTCGGCTTCTATCGCTCGCATAGCTTCATCTATAACCATACCGATTTCAGGTGTATGAGCGGCTTCTGCAATTTTGCTCCAACGGGCGGCTTCCGGCACATAAAATATACCTTCCATGGTATAAGCATCTTTCTCATCCTCAAAACCATCGCCCTCAGCAACAAGCTGATTATAACGCTTTTCAAAGGCAAATGAGATGTAGCGCAGAAAAATAAGTCCGACGATTACCTTACGATAATCTGCCGCCGGAATATGTCCCCACAGCTCACAAGCCGCATCCCAAATTTGTTTTTCAAAACCAATATTGGCGTTATTTTTCCCTGCCATTTTAGACCTCTTATTATTGTAACCTTTACAAACTAACGCATAAACGCATTTGCTACATGATATTTGGTATGGTGTTAAGAGTCAAAATAAATATAAAGATTTATTCTGGAATCTATCGCAACAATTCTTAAAAATGGAGACTTAAAATGAAAGAAGCAGTTATAAATGAAATAATTTTGGAGATGCAATCAAAAGTAGATAACGGTCAATTGATTGAATTAAAGAGCGCATTAGAACGGATATTTTATAAATACGAAATCAAGGAAAAGATTGATTTTGAAGATACAGAAATATCAAATGCATCATATATTGAACTATTTCTATCGGCAAAAAAAATTGAGGGATGCTCTCTAAAATCAATAAAATATTACAATGCTACAATTTCTAACATGCTGAAAATCGTAAATAAAAATATCAAACAAATTGTAACCGATGATTTACGTACTTATTTAACAGACTATCAAATAAATAATAACTCAAGCCGAGTAACCATCGACAATATTCGGCGCATATTATCTAGCTTTTTTGCATGGCTTGAAGATGAGAATTACATTATCAAAAGTCCGGTGCGTCGGATACATAAGGTTAAAACCGGTACCAATATCAAAGAAACATATTCAGATGAAATGTTGGAGCTAATGCGTGATGAATGCGGAAATCTACGTGATTTGGCTATGATAGATATGTTAGCCTCTACCGGAATGCGCGTTGGAGAAATGGTGTTACTTAATCGCGAGGACATAAATTTTACAGAACGAGAATGTGTGGTATTTGGGAAAGGTGATAAAGAGAGGATCGTTTATTTTGATGCCAGAACAAAAATTCATTTACAGAATTATTTGGAAAGCCGGACAGATAGTAATTCCGCGCTGTTTGTATCCTTAAAATCGCCATATAACCGTTTAGAAATTAGCGGAATTGAGGTTAGGCTTCGTGAGCTTGGATTGCGTTTGAATATTCCAAAGGTGCATCCGCATAAATTCCGCCGGACACTTGCAACAATGGCTATTGATAAAGGTATGCCAATAGAACAGCTTCAAAAATTGCTCGGTCACTCAAGAATTGACACAACTTTGCAATACGCAATGGTCAAACAGAGTAATGTTAAGCTCGCCCACCGCAAGTTTATTGGATAAATAATAATTTAGAACAACAGGCTCAGGCTCTTTATGTAAATAATATAGAACTGTATAAGGAAAGAGATATCAAAGTTGAAGATATTGTAATAACTGCTAACACCGGTGCGGATGCTATACAAAAGGCTCCTATAGTTGATTACGATACAGGAGTAAAGTGTGTAAGAGTTGGCGACATGTCAAATAAACGGAGCTATTCTGATTGGGGATATGCTAAAGTAACTGATGACGTATTTTCTCAGTATCAATTAAAAAAAGATGATATAATTGTTACTAGAACTGCATCATTAGGACTAAACACAATCATTTCTAAAAATTTAGATGCAGTTTATAATAATGGTCTTATCCGGCTAACCATAAATAAAGACGTAATAGTTCCTTTGCTTGTATATAGACAATTTCAGACGGATGATTTTAAGAATTACATATCAAAAATAGAAGGAGAAACATCCGTGCGACCTAATATGAAAATAAACTATTTATTGCAATATTCTTTTGCCGTAATGAATAAAGAAAAACAAAAGGAACTTATTAATGTGCTTGAACCTCTGTGGAATAAACAAGAACAATTAATAGAAGAAAACACCAGACTTGCGGCGATACGGGATGCGTTGTTGCCGAAACTCATGAGTGGGGAAATTGATGTTTCAAAAGTTAACATTTCGGCTGATAAATTATCATTTAGCATTTTAGTAAATTTTGCGCTGCGCCATATTTTTATTTTGCAAGTTTTTGTTTTTAACAAATTGATTTTTCAAATAAATATGTCACAAGCAATTCCATCAACCAAAGAAGATGGCGCTTAAGACAATTAAAATAATTATCAAACAGCCGGATTTTTATTTTCTTTGCGGTTTTCTTCTAATTCCGCGGCGGTTTGAGGCGTCATGTCGCGGTGGGCCGCATTGATAAGCGCGTCCATAGCCTCTTCGGTTTTACACTGAAAAACAAAATAATCTCCGTTATGCATAATGAGCTCGACATAAAATCCCGGAGGTGCGTCTACTGTGGGAGCTCAATTTGTTGGCATAAGACTATGCCTTTTTGAAAAACATAGAATGCTTCCTTTAAAGATTGGATAAGGATATTACCGCTTGAGGTATTGACAATCGCATCGGGCAATTTTCCTGAGTACACCACTAGATCTGCTTTTTCACGCAATGCCAACTGCACAGCGGTGAAGAAATAAAGATACATATAAGTGTCGGTAGAGTTCTTCATTTAAATCTCACAAGACTTTACATTGTTTTCATTATACAATTTATGGGCGAGGTCGTCAAGAACACATCTTGTGCAAACGGAATAATCAGGTTATGATACCAAAACAGATGGAGTAAAATAATGAAGAAAATTTTATTAGCGCTAATTTTCACTGTGTGGGCGACAGCCGTTGCGGCAGGCATGCGTTGCCATACGAACAGTCTTGGGATAGAACGATGCTCCGAAACGGATAGTAATGGCAACCGAATGAGTACAACCACTCGAACGGATAGCTTAGGACGGACACACACTACTGGAGCAATCGGCGATAAAAATGTGAAATTCAAGCGCCGAATAGATAGCGCTGGAAACGTCAATATTAAATAGGTTTATTTTCTGTTAGTGTGATTGCTGCTAAAAATTTCTTGTTTTCCTCCAAAAGGTTTTGTATAATAAAACCAAGTGGAGAAAATATGCTATATACATTTGATGACTTGGCACAAAAATTTAGAGATTATACGGATATTAAAGGCAAAATCAGACGGGAAGTAAACAACGATCGGCTGATACCGGTTGCCCGCGGACTTTATGAAACAGATGCGGAAACATCCGGTAAATATCTCGCAGGGTTGATTTACGGGCCGTCCTATCTGTCGTTTGATTAAGCTTTGGCGGTATATTCGCTTATTCCCGAGGCCGTATATAACACATACACTTCCGCGACATTTAATAAAAACAAAACCAAGCAGTATCAAAATCATTTTGGCACTTTTACTTATCGCGATATTCCGGCGGATGTTTATCCGTTGGGTGTATTGCTGCATCAAGAAAACGGGTATTCTTATCAGATTGCCACGCCGGAAAAGGCGCTGTGTGATAAGCTCTATACATTACCGCCGGCAAAAAATTTAACTGAGCTGCAAGCGCTTTTGTTTAATGATTTGCGCGTTGATGAACAGGAATTTGCCAAGCTGGACAAGGCAAGCATAGCTGAGCTTGCCCCTTTATATCACGCAACCAATCTTAAACTCTTAAATAAACTGATTAAGAAAAACAAATATAGATAATCTGTTATAAACTGGCTATTTCAGAACATTCTCTTGCGTCGAGTTTAATGGTTTCCCCATTGTGATTAAATGTTCTATCTACAATATTAAAATTATTAAAACAAAGAAAAACTCGTGTATTCAACATATACTTAATCTGCGCCGATGTTAGCTCATCTGAATGCCAACCTATTGAATGATATTTTGAAAATATTATGGAATATTTTTTGCTTTTATGTTCTAGGTTGCTAACTATACAAGAACATTCCTCTAAAGTTGACGCAAATTTATTAAACAACTCTCTGTAAAAGTAATGTATAATACTGCTGTATTTCGTGTGGTTGTATTCTTTATTTTCATCCAACCAATCTTTGGCTTTCATTTCTATTAAACATACTTTATCGGTGGTATCTAAAATCAAATCACACCGCTTAGTTTGGGATTCAGGCATATTTTCAGCTTTATATTTTTCCCAATCAATAAAATTTATATTACAAATTACCTTGTTTTGACAACTAGTTTGAATACTACACGCTTCACAAAATTTTTTTGTAGGTATCATTATTATCACCCAAAATACAAAATATCATTAGGAGCGGTCAGATTCTCAAATATTTTATTAATATCATTGTTCACATTATTAATGATACTATAATTTGTGTCTTTAATTTTATTAGCTAAATAAAAGTTTACTTTATTTTTATTGTCTAAGATATCTTTAGAATACTTCATTAAAGCGTGAATAAATGTTGGACTGTGAGTCGTTAACAATATATGAAAATCATTTTTTACCAAAGATACAAGTATTTTGGCTAGTTTAATCTGCCAATCTGGGTGCAAATGATTTTCAGGCTCATCTAAGATTAATAGAGAATCTGGGGTTAAAACACCGGTTTTTAAGAGCACATATAAAATTCCTAGCATTTTTGAGCCAGAAGCAATATTTTCAATATGTAGACTGTCAGCACCATCTGAAACTGTATATTTCCACTCTCTCTGATCCGTATCGTAATTAAATTGAGCCCCGTTTAAAATAACATCTATTGGTTTAATAATGTCAGTATTATTATCTGTTTCAGTGAACCTCTGTTTTGCTGACTCAATTTTGGTTTTAAGATCTTTTGCATAAGGCAAATTCGAAGAATGTCCTTCTTCTAAATATAGAGGACTCTCAATTAGAGTAGCATCTCTAAATGACATACTTTTATAATCTACATTAAGATGTCCGCTCTCAATTTGATTTTTTTTAAATTCAATAGATGCCAAAATATTATTGCCAACAGAATAATCTATTTTAGCATCTTCTTTAGTCATAGAATTATTATATATTCTCTTAAAACTTTTTCCAAAGACATCTGCAGTAATACCTATAAATTTTTCATCATCTGTTGCTTCTTTACGCAAATCAATAATAATCTGTTTAAGTTTTTGAGATACAGAATCATTAATGTTATTTTTTTGAATAAATTTTTCAGTCGTTTCTAAATATTGTTCAATATTTCGATAAAGATTAGCATTGCCAAATAGACTATCCATGCTAAACATTTCAGATCTAATTTTTAGCATCTGTTGGTATAACGGATCATCTTTTGCTGCAGTATATGACTTCAATAACTCGAAAACAATAGGTATCAAGTCTGCAAAAGCCTTCTGTTGCTGCATTTCCAAATACCATTGAGGAAAATTTTTAATAGACTTAATCATCGAATATGCGGCTTTGCCTATTGTTGATTTTCCTGTGTCATTTAACCCTGCAATAACACTTAATCCATCTAATTCAATGGTTGCTTCTTTAATTTTACCAAATTTTGAAAATTTTAACCCCATTTTGTTTTTACCTATACTAAACTAGTATATAATATAATTATATAATTTTTATATTGCAATAGTTTAATAATATATTAAGCGGTAAAAGATATTTTTTAGATATGGCTTCTTCCTGGACTAAGTGGGGTTCTTCAAAAAATTGAATCAGCGGTGGTAAAATTTTGCCGGGTTTCAAAAAGGTTCGATTTCTGGTTCTACCGCAGGGGCAAGAGAGCTAAATTTGATAATATTTCGCACAAACAAAAGGTTATCGCGTTTTTACGGAAAAATATACAATTCCTTCAGGTTTGTACTAATATGTTGATTTTTCGTGATATTGTCCAAAAATCTGGCGAAAAAGTATATTTTTTCCAGAGTTGACTCTGTTACACAACCAATAAATTAAAGGCTTTCACGATTTTGTGAAAGCCTTTAATTTTTGCCAGTGCTACATCGTTTTTGGTAAATTTAATCTTGGTTCGGTTACTTAAAAGCGATTAAAAATCTCCGATTTCCCTTGTGAATAAAAAATGTTAAACTTTGTGCGGATTGACAGCATTGTTTAACATTTTAAGTGCTTTTACGCTCTTGCTTTATAAACTTTTTCCAATCCATTAAAGCTAACATAAAATCCACTTTTTCTGTAACAATCTCCTTCTTTCATTGGCATAAATGCTATTCTTGCAATATATCCATCATAGGCAGGGACTGTTGAAGCAACTTGTTCTACTTCAAAATTACGCCAAGTTTCATATTCATAATAATTAAAACAATGAGCTTTATTTTCTTCTTTTTTACAAGCCATTTCATAATGAGCATTTTTATTTTTTATTTCACCATTATACCAATACATTTTACAATGGCACTTAACGCAATCGTTTTCATTAAAACGCAAAGTTTTTTGTATATCATCAAAACAGTAATGAACTATGTAGTTTCCCTTTTCATCAGAATCAAAAATATATTCATAAATGCCGCCGAGATAACATTTAGCTTTATCATATTTTTTATCTTCTAAAGTCTCGCAAAAGAACCTTAAATTTTCCACTTTTTCGTTTTTGATATTTTTAATTGTGCCAAGGCACCCTGATGTTCCGCAATCGGCAATTCCCTCTTTTGCTTTCCAATACATATTTACTTCCAATGCGTAATCATTATCTTGCCCGCGATATATATTGTTTATAGTAAATTCACCATTTTCTATTCTTTGGTACTCATCAAGCTCAAAAGCTTTACACGGCCAATCTTGCGGCAAAGCATAAGCTTTACCGCAAGAAAAAATTGTAAACAATATTAAGAAAAGTTTATTTCTCAAAATTACGTAACCTTGTCTCAATCCGTTTAAACATTTCTGATAATCTATTATCAGCTATCCCATCGTAATTGATATAGTATCGTCCGTTTTGATTTTTTACAAGATTATTAAGATAATTATTTACAGCACCAGCTCCTTCACGATGGCTGGCAGCTAAAAGTCCTGTGTTTGTAATATCAAAATCATTAACAAGCCCGTGCATAGGTATCCCTAAATAATCAAGAGCTCCTTTGTTTTTTAATTGTTGGTAATTTGATTTTAGGTATTCATCCAGTATTTGTTCTTGTTTTTGTGGTGAATTCAAGAAATCATTTGCTGAGTAGATACCATTTTTTCCTGTCCAATTTCCATTTCTATCCATATATCCTATATCAATAAGTCCAGGTTGTCTTATTTGATATTTGCCAAAGGCTCCCATTCCTCCACCTTGAGTTATATGAATATTGTATTGGTTATTAGATTCCAAATTTCCGAGTTTGTTTCGCATATCTTGAGAAAATACATATGGTAATTGTACTACGTCGTTTGTTACATTAGCTAAAGTATTTTGCGTTTGTATATTGTTTGGTACCTGTTGTTGCGGTATTGCGGTTGCTACCGGTATTAGGGGTGTGGTATTTTGCATATTTTCAATATTAGCAGAAATATTTGAACTTCCAAAGCCATAGTTATTGGCAGAATTCCCCCAAAAGTTGGTGCCGTATTGCGGGAAGTTTTTAGTGATGCCTTGAGCGTTATATTGCTTCATTAAGTCTTGTTCTCTTTTGTCCCGTGCAAATTGATATTCTAGTTCATCTCTGGTAGTAAAACCGCTATGGTCAACGCCATAGCTGTCTATTTTGCCGTTATTTGTTTGATACCCGAACGGCGAGATATATTTCGGATACATATCCATAATTTTCACTCCTTTTTGTGGTTATTGCAAAATTTTGCAATAACCACTTTAACAAAGAGCAAAATTAATATCTATGCCCTACTGCCTGCCAAAATACTATCTTTTGCCTAGCAAAAGCTTTTTAAATTCTCTGTTGTTGGCTTGGGCTAACTGATTGAGCTTGATTTCCCAGTTACTGTTTTTATATGGAACATCCACATATTTAACTTGCGCGCGGCTTTTAGTGATAGGGTTTCTTTATCGATCATGGCTATTTCTAATCTAAAGTTTATGCTCTTTAGTTAGGCAGCAAAACCGCATATTACAAGCCTATATAAATACTAAAAATGGGCTGCAATTTCTCACAGCCCATTGAAAATAAAATATATTTTTCTGATACCAATTAACGTTTGCTGAATTGGTAAGAACGACGAGCTTTAGCAAGACCGTATTTTTTACGTTCAACAACACGGTCATCACGAGTAAGAAATCCAGCTTTTTTCAAAACTGCTCTCAATTCCGGCTCATATTCATTCAATGCTTTTGAAATACCGTGTTTAATAGCGCCAGCTTGACCAGACAAACCACCACCACTAACTGTGCAAACAACATCAAATTCGTTAACACGATTAGCTACTTCAAACGGCTGATTAATAACCATTTTCAAAACAGGGCGAGCAAAATATTCGTCAATGTTTTTAGAGTTTACGGTAATATTGCCTTTACCAGGTTTAATCCATACGCGAGCAACAGCGTCTTTTCTTTTACCTGTAGCATAAGAACGACCGAATTTGTCGCGGCTTGGCTTACGGATTTCGCTTTTTTCAGCGTTTGCGCTTACTTTAATATCTTTTAATGATTCAATTTTAGCCATTACAAAGCACTCCTCTTATTCTTCGGGTTGCGGGCAGCAATATCCAACACAATCGGATTTTGAGCTGTATGAGGATGATTTTCGCCGGCATAAACTTTCAATTTTGTCATTTGTTGACGACCGAGCGGGTTGCGTGAAATCATTCTTTCAACGGCTTTTTCAACTACACGACCAGGGAATTTTCCAGCCAAAATTTTAGCAGGAGTTGTTTCTTTGATTCCGCCGATCCAGCCTGTGTGTTTGTAATAAACTTTGTCGGTCAGCTTTTTACCTGTTAATCTAACTTTATCAGCATTGATAACGATAACATAGTCGCCGCAGTCAAGATTGGGAACAAAACTTGGTTTGTGTTTACCGCGCAAAATCTTTGCAACTTCAGCGGCAAGACGGCCCAATACTACACCTTCAGCGTCAACTACATACCATTTTCTTTCAATGTCAGATGGTTTAGTTGCATAAGTGTTCATATTTTCTCTCTTTATAAATATGGGTTAAATTCTTGCTTAATATACAGGAAGAAAAACAGTTGTCAATATAAAAAAAATGCGCATTTTCAAATAATTAAAAAGCGGTATTATTATACCGCTTTTTAATGTGTTGTTTTTGCTTGCTTTTGGACTATTTTTGAATATCCGCCACAACTTGCATTGAAATTATTTTATCAGGATTGGAAACCATGCCGTTTGGTCCATTACCTCTTTTAATTTTATCAACATATTCCATTCCTGAAATTACCTGCCCCCAAACAGTGTATTGTCCGTCTAAAAAGTTGGAATCTTCAAAACAAATAAAAAATTGACTGTCTGCGGAATCCGGATCCATGGCTCGCGCCATCGAAACCGCGCCGCGGCGGTGCGGTTTATTATTAAATTCAGCAGCCAGATTCTGTCCGCTCCCCCCTGTGCCGTTACCGAGAGGATCTCCTGTTTGAGCCATAAAACCATCTATAACACGATGAAATTTCAGTCCGTTATAAAATCCCTGACGCGTTAGTTCTTTAATTCTAGCCACATGATTAGGCGCAACATCAGGATACATCTGAATTAAAACATCTCCATCTTTAAGTTTTAACAGCAAAGTGTTTTCAGGATCATTAACTTCATAAGCATTTGCCGAATTTATCCCCAATCCGAACATAACCAACAGACTACTGATAATTTTTAACATTTTAACATCTCCTTTAATTTATAAAGTTCTTCCAAAGCTTCTCGCGGGCTCAAATCGTCCGGATTGAGATTTTCCAGTTCTTCTTTCAGCGGCGATTTTTCCTCTGTTTTTTCTTCTTTTTCTTTAAGTACCGCAAACAAAGGCAAATCATCAGCCAAATTTTTTATATTTGAACTTTTTCCGCCGTTTTCTAATGAAGTCAAAACCTGCTCGGCACGTTTTATAACCATTTTGGGCAATCCAGCAAGTTTTGCAACATGAATACCATAAGAACGATCCGCTGCTCCATCTATAACTTCATGCAAAAAGATTACTTCATCGTTAAATTCTTTAATTTTCATACAATGCAGCGACATTTTATGCAATTTTTCCACCAATGATGTCAGTTCGTGGTAATGCGTTGCAAACAAAGCGCGGCTTTTATTAACCTCGTGCAAATGTTCGACCACAGCCCACGCAATGGATAAACCGTCAAAAGTTGCCGTGCCGCGGCCTATTTCATCCAAAATTACTAAAGAACGCTCATCTGCCTGATTTAGAATTCCGGCTGTTTCAACCATTTCTACCATAAACGTTGAACGTCCGCGTGCCAAATCATCAGAAGCGCCGACTCTAGAAAATAGTTTGTTCACCACCCCGATATGAGCCGAAGATGCCGGAACATACGCACCGGCCTGCGCCATAACCGCTATCAAAGCATTTTGGCGCAAAAAAGTCGATTTACCAGCCATATTCGGACCTGTAATCAGCCATAAATTGCTGTGTTTTCCACCCAAAACGCAACTATTTCCAACAAAACTTCCGCTGTGCTCGGCATCAAGAGAAGCCTCTACAACCGGATGGCGGCCGTCATAAATTTCAAATTCAAGCGACTCATCCACATTCGGACGGCAATAATTTTTTTCAACAGCCAAATCGGCCAATGCTGCTCCAATATCCAGCTCAGCTATTGCCTTAGCCGTACGTGATATGTCATCAGAAGAAGCCTTTACCAAAGTAATTAAATTGTCAAAAAGCTGCAACTCCGTAGCCAAAGCTTTATCTGAAGCTCCGCGGATTTCATTTTCGATTTCACTCAATTCAACTGTTGTAAATCGAACCGCATTCAAAACAGACTGCCGATGAATAAAATTTTTGTTTTCCAACATTTCCGTTGCAATTTTTGACGGAACTTCAACAAAATAACCAATGACATTATTATATTTTATTTTCAGAGCCGAAATTCCCGTCTCAACGGCGTATTTTTCTTGTAACTTCAAAATAACACGATGGCTGTTTGCTTTCAAATTACGCAATTCGTCAAGAGGAGGATAATATCCTTCGGCAATAAAATCGCCATCACGGGGAAGCAACGGTAAATCATCGGATTTTAATGCCCGAAAAAGCTCATCGACCAAATTTTGATGATTTCCGAATTTATTCAAAATCAAAGCCACAGCCTCAGGCAATTCTTTAATAACATTTTGATGCAATCCGGAAATTATATTTTTCAATTTCGGCAACAAATCAAGAGCTGTCCGAACAGCCACCAAATCACGCGGACCTCCGCGCCCTAAATTCAGACGAGAAACGGCGCGTTCTATATCAGGACAGCCTTTTAACAAAGAGCGGACATCTTGTCTGACAAATTCTTCATTTATAAAAAATTCCACCACATCAAGGCGTTGATTTATTTCATTTACATCCAACAAAGGACTGGATATGCGAGAAGCTAACATTCTGGCTCCGACACCCGTAACCGTGCGATCCATAACTCCCAGCAATGAGCCGTTGCGGATTGAAGAAGCGGATTCTGTCAGTTCGAGACTTCGCCTTGTCGCACCGTCAATTTCCATCACTTGCTGTTCATAAACTTTCACCGGTTTTTCTATTCTTGGAATTTGACCTTTCTGCGTAGTTGTAACATAATCAATCAATACGCCTGCCGCTGTAATTTCGGCACGTGAAAAATTGCCGAACACTTCCAGTGTTTGTACTTTAAACAAATCTAAAAGATTATGTCTGGCATTTTCGCTGTTAAAACGCGCTTGCGGCAAAACAGACATTTGCGGACGATATTCGCCGAACAATTCAAAAAGCTGCGGATTCTGCATATAACTGTCCGCAACCAAAATTTCAACCGGATTAAGTCTTGACAATAAACCGCTCAGCTGTGTTTTTTCATCTTTTCCGGATAACAATATGTTTTCGGTAAAAAAATCTCCGGTTGACAAATCGAGCCAGGCAGCTCCCAATGTTTCGCCTATTTTAGATAACGCCAGCAAAAAATTATTTTTTCGCGTATCCAATAAATTATCTTCAGTTAATGTTCCTGCCGTAACAAGACGGATAACATCGCGTTTGACCACTGATTTATAGCCGCGTTTTTTAGCCTCTGCCGGATCTTCCATCTGCTCGCAAATAGCAACTTTATACCCTTGTTTTATCAGCCTTGACAAATAATTTTCATACGCATGAAAAGGAACACCGCACATCGGTATGTCTTCTCCGTTATATTGTCCGCGTTTGGTTAACGTGATGTCCAATGCTTTTGAAGCCTTTACCGCATCTTCAAAAAACATTTCATAAAAATCCCCCATACGATAAAACAACAAATATTCAGGGTACGCTTTTCGGGTTTCAAAATATTGTTCCAACATCGGCGTCATGCCGGTTTTATTTTCCTTAGCCATTGTTTTTGTCTTGTCATTATTTATTAAATTTAAACCTATTATAACTTACTATTAAATGCAGTCCATGAATTTAAGGAATTTATACCATGTTTAAGCGCCGCAATAAATTTTTTGAAATAGAAAAAGATTCTGGTTTTGCCACACGTATTCTGGTTTTATCAATTCCGTCATCATTGGTTTTTATGATGTTGGTCACACTGAGATTATTGCCGGCAAGTATTGCAATTATGGCCTATTCAGCAATTATCGTTTTTAATATTGTATGGTTATTTCCGATTACCTTTGAGCTGCAGCAATTAAAAAAATACATTTTCAAGCTTTCTCAGGAAAATTCCTCTGGCGTGACCGACCTGCAAATTACAGAAAACGAAACAAAAGACATTGTCAATGCTATTAATGAAATGCACCGTTTTTGGACAAACAAGGCCGAGACTCTCGAGGCCCAGACAATTTCCGACACCGCTGTGTTGGACACATTGCCCGATCCTTTGTTAATGATTGACCGCAGCGGCAATATATTGGGCGCCAACGGTTCAGCACACAAACTACTAGGAGAAAATATAACCGAAAAAAAAGTAGAAGAGATTTTTAACTCTCATAATTTTGTTAACGCCGTAGCCAAAGTGCTCAGGCAAGAAAGCGATGCCGAAAATTTAATTTTTTACGTCACAAAAGAAAACACAGCCGAACAAAAAAAATTATATGCACATATAAAGCGGCTGCCTTGGATTTCAAAAGGCAGAGCCGTTGCCGTTATTTCAATATATGATTTTACAAAAGCTATGAAAATCGAAAAAATGCAATCTGACTTTGTTGCAAATGCCAGTCATGAATTGCGAACGCCTTTATCCATAATTTCAGGATTTATCGAAACTTTGCAAACCACCGCAAAAGATGATAAAGACGCCCAAAAGGCATTTTTGAAAATTATGAGCGAACAAGCAAATTACATGTCGGTCTTGATTGAAAATCTTTTGTCTTTATCGCGAATCGAACTCAATCAGGATCAACCTCCTCAAGATACTGTCGATGTCAGCCCTATTATCGATGATGCAGTAAAAGCTTTGACACTCAAAGCCAAAGAAAAAAATATGGTTTTCGAAACTGAAATTTCAGATAATGTTTCTCCCGTAATTGCCGACTATGCACAAATCCGTCAGCTATTGCAAAATTTATGCGACAACGCCATAAAATACGGAGATCAAAATTCAAAAATAAAAATCTCAGCTGAAATCTGCTCTCGGATTCCGCCGTCAAAATCTTATCAAGTTGCTTCCGGACCTGCTGTGGCAATAGCCGTAAACAATCAAGGGCTTCCCATCAGCAATGATGAAATCGGACGTCTAACCGAACGTTTTTACAGAATGCAGGCACATAAAGATAAAAACATTAAAGGCACCGGACTTGGACTGTCTATTGCCAAACATATTCTAATCCGCCATCACGGAAATCTGCGTATTTCTTCTTCAGCTCAACAAGGAACAACTTTTACAATTTATCTGCCAATACACCAGACTCAGGATTCTCCGTCTACTTCCGGCGAAGGATAGATAATAACCGGTTGATTGGGATCAATATCATTGCTCTGATCGACCTGTTCCAACGGCAATTTGTAAAAATGCACAAAAGTAACAGGTTTCATATCAGTTGCTTTTTCAATACGTCGCCGAATCTGAGTGCGAATATAATCAAGAATTGCCGTTTCTTTATATTTTAGATTTTCAACCGCTTTCGGCAAAAGTTCTGATACTTCGGCAACTATTCTGTCACGCAGCTCTCCAAAAGCATCCGGTTCCAAAATATCTTTTGACGATACGCGCAAAGCAATCAAATCCCATTTTTCACCAAAAATTACGCTGATAAAGACACTGCCGTTATAAGCTATCTGTTTGCGCCGTTTTACCACTTCTGAATTGAGCGACACGATTTCATTGCGATCTACAGCCAAAATATCTGTAGGAACATCCGGTGCCGCAACAACTTTGTCTTTTGTAACCAAAATCGAGCCGCCGTTTACAACGCTGACAACCTCCTCTATTCCACAAGTGTCTGCAAAATATTTATGTTCGCGGATAAACTTTTTTTCACCATGCACCGGCAATACAATACGTGGCCGCAACATTTGGTACATCTGTTTTATTTCTTCTTTGCTGCAGTGACCGGAAGTATGGACCAAAGCATCTTTATCCGTAATAACATTAACGCCGGCTGCAATCAGTTTTTCTTGCATATCATTTATTTTTTCTTCATTCCCCGGAATAATCTTAGAAGAAAAAATAACACTGTCCCCTTTGCCTAATTTGACATAAGGACTTTGTCCGTTAACTATTGATGTCAGTGCACTGCGATAATTGGCTTGCGATCCCGTACAGATATACAAAGCATTGTCCGATGGAATATCTGCAGCGTCTTTTATATCAAAACATTTCGGAAGTTCTTGAAAATATCCCAGCTCTTTGGCTATTTTTACATTATACAGTAAACTCCTGCCCAACAGAACCGGCGTGCGTCCGGCCGCTTCGGCTGCCATAATCAAACTTTCAAGCCTTGTCACATTGGAAGCAAAACAGGTTGCAACTACTGTGTTAGGCAAAGTGGGAATAAGTTTCATTAAACATTCTCTGACTTCAAATTCCCCCGGCTGACGGTTATCAACCAAAATATTTGTCGAATCGCAAACCAGCATATCAACGCCGGAATCGCCGAGTTCTTTAAGTCTTGTGTAATCTGTATGCAAATTGCTTATCTGTCCGTTGTCAAAACGCCAATCTGTAGCGTGGACAACCGTTCCTTTTGATGTCCGAATAGCTAAAGCCGACGTTTCAGGCACAGAATGTACAACCGAAACAAACTCAACTTCAAAATTAGGAATTTTTACCACCGGATTGTTATTTATGGATATCATTTCAACCTGTTGGTCCAAATGATATTCTTTGAGGCGGTTGCGCATTAATCCTATTGTAAAATCAGCAGCATAAATCGGACATTTTATCAAAGGCCAAACATGCGCTATTGCACCGAAATGGTCTTCATGCGCATGAGTAATGAAAATTCCTTCAAAATCATCGGCATAATTAGCAAAAAAAGAAGCATCGGCAAAACACAAATCCATCCCCGGATAATTATCATTTAAGAAACCATAACCGGCATCGACCATAATAAATTTTCCGTTGCAGGCGTAAACATACATATTCATACCGATTTCATCAGCACCGCCCAACGCTACAAAATATAATCCATCTTTATCAAAATTGCTCATTTCTACCCTTCTTTCTCACTGCTTTCATCAAAAAACACATCACCGGCGCCAATCGTTTTCAGTCCGCCGTTATCACATCGTAACAAAAGAAATCCCTGATTATCCAGCCCGCAAAAAATACCTTTTTCTTCTTTTTTAGGCATTTTCACTCTTATTTGCTCTCCTATTCCTTTGGCATTTTTTTGCCACAAAAGGGACAATTCCGCCATTCCGTTTTTATAAAAAAATGCACACACCTCATCAAATTTATTCAAATATACCGACAAAAATTCTGTTCGGGTGCAATTTATGCCTTCATCTTTCAAACTTGTCACCGGATATAAAATATTTTCTCCCTCAGGCGCAACAGCGATATTAACTCCGATACCTGCGACAATTGCTCCGTTTTTACCTGTTTCCAAAAGAATTCCCGAAATTTTTTTGCCTTTTACCAACACATCGTTCGGCCACTTAAGACAAGCCTCAATTCCGTTTGAAAATTTTTTTATAGTTTCAAGCAGAGATAATCCCAATATCAAAACCAAAGCCCCTGCTTCTCTCAAATTCCATTTTAGCAGCAGAGACATATAAAGATTATCCTTACCGGCAATCCATCGGCGGCCGCACCGGCC
>ENA-ORNT01001052-ORNT01001052.1-human-gut-metagenome-genome-assembly--contig:-NODE-1052-length-19016-cov-4.134328_pt1 | contig 19016 bp, 15 predicted proteins | sample MGYA00242120_ERZ509032 | MGnify/ENA primary metagenome ERZ509032 (study PRJEB26280, sample SAMEA2338729) | human gut metagenome | biome: human gut; feature: human-associated habitat; material: faeces...
CGCCACGCGTAGTTCAGGTATCCTTCGATCTGCTCTTTGGAATAGTTCTGGAACAGTTCGGAATAGGCCCAGTTCATGTTGGCGTAATCGAGCAGACGGGTGGTGACCGCCGGATCGCCGCCGAGCCCCTCAAGCAGGAAGATGATGTCGGGAAACTGTTCGCGCACGCGTGCGATGATGTACTCCCACGCGGGAACGGGGATCATATAGCCGGCGTCGCAGCGGAAACCGTCCACGCCTTCGGCTGCCCAGAAGAGCAGGATATCGACCATCTTGGTCCACGTCGAGGGGATCGGATCAAAATGGTGGCTGCCTCCTCCGGTGTAATCGACGCCATAGTTGAGCTTCACGGTCTCATACCAGTCGTTGACTCCTGGGTGAGGATGAAAGCAGTCGTTGCCCGTGCAACGGGCGGGCCGCTCCTCGTAGTCTCCGAGATCGAAGGCGGGCTTCAGCGAAGCATCTGGACAATAGTAGAAGTTGTTCTGCGGGTCGAAGTGCTTGGAGGTGTCGTCGTCCTGTCCGAGGTCGCGCACGCCCTGGGGCTTGCAGATGCTCCTGTACTCGCGGGCCACGTGGTTGGGCACGAAGTCGATGATGACCTTCAGTCCCGCCTCGCGGGTGCGCCTCACCAGGGCGCGAAACTCCTCCATGCGGCGCACCACGTCTTCGGCCAGGTCGGGGTCGATGTCGTAATAGTCGGCGATGGCGTAAGGCGAGCCTGCGCGTCCCTTCACGACCGACGGGTGCTGGCGGGGAATGGCGTAGGCAGTATAATCGGTGGCGGTGGCGTGGCGGATGACTCCTGTGTACCAAATATGCGTAATGCCCAGGCCGCGCACTTGGCGCAGCACCTGGGCATTGATGTCGTTCATCTTCCCCGCACCGTTCTCTTCATAAGATCCACCCTGCTTCCGGGTGAGATTCTTATTGCCAAAGGTGCGGGTGAAGACTTGGTATATGAAGAGTCGCTTACTCGTTGACTCCATGAGCTTTCACCGTCTTGTCGATGCGGCCGATCATACCGCGGAGCGTCTTGCCCGGGCCACACTCGATAAACTCGTCGGCGCCGGCGGCAATCATGTTCTGCACGCTCTCCGTCCATCTCACTGAGCTCGTGAGCTGGGCGATCAGGTTGGCCTTGATCTCCTCGGGGTTGGTGTGGGCCTTGGCATCGACATTCTGGAAGACCGGGCACTTCGGGGCAGAGAAGTGCATGTTCTCAATGGCCTCTGCCAGCTCGTCCTTGGCGGGCTGCATGAGCGGAGAGTGGAAAGCACCACCCACGTTGAGCACCAGGGCGCGCTTTGCGCCGGCGGCCTTCATCTTCTCGCAGGCCTCGTTGACACCATCGATCGATCCAGAGATGACCAGCTGGCCAGGGCAGTTGTAGTTGGCGGGGACAACGACCTTGCCGCCCTTCGTCACCTCCTCGCAAATCTCCTCCACCTTGGCGTCCTCCAGGCCGATGATGGCGGCCATGGTGCCAGGATTCTGCTCGCAAGCCTTCTGCATGGCGTTGGCACGGGCGGCCACCAGCTTCAGACCGTCCTCAAAGGCCAAGGCACCCGAGACAACGAGGGCCGAGAACTCACCGAGGGAGTGACCGGCCATCATGCTCTTCTTGAAGTCCTCGTCGAGGCAGGAGGCAGCGATCACGCTGTCGAGGAAGACGGCGGGCTGCGTCACCTTGGTCTCCTTCAGCTGCTCGTCGGTGCCGGCGAACATGATGGAAGTGATATCGAAACCTAATACCTCATTGGCCTGACGGAAAAGAAGACCTGCAAGATTGCTCTGGGCGTTGAGCTCCTTACCCATGCCCACATACTGTGAACCCTGACCGGGAAATACAAATGCTTTCATTACTCTGATTTTATCTTAATTACCTTAATCTTTTATATAAGGCGCAAAGTTATAGATTTTTTATCAGAAAACCGTCATCCGACATGAAAAAAAATTCCGAAAACATGTTTTCCAATCATAAATCAAGCGAGAAACGCCCTCGGGAAATGGAAAGACGGACTTGGAAAGATGATTTTTATACCATCATCATATCGTGTATTCGAAAATATTGTGGTATCTTTGTCCCCACGAATGATCAAAGTCGAGCCCAAATATCTCTTCCTGGCACGACGGAGGATCCTGCGCCGCGTCCTCCTCCAGCTCTTCGCCGTCCTGCCGACGGTGGCAGGGCTCGTGGGGTGTGGGGAGCAAGCTACGCAGGAGGCCGACCACTACAACGACCTGGCCTACTACTACCACTACCGCAGCCTCGACAGCACCACGGTCTATGCGCGCCGCGCACTCCAGGTGGCCCGTGGCGACGACGGCGTGATCGGCGAGTCGCTCAACAACCTGGCCTTCGTGGCCATCATGCGGATGGATTTCCCGCGCGCCAAGCAACTCTGCGACTCCGTCAACGCCATCACCGACGACCAGATCGAACTGCTCGTGAGCGACATCCTGCAGATGCGCATCTGCCAGCGAGAGTCACGCAACAAGGACTTCTACGACTCCTACCAGCAGGCGGCCCAACGGCTGCGCCGCATCGACGAGACCTCCCTGGAGCTCACCCCGCGCCAGCAGCGGAGGATGGTCTATGCGCGGAGCGAATACCGCATCGTGGCCTCGGCCTATTTCTATTATGTGGGCCTCGACCGCCAGTCGGCACAGGCCATCAGCGGGATGGGGGAGGAGGACCTTGCCTCCGACACGGCCCAGCTCATCAACTACTGGTACTGCTACGGAGCGGGTGGACTGCTCACCAAGGGGTCGAGGGAGGAGATCTACCAGCAGGAGTTCGACTGCCTGATGCGTGCCTACCGCCTCGCCATGGAGTCGCGCTCCACGTTTTGGATCGCCAACACGCTCCAGGCTCTCAGCGAGCATCTGCTGCAGCGCCCTGACGGACCGCGCCTCATGGCCGACAACCCGCGCGACATCCGGCTCATCAACACCGACGCCATGCCCGACAGCCTTTTGGCGGGCAATCTGGCGGAGCGGTCGCTCCACCTGTTCAGGCAGTTTGGCGACATCTACCAGAAGGCGGGATCGCTGCGAACGCTCGCCAACTGCTATTGGCAGATAGACGACTACCACTCGGCGCTGATCTGCCTGGAGAAGGCGCTCGAAGAGGACACCGTCATCAACCGCGCCCCCGACCTCGTGGCCTCGATACGCGAGCAGCTCTGCATCGTCTATTCGGCCGTCGATGACAAGCAGGCCAGCGACTACAACCGCAACCTCTATCTCGACCTGCAGGACCAGACGCGCCAGGACCGCTACTACGAGGCGCGCGCCGACCAGCTCGACCGCACCTCGCATTCGCTCAACCTCATGTTGGCCGCCGTGGGCTTCATGATCCTCCTCATGGCGGGCCTCCTCGGCCTCTTCGCCTATCTGCGCAACAGGGGAGGAGGAGAGGGAACGATCGCCCCGCTGCAGGCTTCGCTCAAGCGGTGGAAGGAGTGCGACGAGGAGCACCAGCGGGCGCTGGACGAACAGTATGAGGAGGTGGCGGAGCAGCTGGCCGTGAGCCGCCTCCACGTCGAGGCCAACAAGCAGCGCCACCTGGAGCAGCGGGCCAAGGTGTCGCTGGTCAACAGTGTGCTGCCGCTCATCGACCGCATGCTGATGGAGATAAGACGGCTGGTAGAGGACGACGAGCCGGCCACGCTACGGGCAGAACGGATGGCTTATCTCGCCGAACTGCTCCAGCAGATCAACAGTTCCAACGCCATGCTCACGGAGTGGATACAACTGCGGCAGGGCAAACTCTCCGTCCGCGTCGAGAGTTTTCCGCTCCAGCCGCTCTTCGACCTCGTGGCCAAGGGTCAACCGGAGTTTCGGATGAAGGCGATCCGCCTCAGCGTCGAACCTACTGGCGCCTGGGTGAAGGCCGACCGCGTGCTGACGCTCTTCATGGTCAACACCCTGATGGACAACGCGCGCAAATATACGGACGAGGGGGGCACGGTGAGGGTCTCGGCCCAGGAAGCCAGCGACTACGTGGAGGTGAGCGTGGAGGACACGGGCTGCGGAATGTCGGAGGACCAGGTGGCCCACCTCTTCGAATATAAGCCCATCAGCGACGAGCAGGTCTCGGCCCAAGCCGTCGCCTCGGCGCGCCGATCCCATGGTTTCGGCCTCATGAACTGCCAGGGCATCATCAACCATTACCGCAAACTCAGCCAGCTCTTCACCGTCTGCACGCTCCAGGCCGAAAGCACGCCGGGCAAGGGAAGCCGCCTCTTCTTCCGCCTGCCCAAGGGGGTGGTACGACATCTGATCCTCCTGCTGCCGGTCCTCGCCTGCTGCCTGTCGGCCTCGGCCACAAAGCTCTCGACGTCGCAGCAAGCGCTGCTGCGCGAGGCCGGCCTCTACGCCGACTCGGTCTATCATAGCAACATCGCCGGCACCTACCGCAAGACGATCCGCCACGCCGACAGCTGCTGCGCCGTCCTCAACCGCTTCTACCGCACGGTGCGCCCCTATGGCTATCCGCTGCTCTCGCTCTCGGCGCAGGGCAAGGTGGAGGTGCCGGAAGTGAAATGGCTCCACGAGGGCATCCCGGTCAACTACGACGTGATCCTCTCCATGCGCAACGAGGTGGCCGTGGCGGCCCTGGCGCTCCACAAGTGGGAGATGTACCAATATAATAACAAGGCCTACACCCAGCTCTTCAAGGAGTCGTCGGCCGACCAGTCGCTGCCAAGCTACTGCACGATGATGCAGCGGTCGGAGGCCAACAAGCATGTGGCCATCGCGCTGCTCGTGCTCCTGTTGCTGATCATAGGGCCGGCCTACTACTTCATGTACTACCGCCACCGGATCAGTTTTCTGCTGAGCGCCGACCTGGTGCGCCGACTGACGGAGACGCTTCTCTCCGACGCTCCGGCCCTGGAGAAACTCAAGGCTGCCGAGGCCGTGGCCCACGAGCCGCTGCCAGACGCGCTGCAGACACTGGTGGAGGAGATCCGCACGACGCTGAAGACTTCCGCCGAGGCGGAGCTTGTCGGCAAGGAACGCATCCGGCTGCTGGAGGAGCAACTGGGGCGGTCCGAACTGGAGGACGAGCGGCTCCATCTGAGCAACAGTACGCTCGACAACAGTCTCTCGACCCTGAAGCATGAGACGATGTACTATCCCTCGCGCATGGCGCTCCTTCTCGAAGAGGGCGAAGGGAGGCTGCACGACATCGAGGAACTGGCGGCCTACTACCGCGACCTCTACCAGCTGCTCTGCCTGCAGGCCATGGGGCAACTGGCTCTCGTACCGCTTGCGGGGCGCGCCGTCAGTCTGGGTGAGGTTCTGCCCGCGTCGACGAGGGTGGGCGACTGGCCAGGTGGATCGCAGGCACAAGGGCGCAACGAGCGACTGGTAGGCGACGCAGAGATGCTGCGCTATCTCTTCGAACTGCTGCGCAAGGAGAATGGAGGGCGGCCGCTGGAGGTGGAGTTGGCGCGCAAGGGCGACGACTACCTCTTGCTGCGTATGGCCATCGAGGGACTGGAGGCGAGAGCAGAGGGGGCGGCGAATCTGTTCACGCCCAGCATGAAGAATCTCCCCTACCTGCTCAGCTCACAGATCGTGCGCGACAATGGAGAACTCACCAACCGCCGGGGCTGCGGCATCGTGGCCACGCGGCAAGACAATAAGACCTATTTAACAATTACATTGGCAAGATGGAAAAATTCAAAGTCATCATCGTAGAGGATGTGCCCCTGGAACTGAAAGGCACGGAGGGCATCCTGCGCAACGATATTCCCGAGGCGGAGATCATCGGTACGGCTGCCAGCGAGCAGGCCTACTGGCGCCTCATCAAGGACCACCAACCCGACCTCGTCCTCCTCGACCTCGGACTGGGCGGATCCACAACCGTCGGCGTGGAGATCTGCCGGCAGACCAAGCAGCAGTTTCCCGCCATGAAGGTGCTGATCTTCACAGGAGAGGTGCTCAACGAGAAACTGTGGGTCGATGCGCTCGACGCAGGGGCCGACGGCATCTCGCTCAAGAGTGGCGAACTGCTCACCCACGACGACGTGATGAGCGTCATGGGGGGCAAGCGGCTCGTCTTCAACCAGCCGATACTGAAGCGCATCGTGGACCGCTTCAAAGAGAGCGTGGGCAAGCAACTGGCGCACCAAGAGGCCCTCGTGGGCTACGAGATCGACGAGTATGACGAGCGCTTCCTGCGCCACCTCGCCCTCGGCTATACGAAGGACCAGATAGCGCAGCTCCGCGGAATGCCCTTCGGCGTGAAGAGCCTGGAGAAGCGACAGAACGAACTCGTGCAGAAACTCTTCCCCGAGGGTGGCCGCGGAAGCGGAATCAACGCCACGCGCCTCGTGGTCCGCGCCCTCGAACTCCGCATCCTCGACATCGACAACCTCTATCCCGATGAGTGAGACACCTTCTGCCGAACGCCATAGCAGGGCGAAAGCTATCTATGGCCTCGCCATCTTCCTGCTCGTGACGGCCCACGGCCTCGTCCTCTTTCTCTCGTGGCTGATCAAGGCCGTCAGACCCGACTGGCCGCTGCGGCCGCTGCTCTCCGAGGAGGGGGTGCGCTGGCTCTTCGGCCATTTCACGGACAACCTCCTCTCGCCGCTGCTCGTCTGGCTGCTACTGGGCCTCTGCGCCGTCTCCGCGCTCCGTGGCAGCCATCTGCCAGGAGCCATCCGCCGACTGAGGTCGTGGCCGACGATGGCCTACCGCGAGCGGCTCGCACTGAGAAGCGTACTCTTCGAAGTAGTCCTTGTGGCGGCAGTTCTGATCCTGCTGACCGCGCCCTCCCACGCCATCTTGCTCAACGTCAGCGGCAGCCTCTATCCAAGCAGCTTCTCGGCAAGCATCTTCGCCGTCGGCTGCCTCACGGTCATCACGGCCTCGCTGACCTACGCCATCATCGGGGCCGACGGCAAGAAGTCGGGCAGCATCTTCCACATCCTCACCGACCATGCCGACGGACTTTGGCTGCTGCCAATCTACATCCTCACGCGCCAGCTCTGGTGCATGATCGCCTACGTCCTGGGGTGAGACCTGTGCTGACACAGGGAGAATGGTCCGAAGTTTGCAAGGAAACATCGGTAGACATCTTTTAGCTTTTCTCTCGCAGAAACATCTAAATGCTACAAGTATTTGAGTTTCAGCCGAAAAGTTAATTAAAATATTGTATTCCGAGAAATAATTTGCGATAAAATACTGAAATCCGAGAAATAAATAAAAGAAGGCCGCGCAAGCTTGCGTCAAGAATTGCCATCGGCAACTTCGTTTCGGTTTGTATGTTTTTCTTCTTTTCTCATATTTTTTAGGGAAAAAATTTGGTTGGGTCGATGAATATCGTTAAATTTGCAATCGGAAATATAAATCAGTTTAAACAAAAGAACGAAGCCTATCGAAGCAGCATTACTTCATAACAAATAAAATTGGATCATGGAGAATCTGAACTTGATGACCGACGAAGAGTTGGCCATTATGTATGTAGATGGTGACAACAAGGCTTTCGATCTTTTGCTTAGCCGCAATCAAGAGAAGTTGTTTACCTATATATTGTTTGTCGTCCGCGACCGCGAGATGGCGAACGATATGTTCCAAGAGACCTTCTTCAAGGTAGTCTCCCGTCTGCAACAGGGCAAGTACATCGCCAACGGCAAGTTTAGTGCCTGGCTGATGCGCATTGCCCACAACGTGATCATGGACTGGTATCGCCAGCAGCGCGCACAGAACATTGTCGATGCGCCGAAGGAGAACGACCTCTCCAACGTGGGCTCCACGCTCCTGGAGAGTTCGCGCGAAGGAGAGTTGGTCAACAACCAGGTCATGGAGGACGTGAGGCGGATGATGAGCCATCTTCCTGCCTCTCAGCGCGAAGTGGTGTTCATGCGCTTCTACCAGCAGATGTCATTCAAGGAGATAGCCGAGGCTACGGGGGTCAGCATCAACACGGCCCTCGGACGGATGCGCTATGCCATCCTCAATCTTCGCCGCATGACGCGCGAGCATCAGCTCACGCTGCAGATGGCGTAGCCTTTCTCTTATTGAGAGCCGTTATTATAGAGAAAATAGTGTAGTCGATTTCATAGGAGAAAAGGCGTAGCCGCGCCCATTCAAATACACATCGCCGCTCCCCACAACCTCTCTTTCGAGGCGCAGGGAGCGGCGTTATGCTTATTGCTGGCGAGTATTGCTGGCGAATCAGATCGTAGCGGGGTGGGGGGCTACTTAGCCGATCAGAGCACCTTGAGGTCGTGGATGGTCTTGATGGGGTCGGCCGACTTGAAGACGTAGCTTCCGCTGACCAGCACGTCGGAACCAGCCTCAACCAGTCGCGGAGCCGTCTCGCCCTGCACGCCACCATCGATCTCTATGAGCGCCTGGCTGCCCGACTGGGCAATCATCTCGCGAAGGCGTCCCACCTTGCCGATGGTGTTCTCGATAAACTTCTGTCCGCCGAAGCCGGGATTCACGCTCATCAGGAGCACCAGGTCCACATCGTTGATGATGTCTTCGAGCACGCTGACGGGCGTCGAGGGATTAAGGGCCACGCCAGCCTTCATTCCGGCGGCATGGATCTCCTGCACCGTTCTGTGGAGGTGTCTGACGGCCTCGTAGTGGACCGTCATGAGCATGGCGCCGCTGTCCGCTGTCTGGCGGATGTAGTTCTCCGGATGCTCGATCATGTAGTGGACATCAAGCGGCTTCTTGAGCACCTTGGCCACGGCGTTGAGCACGGGAAATCCAAACGAGATGTTGGGCACGAAGATGCCGTCCATCACGTCGATGTGGAGCCAATCGGCCTCGCTGACATTGATCATTTCGGCCTCGCGCTGGAGGTTGAGGAAATCAGCGGAAAGGAGTGAGGGGGATATTAATACAGACATTTTGATGATGAAATATCACGGTGACAGGTTTATTTTTTGCCACCGTGATGAGGTTAGACATTTTCATGGATAGCCCAGCTGACGGCTACTTGCGCCATCAGTTGAGCGTGAAGGGGATAGCGCGACCATCGATGCGGGCCACGCGGTACGTGTAGGCCATTTGGCGGATCAGACGGAGCGTAAACTCCGTGGGCTTGTTTTCTTCTGATGTAAAGATGGTCATAGGCAGCTTTTTTTGATAGTTTCTATGATTTAAACGAAACAAAGGTGTTATTATTATGTGCCGACACGACTTTTTTCATGGTAAATATGTAACTTTGTGGCCAAATCTCACAAATGACAGATATGATCATCGCTATCGACGGCTTTTCTGAGGCCGACAACATCAAGGAAATCTCACGTCTGGGCATCGACTGGATCGGTCTCGACTTCGTGGCCGACAGTCCGCGGAGGGTGCGCCAACTGGCTTCTCTCTCCGGCATGCTGCCCGACAGTCCGCTGCTGGAGTGCGCCGGCCTGGCTCCTGGGTCGCGGCTGATGGGTGTCTTCCGCGACGAGATGCCCCAAACCATCGTCACCAGCATCTACAACTTCCACCTCGACCTCGTGCGCCTCGAAGGCGAGGAATCGACCGTCCTCATAGACAACCTGCGGCGCACGGTCGATCCCGACATCCGCCGAGGACTACAGTTCGTCAAGACCTTGCGCATCGAGCGACGCGAAGATCTGCTGCGCGCCGCCGACTATGCGGGCCACGCCGACTACCTGCTCCTCGACCTTGTGGAGAGCGCCAGGGAGTGGTTGACGGACTGGGAAGCCCCCGTGCCCTTCCTCCTCCGTGGAGGACAGAAGGAGGCCAAGAGATCGTCGCTGCCCGACTTCCACCATCCGCGCCTCGCTGGCTACTGCCTGGGCGAGGAGATGGAACAGGCGCCAGGGCGCATCGACGCCGCCAAGGTCCAACGACTGCTAAACAGCCTTTGATCGAATCGTATAGTAGGTACGCGCTACGAATATAGGCTCGTGTCACGAATATAGGCTCGTGTCAGGAATATAGGCTCGTGTCACGAATATAGGCACGCGCCACGCAGATTTAGGAAGGCGGAAGCCACCCCCAAGCACGCATGGCGCAGGCCCGGCTGCGCTATTTGATGAATTTGGCTTTGCAGAACGGACAATTGTCGTACTTCTGCAGTTCCTCGTAGTTCATGGAGAAGCTGTGGCTGCAGTTGGGGCAGGAGTAGTCGTGGCGAAACTTGTCGTTGATTTTCTTCTGCTCGATGGGCACGCGCGAGGCGTCTCTCCAGCGCTTGATAAAGATGAGGAGGACGAACACGGCGGCTATGCAGTACAAGGAGTTTCTGATGATCCCGTCGCCTCCAAACACAAAGGTATAGACCATGGCGCCGATGGTAAAAATACCCATACTCGACGCGATGGCGACAAACCTCGCGCTTTTGATCTTTTGGTTGATGATATACTCCTCGTGGTCTTCCCACACCTTCGACAGTGGGCGGATGTCTGCCGTCTTCGGTACCGCCTTGTCGATGGCCGCGAAGACCGCCTTCGTATCGACCTGGTAGCGGTCCGTGCCCAGCGCCAGGGAGTCTTCCCGCCGCATGGACTTTTTCTCCACGCCTACATTATTTATATAGGTGATGTTGGCCGCCTTGAGGTTTTCTACGAGATAGGTGCCGCCCTCCGTCACCGTGATGCGGCAGTGTTGGCGCGAGACGGTCTGCGGCACGCTGCCCGGCGCGCCCAGGCGCAGCGTCTGCTGTCCGATGATGACATTTAGTTGCGAGGTTTTGGCGTCGCGTCCGATGATGATTTGCATGGCTTTTTATTTCTTTTCAGTGGATAGTGTGATGAGCGCCTTGAGTTGCTTGAGCGCATCGCGCGAGATGGGTAGCTGGAAGGTGAAGCGGTCGTAGTCGGTGATGACCAGTCGCTGCTTGGGAATGTTCACCTTGCAGATATAGCGCTTGTTGACGATAAATCGCTTGCCGATACGGATGAAGGTAGTGGCCTCGTTGCCCAGCTGCTTGTCGAGGGCATGTTCGAGGTTGGTGAGGTTCATGCCGATCGGACTGCGCAGTTTGTTGGCCGTGACCACGTTGCAGTAGTTGCCATCGCTCTCAAAGTAGGCGATTTCGGTGATGCGGAGCCTGAGCAGCTCGTCGCGTGAGTTGAAATAGATGTACTCCATCATGCTGATTCGTCTATAGTCGTGTCCGCAGTTCCCCGCTGGTGGGCACTCTCTTGAAGGAAATTCTGTGTGCGGCAGGGTGGTGTGGGGAAGTGTGTTGCCCGCCGTTTGGCTTGGCTGGCTCGTCGGTTTCCGCGCCGCGTCCAGCATCTTGCCATGAATGATTTGGTGTGTGCCGAAAGAGGATGGGGCCGTGTCCATAAGCCAATGTTCTTCGCATTCGACAGGGCAAAGTTACAAAAAAATACTGAGTTTTACATTCTTTTATACCATTTTTTTAGGTCAAAATCGTCTTTACCCTCTCTAAATTCACCATTTTCACATCTCTTCGCTCCCTTTTTTCGCATTTCGTACCCCAAAACCCACCTTTTGTGTAAAAACAAGCGAATAATTTGTCCATGTGCCAACAAAATCCGAAATTTGCAACGTAAACAGAAATAAACAACCATTAATTCATACGATTATGATGACAAGCGACGACACCCAGTTGATGGGCAAGAACACCCAGGTAGAGAATCCGCAGAACGAGCAGACTGCTCCTGTGGCAGAAGAGACCTCTGAGAAGCAAAGCGCCACATGGAAGAAGGTGGCCATCGGTGGCACCTCCGGCATCCTGCTTGGTGCGGGTGCACTCTATGCCGTCAATGCGATGGCTGGCGAGACCCAGACCGACGCCGAGCCTGCCACGGCTTCCCCCCAGGCTGCTGGCAGCGCCGTGGCGACAGTGGAGGACGACATGACCTTTGCCGAGGCCTTCCAGTCGGCCCGCGCCCAGGTGGGCCCCGGTGGCGTCTTTGAGTGGCACGGTGGCGTCTATGGCACCTACACCGCCGACGAGTGGAACGTCATGTCGGCCGAGGACAAGGCCGCCTTCACCCAGACCGCCATGTCCAACGTCCACCCCCACAGCTATCAGCCCACCGCCCACACGGCCGTCCATCAGACCGACGTGGAGGTTCACCGCGAGGTAGTCTATGAGCGCGAGACCGTCAAGGAGCCCGAGGATGGCCATTCGGGCCGTACCGCCGAGGATGGCGGCCATGTGCGCACCGCCTCCTCCGCCACCACCGCGAGCCATGAGGAGCCCTTCGTCCAGGAGACGGAAGACGTACACATCGTGGGCCAGACCAAGTTCCAGGGCCACCAGGCCGTCGTCCTCGACCTTGACGGCGATGCCCAGCCCGACGTGGCCGTCATCGACGTCAACGACAACAACCAGCTCGACGACCAGGACGTCCTGATCTTCCGCGACGGCACCACCATGACGCGTGGCGAGCTCGCACAGAGCATGTCCGAGGACGAGACGGGCGACGTCACCCCGCAGACGGAGCACCAGCCCGACCACACCGAGGGCTATATGCAGACGGCCTATGAGGGCGCAGAGCCCGATGGCACAACCGACGGCTACGACGGCATGACCGGCGAGTACGACGGCGCGCAGGAGGATCCCTACCTCCACCAGGCTTCCTACTCTGAGGATATCAATACGGCCAACGACGAGGGCATGATGGATCCCAACCTCCAGCAGGCTTCCTACTCCGAGGATCCCGCGATGGGCTACGACGACCCCAACCTCGGCGTGGACGGCGTGGACGGCGTGGACGACGCTGGTACTGACATGCAATATATCTAAATAAACGGCTATGGAAGTAAAGCGCGTAAAATGCTCCAATTGTGGCATCATCCTCGAAGTGAAGAACTCGAAGAATGAGGCTGTCAAACTGATCACGTGCCCGCAGTGCAAAGCGCCGCTGCGGGTGCGCTTTCAGCCGCAGCAACCCCTGGAGGTGGAGACCGTCTTGCCCGGGCGTCAGCAGCGCGTGGCGCCACAGAACGACGGCGAGACGCTGCTGGGAGGCCGCCAGGACAGCGAGCGGACCATCCTCGGCCAAGGATGCCAGCAGGGCGCGGCCACGGCTTGCCTCGTCCTGGCCGGCCAGCAGTATGTGCTCCGCCAGGGTGCCAACACCGTGGGCCGCAAGGCGCAGACCTCGCAGGCCACGCTCCAGTTGCCCGTCTCCGACCCCTACATGAGTCGCCACCACCTGCAGATCGTGGTCTCCGTCCTGCCCAATGGCAAGCTCAAGGCCGTCATCAGCAACGACCGCAACAAGAACATCACCTCCATCAACGGCGTGGAACTGCCCCACGACGAAGCCATCGTCCTCTCCAACGGCGACCGCATCGTCATGGGCAAGACCACCGTAGTCTATCAAGAAAGATAATCCCCCCTCAACGATTTCACATGAAAATAGCAATCAGACAGCCCCAGGCCATCTATGAGCTCGGGCAGCGAGATAACCAAGAGGACAGCATTTGGCCCTTGCAGGGACAGGCTACCGATCAGGACTTCTTCTTCATCCTCTGCGACGGCATGGGAGGCCACGAACATGGCGAGGTGGCGAGCCGCATCGTCAGCCAAAGCCTTGCCCAGTATCTGCGCGACCACGTCAATCCCGAGGAGATCGTCTCCGACCAGGTGCTCGGCGAGGCACTGGAGGCGGCCTACCAGGCCCTCGACCAGGCCGATGACGAGGCAGCCAAGAAGATGGGAACCACCCTTTGCCTCCTCCTCTTCCATCGTGGCGGACTGACCACGATGCACATCGGCGACAGTCGCATCTACCACGTGCGCCCCTCGGCCAAGAAACTCCTCTACCAGAGCAAGGACCACTCCCTTGTCTATGACCTCTACCAGGCTGGCGAGATCAGCTACGAGGAGATGGCCACGTCGCCCCAGAAGAACATCATCACCCGCGCCATGCAGCCCGGCAAGGACAACCGCTGCAAGCCCTCCGCGGTCCATATCACCGACCTCAGGCCCGGCGACTACCTCTACATCTGCAGCGACGGCATGCTGGAGCAGATGGACAACGACGCGCTCTGCCAGTTGTTCTCCTCCCAGGACTCCGACGAGGCGAAGCGCCAGCAGCTCATCGAGGCCACGAAGGGCAACAAGGACAACCACTCGGCTTACTTCGTCGGCATAGCGAGCGTCTCCTCGGGCGAGGGCGACGAGTCGCTGCTGGACGACGAGCAGACCTCCAAGGACAACGCGCTCAACATCCGTCCCGTCTTCGAGGCCGAGGAGGTGGCGAGCGACGTCGAGGAGGTGAGCGTCGTCGAGGAGACTCCCAGGGTGGACCAGCCCCTCCGCCCACAGCCCCAGGCTCCGAGGGGCGGCAAGGGCAAGCTCGTGCTGGGTGCCGCCGCTGCCTTCGTGGCCCTGGCCTGCGCCTACTTCTTCCTCACGCCGAAGGAGGAGAAGGCCGCCGCGCCCCTCGTGCCCCATACGGAGAAGATCGGCGACAGTCCCTCGCGACAGTCCGCAGACCCCGCACGCGAGACGGTGGCCCGCGAGGTGAGGGTCGATCAGCCCGCCAGCAGTAGTAGCAAGAGCGAGACGACCGTGCGCCGCGAGACTGCGCCGCAGAAGGCCAGCCCCGCCGAACCACAGAAGAATCCTACTTCCGGCAAGGCAGACCCAAAGAAGGACAGAAAGACCGACAAAGCGGGCAGCACGCTCGAAAGCAGCAAGGGAGCCAAGACGCTTCCTCCTCCCAGCATGAGGCAGAGGAAAGCCGAAGACCCCATCGACGCAGCCCGCGAAAAACTGAAGGGAGCGCCGCAGGGTGGCCAGAAGCAGAAGAGCAAACCGTCGGAGGGCATTCCTGTCTGACGAATCTTTTCCACACTTTCCATTCACCACCCCGCATCATGACCAATCGATCCGCCCAAGGACAGTAGATTCCCCGGGCGGAGACAAAGAAAAAGAAAATGAGCGATACGATCAACCAATCCAATATGCTGCGTGTGGGCACAATCCTGCACGGCACCTACCGCGTCGATGGCTACTTGGCATCGGGCGGTTTTGGCAATACTTACGTTGCCACCAACATCCAGTTTGGTGAGCGCTACGCCATCAAGGAGTTCTTCCTCAAGGGCGTGACGGAGCGCGACGAAAACACGACCACTATCAGCGTCAGCAACCAGGAGAACGCTGCCACCTTCGAGGCCCAGCGCGACAAGTTCAAGAAGGAGGCCGTGCGCCTGCGCAAACTCTCCAGTCCTCATATCGTCTGTGTCCACGACCTCTTCGAGGAGAACGGCACGGCCTACTATGTCATGGACTTCGTCGATGGCGAGAACCTCCGCGACTATCTCAAGAAAATCGGCCACCCGCTCGACGAGGCCACCGTCTGGCAGGTCTTCGACCAAGTGCTCGACGCGCTGGAGGTGGTCCACAGCCACGGACTCTTCCACCTCGACCTCAAGCCTGCCAACCTGATGATGGACCAGCAGGGTGGGGTGAGACTCATCGACTTCGGTGCGAGCAAGCAGATGAAGGCGGGCAGCGGGGCAACGACCTCCACGGCCGTCAGCTACACCAATGGCTACGCACCGCGCGAGCAGATGGAGCAGGCCCTCGACAAGTTTGGTCCCTGGACCGACTTCTACGCCCTTGGCGCCACGCTCTACTTCCTCCTGACGGACCAGAAGCCGCCGCTTCCCTCGGATATCGACGACGACATGACCGACGACAAGCACGAGGCCCTCGCCATGCCCGACAGCATCAGCGACCGGCTGCGTCGGATGGTCCTTTGGCTGATGGCCACCGACCGTCGCAAGCGCCCGCAGTCGGTAGCCGATATACGCAGCATCCTCAACCAGAAGGCAGAGAAGAAGCCTGCCGACCCAGCCAAGGGCGAGGAGGGCGACGACGTTACAATTGTGCTGCCCAAGTCGGACCAAGACAAGGTGAGCGACGACTCCGCTGCCAACGGCGAGACGGGTGATGCTTCCTCCGACAGTCCTTCAGCAGCCGACGACGATTCTCCCACAGCCTCCGACGATTCTCCCACGACGGACAACCCCTCCGCGGCGGACGACGAGACTGAGATCGTCCAGGATGATCCCTCGGTCGAAGAGGAGGAGAAGAAGAGCTCGAAATGGAAATGGATCCTCGTGGTCCTGATCTTTGCCGTTATCGGCTTCTTCGGCGCCAAGTACTTCTTGTCTCCTGGTCAGGATACAGCCCCGGCCTCACAAGAACCCGACTCCACAGTGGTCGATTCTACCGTCGTCGAGCAACAACAAACTCCTGCCGCCCAGCAGCAACCCCCTGCTGCTCCGGCTGCTACAGGCAAGACCAGCGCGGCCAGCGACTCAGCAGCCGCCTATCCGGCTCCAAAGAAGAAGGCTCCGAAGCACGCGAGACCCTCCCAGAAGAAGAGTGGCAGACAGTACCACTACGACTACGACGAGCCCTACCGTCCGTCCACTCCCTCGAAGAATCCCACTTCGGGCGGCAGCAGCGAGAGCTACGGATCGGGATCGGGCAAGAATCCTTCCTACGGATCGAGCTCGACCTCGTCTTCTAAGAAGGAAAACACGGCTGGCGACTCCTCTTGGTAGAAACCCTACGCCCAGCAGGCGCCTCTTGGCAGGCGGCCTAATCATCAACAAACAGGCGACGCACCCCCGGGTGTGTCGCCTGTTTGTTGATGAGGAAGGAAGGGCGGTGCTACCGCACGAAACCCACCTGCTGGCGGTCGATCTCGAAACTGCCGACGCGCACCATTTTCTTTGTCCGCTTGTTGTGGGCATAGACCCAATAGACGCCGTCGGCCAGGCTGCTGATGTCGATGCGCTGGGCCGGTCCCGTGGCTGGCAGCGGGCGGAGGTAGCTGCGCAGGAAGACGCCCTGGAGGGTGGCGACGGCATAGCGGTCGATGTCCATCGGGAGCAGCGGGCGGAGGGCCTCCGAGAGGTCCAGCTGCTGTCCGTCGTTGGCCAGGTAGAGGTTCTTGGGCAAGTGCAGCTGGTAGGTCGTCGCGACGGGCGGCTGATACTGCAGCGGCTGGCTCTCGTTGCCGTAGCGGTCCATAGCCGTGACGGCCACGAAGGGCCACCCACGGAAGAGGCGCGGCGCCAGAGCGGTGGCTATCTGCTTGTGGGCGAAGCGGGCCAGGAGGAGGTTGGCGGGATTGTCGGTGTCCACGGGCCAGTGGTCGCTCACATATATATTATAATAAGGAGCGTCGCCCTGCCAACTGATGAGGCCGCTGTCCAGACGGAGGTCCGTCGGTGGGGCAAGGCGGGCGTCGCGCTTCCCCTTCATGGCCGGGACGAGGGCCGGAAAGAGGTTGAAGCGCTTCTCGAAGTCGTAGATGCCCTTGTGGTTTTCGATCAGAAACTTCGACCGGAAGTGGGCGTGGCCCATGCCTGCCCATCGGCTCACCTCCATCTGCCGCGAGATGTCGGCGAGGGTCCAGCGTCCCTCTCTCGGATCGAGAAACCACGTGCCCAGTCCGCTCGCCAGCGTGCGACCATGGCTGTTGGCCACCCAGTCGGGCACGAAGGGAAAGTAGTGGTTGCCACGGTAGTACTGCATCGGGTAGAGCTGCTCCATCCAACCCTGCTTCAGCCATAGCTGCGCGTCCTGATAGACCTTGTCGCGGGCGTTGTAGCCATGGCTGCTATAGCACGTGAGGTCGCTATATTTTCCCAGCGGCGAGGCGCTCACCTTCACCCACGGCTTGCGCGTCTCCACGGCCTCATGGATGGCGCGCACGATGCGGTTGATGTTGGCGCGGCGGTTGTCGGGCGTGTCGCCGTTTCGGCGCGTGGCGCGTGGCCACCCGTCGGGATAGCGGATATAGTCGAGGTGGATGCCGTCGATGTCATACTTCTCCGTCAGTTCGGCGCAGACGGAGGCCAGATAGGGCGCCACGCGCTCGTCGGAGGGGTCGAGATAGCCCGCGCCATCCAGTTTTCTGAGACGCAGTCCCTTGGCGCGCAGACGTCGGCAGCCGAGCGAGGTCCACGGTCCGCAGGGGATCGTGGCGAGCCAGGCGTGGAGTTCCATGCCCCGCTTGTGACACTCCTCGATGGCGAAGCGCAGCGGGTCGTAGCCCGGGGCGCATCCCTCCTGTCCCGTGAGGCAGCGGTCCCATGGTTCCAGGGCCGAGGGATAGGTGGTGGTGGCACGCACGCGCGCCTGGAAGAGCACGGTGTTGATATTGGCCTCGGCGTAGCGGTCGAGGATCTCCGTGAGCTGGCGCTTCTGGCGCTCGATGCCCTCCTGCGTCGTGGCGTAGCCCTTGGGCCAGTCGAGGTTGGAGAGCGTCGTCAGCCAGACGGCCCTTACCTCGCGCTTGGGCAGCGTCTCGAGGTTGAAGGCCTGGCAGCGATCCTGCGCATGGCCTCCGAGACAGGGGAGGAGGGCGGCAAAGATCGTGGCCGAGGCTTGGCGTAAAAGTATCTTTGGATGGGTCATTGTTGTAATTTTGGCACAAAGTTAAGGATTCTTTTTGGTTATTTGAAATAATCGCCTTACCTTTGTCGGGTTGAATCAGAAAAATTGATGAGTATTATTTAAAAGCGAACGGATAAAATGAAGAAAATCACTACTTTGCTGCTGATGCTCGCCCTCGCCGTGGCAGCACACGCGCAGTTTCAGCAGGGCAAGGCCTACTTGGGTGCTTCCCTGACGGGAGTGGATCTCAACTATACGGGCAAGAACGGGCTCAACCTCGGCATTGAGGGCAAGGCGGGCTACTTGCTGGAAGACAACTGGATGGTGCTGGCCCAGGCCTCGCTGAAGCACACCGGGTCGAGCGACGCGGCCAGTTCCTTCACGGCAGGCATCGGCGGCAACAGTGCTGCAACACGCGAGGGTGCCGAGTCGTCAAAGATATATATGGTTGGCAATATCCTCATGGACACGTTGCGCTTCAACCATCAGCGTTTCGCTCGTCCTGCAGTGATGGACAATCTTGGTCTGACCGAGAAGAGATACATAGTGTTCACACTCAACCGCAAGGCTATCATCGGCAACGATGACGAACTGCGTGCGCTACTTGTGAGCATGATGTCGCACACGGGCGACATCCCCGTTGTTGCTCCGCTGCGCCAATTGGCTG
>ENA-ORNT01001056-ORNT01001056.1-human-gut-metagenome-genome-assembly--contig:-NODE-1056-length-18961-cov-7.153338_pt1 | contig 18961 bp, 14 predicted proteins | sample MGYA00242120_ERZ509032 | MGnify/ENA primary metagenome ERZ509032 (study PRJEB26280, sample SAMEA2338729) | human gut metagenome | biome: human gut; feature: human-associated habitat; material: faeces...
AAGTTCGTCAAAACCAATCTCGGTGGCCTTCTCGGCCATCCACTCGATACGTTCCATCATCTTGGTTGGGGCAATGGCCAAATGAATGTTTCCAAGCCAAGCCTTGCCGGGATGCAGCGTCTCGACAATCTCATAAAAGCAATGCTTGGACGAAGTCATAGTGACCTTGGCTCTGTAAATGCCACCATCGCCATCCATGAGAAACATCTCGTCACCTGAAGCCAATCTTAACACACGCAAGGCATGTACTGCCTCATCGGCAGGCAGGTCGTTCTGAACAGACGCCTGGGGTACATAAAAATACCGTGCTTCTTTCATAATTTCCTATTTTTTCTGTTATCCATCTCTTGTTTGATGGCCATCGCCATCCTGTAATCTTCGTCCTTGACTGCTCGACGAAGTGCATTCTCCAACAACTCGTAACTAAGCACATTGAGTGGCAAAGACATCTTCTCGTTGTCGGGATTGTAATCCACGCCCTGTATGTCAAACAGCTGCGGGCTTATGTATATAGGCAAATCGGCTACGGCTGTGATGGCAGCCGTAGGTTCCAACTTGTATGCAATTGATTGTTCGACATCTTGTAATTCCATTCTGTATTTGCCACGGCTCACATCGGTAACATGCACCTCGTAAGGCGTGCCGGTGTGGTCTCTGATAATGGTCCATAAGACGGATATCAACGCATCTACAGACGTATGTCGCTTCTTGAAGAAACCCTCCAAATCATAAAGTCTATCCATATTACAAGGCATGCTAAGATGCTTTGTCTGGTCGGCGTCGGTAAGGACAATCAACCCTATATTGCCGAATTGTCTCAACTGCGTCACTCCCTTTATGTATAGGCGGGTTTTATCCATTATGCCTTAACTCCTGTTTTACGTGGTCTGAACATAAAGGCGAATGCCACACCAACTACCAGCGCGTAAGCTGCAAAGATGTACCAGCAGGTGGCCCACTGGGTTGCGCCATTGGCGTCTGTATAGGCAGTGACTACTGCCTGGGCAGCGAAAGAGCCGAGGGTTGCACCGATACCATTAGTCATAAGCATAAACACGCCCTGCGCACTTGAACGAATCTTCGAATCGGTATTGTCGTTGACAAACAACGAACCAGAGATATTGAAAAAGTCGAAAGCCACACCATAAACAATCATCGAAAGGATGAACATCCAGACACCCGCACCAGGATTGCCGGCGCCGAGAAGGGCGAAACGGGCTACCCAAGCAAACATGGCAATAAGCATAACGTTCTTGATGCCATAACGCTTCATGAAGAATGGAATCATCAAGATGCAGAGGGTCTCGCTAATCTGGGACAAAGAGTAGAGAATGACGGGATACTTCACGCCAAAGGTACCGGCATATTCGGGCAACGACTTGAAGCTCTCGATAAATGGGGTGGCAAAGCCGTTGGTAATCTGCAGACTGACGCCCAAGAGCATGGAGAAAACAAAGAAGATAGCCATGCGCTTCTGCTTGAAAAGAGCAAAGGCACGCAATCCGAAAGCGTCTACCAGACTCTGCTTGTTATCATCATCACTCAGCGGACAGGTAGGCATGCTGAAGGTATAAAGGAAGAGAATCAGACTGAAAGCACCAGACACGAAGAACTGTTCGTATGTACTCTTGAATCCCATGATGTCGACAAACCACATGGCAACGATAAAACCGACGGTTCCGAAGACACGAATAGGCGGGAACTCCTTGACGGTGTCCATGCCCTTGAGTTCAAGACAATAATAGGCAACAGAATTGGTGAGCGCCAAGGTGGGCATATAGAAGCCAACGCTCAATGAATAGAATGTAAAGAGAATGGCAAAACTTGCCCCTTCACCATTAACCATACCATACCATCCTGCAGCAAACATAAAGAGGGCTGCCAGAAGATGACAAATACCCAAAAGGCGTTGTGCCGGAATCCAACGATCAGCAATAATTCCCATCAAAGCGGGCATGAAAATAGAAACGATACCCTGCATGGCATAAAAGGCGCCAATATGTCCGGCCATGCCAATATTACCGAGGTAAATTCCCATACAGGTGAGGTATGAACCCCACACCGCGAACTCCAAGAAGTTCATCAAAGATAAACGCACTTTCATCGATCTTAAATTTTTAGTTTAATACAAAGGTAATGTAAACCATAGATAATACAAAATAATTGTCTGTTTTTTTGCTTTCGCTATTCGCTTTTTAAGTAGATGTTGCAGCATGTAGAAGAATGTGGATGTCCGTTGTGCCGGACGTATCTACTCCCAAGAACGGTTTAGGTTTTGGACACTTCCTGCTGATAAATCATGTCAAACCACTCACGGAGCATGGACTTGCTTTCAATGATGGTCTGTATCTGCTTCAACTTGTTTCGATTGGGAGAATTGGGTATCCACAGCTTAATATATCCGTTGACGGAATACTTTTCGGTCATATGCATGACAAAACGCTCCCATTGCTGCTCTGGGGTGATATCAGGATATTTCTCAAGTCCAAACTGTATTGCCCGCCTGAAGACCACCTCGGTATCAAGGTCGCGGTCGGCTTCGGCGACAATCTTACCATAAATGGAGCGAGGCTGGCGACTGGCTGACGCGCGGTGGTCCTCCACAGCCTCCTTCATGATAACAATACGTTCTGGGCTGAACCACTTTTTGAGCCGAGCATCACTGGCGAGTATTTTACCGCCAGTTAAATGATGTATGGCACGAGGACCATTCATGCCTAAATCATGGTAAGCGGCAACCACATAAGCCATATCTATATCAGCACCGGTGAACCGAGCCAGTTCCATACTGTTTTTGATAACACGCATAACGTGGCTCAAGCCATGGCTTTTGCCGAAATCAGCATAACGCGGGAGAATATGATTCTCTACATATTCCATGATGTCGAGGTTCAACTGCTGCATGATGGTTACAAAATAGATTGTTTATTGGTTGATAGATACGATATCAAACCCACTATCGAGGTGCAAGTTTGATATCGTATCTGGTGTGACAATACCTATGCTAACTACTGGACTTGTATGGTTAATTATAGAAATTCCAACTAAGTCCAAATCTCAAGATGCTGTCATTGAGAGGATAATGAGGGGCGAGAAAATACATCTTATTGCCACTACCGGCATTGACATGACTCATCATCACAAAGAAGCGAGTCTGCTTAAGATGGAAGTTGGCATAGACATTGAGGATGGGATAATTGCCGACCTCAACACGATTGGGGCCCTCCTGAACAGCATACTGGCCCAGACCTGGAGCATAATCAGGGGCGTAGTACTTGGTAAAATATCTTACATCAGCGCCGAAGTCGCACTTCAGGACTTTGGCGATTTTGAAGCGAAGATAGAGATTGGAGTACACATTAAGCTGAGGAACGGGCAATACATCTTCGGCACTCGACTTCTGATAAGTAAGGACATTCTCCCAGTTGAAGGGACCGAACTTGAAGTCCTGATACAACTGAAGGGTAAGCAAACTTATGGCATCACCGCTCTGACGCACATGAACATCATTGTTCAAACGGCTATAATTCTCCCCTATCTGATAACTCAATCCGAAGTATGTGTAATTGGAAATCTCGTCGAAGGCAACACGCAGTTTGGTTTTGGTCTTTTCCCAACTGAGCATACCCTGAATGCGAGAATGGATGACCTTGGACAAGCCATCATTATCCCATAAATAATGACGGCTATGGTAATGGCGATAATAGAAAGAAGGTGTGGTGCGATGGAAGAAGCCATTGGCCTGAAGAGTCACAGTATCTCCAAAGAGGTTGAAGTTCAAATCAGCCGAAGCATCCACCTTCAGATTTCCGGCATCCTCTCCAGTCATACCAAATTCAGCCAATGCACAATAATGCAATGTCCTACCCTGGAATTTACTCAACTGTCCACCTATATATATATTGTTCTCACTCCAAGAAGAGGTTCCAACTTTTTCAGGCAGGACATAACGGCGCATTTCGTGGGCGGCAAACAACTTCACGCCTGCCTTGGCCCACTTGTTGAAGCCCTCAAGTAGCGACAGGGCGAAGGTATTACGCAACGCAAGATGGAGAGTCTTGTCGTAGATGGAATCTCCTGTATACTTTTCATCCATCTCATAATCATTGGCATAATAAGACTCGGGGGTCTCATAGGCTTGATAAATGCGGCTGTAATTATTAAGCTCAACTGTATGGATGAAACTGGTCACTGGAACATACTCTTTCTTGGTCCACAAAGTATCTTCAGCCGACTGTTGCTGCGCTGCGAGCAGGCTGTCTGCCTGAGCTTTACTTGTAATCTGAAGCCGCTCTTGGGTTTGGGTCTTCAGCGTATCTGTCGGCTCGTTGCCTGCAATGCGGGCATTGTCTGGACGACCGGCAAACTTCTGCTCTTGCTTACGGTTTTTATCAAACTCCTCTTCATCAAAGTCTTCGTCGTCGCGCTCAGCCTTCTCACGGGCTTCACGTGCCTCTTGGTCTTTCTTGGCTGCCATGGCAAACTTCTTAGCCGCAATCTCATCTTCCGTCATTTTGACGGTACGATGGAAGCCAAGGCTGTAACGATGGGTAAAGAACAGATGCTGATTGTCATTACGGTTCCAATTTCGATTGAGCACCGTAGGAATATCTGGTGTGGCGAAGCTCTCGGGGAACAACTCAGGGTGAACGATGTAGTCGTCATTGGTGATACCACCATTTTCGGTCACCTTCTGGTGATTGGTCGACATCAGAAGATGCGCCTGATATTGGTCGCCAAGATAAGAACCATACATCGTATAGTTGAAATGTGACGTACTTTGGCTGGAATAATAACCACGGCCATAAATATAATCAAAATTGAAGCCGAAACCAAGGCGCTTACCAGCATTGACACCAAACTTAGCCGTAAAATGGTCCTCGCCTGTAAGTCGGTCACCACAGGTATTGAAGGTCAGGTTGGTAAACGGCGATAAGGTATTGGTGAAATGAAACTTGCTCACATCCGTGACGAAGAAATCGTATGGATTGGTAAAGATGAAGTTACCATCCAGACTGCGGTCAATGAATATGCGGTTGATACGCGGTGCTCCAAGATTGCCGGTCGTATTGAACTCGCCTCTCAATCCTGTAGTAAAAATACTGTTCATAAACATATGAGACAGCGTATCGGGCGTGGAATGGACAATATCACCAAAACACTTGTCAACCGTCCATACTTTTATACCCTTAGGAATTTCCTTATCAGAGCCAAGGCTATCGGGATTGACCTTACGCGGGTTGGAATTATCCAACATTACATCACGATTAATCTGATCAAATTGATTATTATCTATTTGCGCAGACAGTGATGTGCTGACTGCGCAAAAAAGAGCTAAAACGAGCTTTTTCTTCATCTCTTAGCGAATAAGTCTGAGACTGCATTCAACGAACTTAAATACACAAGCTGCCAGTATTACATAAATGCCGACATTGTGACTTGACAAAAAGTAGATTGCTACACCAACAATCGCAATAACCATAAAAAGGATATTCAGCACGTTACGTATCTTGAAAAGTCGCAACTGGCGTTTAGTCTTCAAATGGTTATTGTGATCGATATTATCATTAATGATCATAAATGTATCGGATTAATTAAACAGGTTGACAAATCCGTTGAAGATTTCATCCTTGCGATCAATCGTTTTGATTCTGAATTTGCCATAAGGACGCACGACCTTTGTCTGCTTCTTGTTAAGTGCGTATTTATCGGCTATGATGTTATGGGCCGATTCGGTAAATCCTGTCGAGCGGTTGGGCTCATAGGTGTAAGAGATTCGCTCCAATCTCACATTAAGATGGGCGTCGGCACAATTCACAATCAATGTATAAGAAAGTTCTGCCTTGTCGCTCATCAATATTGTATTGGCAAACACCAGCCACTCATACATCTTTGCGGCAATGGAGTGAGTGCTTGTATTGACAATAGCTATCTTGCTGCGCAACTGGGAATCATCTTTCTGATTCTCGTCTACGGTAAGATTGTTGACATATTCGAAAGCCTTATCATAGATTTCACTCGCGGTCTGACCAGGTACATCGAGGTTTAATTCAAAAACGACCTTGCCATCCACCAATGGTACCGCGCCTGCAAGATATTTCACCTCAGTATTTACATCGACTTCGGGCTTGACTTCCTGGCGAACCGTAGGAGTAGGCGCAGAAATCGCCGACCATCCATTGACACTGCCATACTGAGCAGGCTTTCCCTGCTTGGGTGCGGGAGTTACACTTTCCTTCTTTACAGTTTTAGTCTGGTCAGATGTTACCACCACTTTTTGCTGTGGAGCTGAAGAAGATGACTCTGCATTCATCTTCTTGGCTTCGGCATTCAGTTTCTCAGCTTCTTCATTGAGCCGAGCCGCCTCTTCCTGAGCCTTTTTTATCTGAGCTTGAATCGCTGCTTGCTTCTCAGCTATCTCCTTTTCTTTGCGTTTTTTCTCTGCATCGGCCTTGGCCTTTTCTGCATCAGCCTTGGCCTTGGCTTGCTCAGCTGCCTGCTTGGCTTTTTGAGCATTGGCTTTAGCTGCCTCTACTGCCTTTTGAGCTTCTTCAAGTTGCTTTTGAGCCTGCTCCAACTGCTGTTCAGGTGTCAAGGGCTTAACGTTCTGCGCAGAGCAGAGCAAAGGGAAAAGAGCGATAATCGCAATCAGTATTTTCTTCATAATCTTAAGATTTACATATTTTTGCATGACAAAAGTACAAAAAAGATATGTTTCCGTGAAACAAATGTATGTATTTAACTATATTTTTTACATCTTCATCATTGAAAGGACAGTATGGGGAACATCTTTCGATGACAGTAAAAGCCCACATGACGCTTTTTGACAGTTTTATACCTACAGCTATATCATTTTTCTTCCAATTCCTTCTGCAAGCGGATGACCTCGTCACGATACTGGGCGGCTTGAATGAAATCAAGCTGTTCTGCAGCCTCTTTCATAAGTGATGTGGTGCGTTCGATACATTTTTCCAACTGCTCCTTGGTCATCTTTATGATGATTGGGTCCGCCGCAAATGCTGGCTCGTCCGATTCCACGTACGGTTTGTAGGTGATTTTCGGCCGCGCTGTCGGAGCCTTTTCCTTGGACAAAGTCTGCTTGATTTCTTTCTTTATCTGTTGTGGTTTAATATTATGGTCCTCATTATATTTCATCTGTATAGAGCGCCGTCTTGAAGTTTCATCTATCGTGCGCTGCATACTCTCGGTGATATGGTCAGCATACATTATCACTTTGCCATTGACATTACGAGCGGCACGCCCTGCCGTCTGGGTAAGGGAGCGGTGGCTACGCAGAAATCCCTCCTTGTCGGCATCAAGTATGGCGACAAGTGAGACTTCTGGCAAATCCAGGCCTTCACGCAGCAGATTGACTCCAACAAGCACGTCATAGACACCGGCACGCAAGTCGTTCATAATCTGCACACGGTCGAGAGTAGCTACATCGCTATGAATGTAGTTGGCACGCACATCATGATTCAGAAGATATTCGGTAAGTTCTTCTGCCATACGCTTGGTAAGAGTAGTGATGAGTACACGCTCATGACGATTGGTGCGCGTAAGGATTTCATCCAACAGGTCGTCTATCTGGTTCTCACTCGGCCGGACCTCAATTTCAGGGTCCAACAGCCCCGTGGGACGTATTATCTGCTCGACCACAACACCCTCCGACTCCATGAGTTCATAATCAGCAGGGGTAGCTGAGACATAAATGACCTGGTTGGTCATCTCTTGGAACTCCTCAAAACGCAACGGACGATTGTCGAAAGCTGCAGGAAGGCGGAAGCCATATTCAACCAGATTTTGTTTGCGCGCTCTGTCGCCTCCATACATTGCATTGATTTGAGGAACTGTCACATGACTTTCATCGATAACCATCAGATAGTCTGAAGGAAAGAAGTCAAGCAAGCAATAAGGTTTGTCGCCAGGTTGACGACCATCAAAATAGCGGGAATAGTTCTCAATTCCACTGCAATGACCCAGTTCCTTGATCATTTCCATATCATACTCGACACGTTCTTTGATACGCTGCGCTTTAATATCATCTCCAATTTGGGTGAAGAAATCAATTTGTTTGACCAAATCGTCCTGAATAGCCCTTACAGCGCCATCCACCTGCTCTTTGGATGTAACGAATATATTGGCTGGATATATCTGATAATCATCAAAGTCAGCCAGCCGATGAAAGTCTACACTGTCGAGTTCTTCGATGCTGTCAATTTCATCTCCCCACCAACTGATGCGAAGTATATTGTCACTATAGGCAATAGCCACATCAACCGTATCACCCTTTACCCTAAAGGAGCCACGCGCCAAATCAACATCATTTCGAATATATAGTGCATCCACCAACTGCCGCAAAAAGACATTGCGGTCCTTAACCTCGCCGCGCTTCACCGAAACAATGCTGTTGGTCATGGAAGCAGGTCCACCCATACCATAGATACACGACACGGAAGACACCACCACCACGTCGCGCCTTCCTGAGAGCAATGCACTAACTGCACTCAGCCGAAGTTTGTCAATATCTTCATTGATAGCCAAATCTTTCTCTATATAAGTATCAGTGGAGGGAAGATAGGCTTCGGGCTGATAATAATCATAATAAGAGACATAATATTCAACGGCATTATGAGGAAAGAAACCCTTCATCTCTTGATACAATTGAGCAGCAAGTGTCTTGTTATGGCTTAATATCAGGGTCGGCTTGTTCACATTCTTGATAACATTGGCTATCGTGAAGGTCTTTCCCGATCCCGTCACCCCCAATAAAACCTGGGCTTTGTCACCGCGGTCAATACCTTCAGTAAGTTGCTCTATCGCATGGGGCTGATCGCCCGTAGGAGCATAATCTGATACCAAATCATAATTCATAATTGCAAAATTAAATAAAAAATGTCACCACTATCTCTAATAATAGATTTTTTTTCCTAAAAATTGTATTTTTTACTTTGCCCATAGAGGAAATAATTGTAATTTTGCATGACAATTTTTTGATTATGAACAAAATACATTTTGCTGCTATAATCGCAGCACTCCTTTTTACAGGATGCGCCAACGAATTCAACAAGGTCTACACGACCAACAATGTTCCATATAAGTACGAATATGCCAAAGAATGCTTTGCTAAAGGCAAGTGGACACGCACTACAACTTTGTTGACCGACTTGATAGTAGTACTCAAGGGAACTGAGAATGCGCAAGAAAGCCTTTATATGCTTGCGATGGCCCAATACAACAGTAAAGACTATGAAGGAGCGGCTGGCACTTTCAAGCGTTATTACTCGTCATACCCCAAAGGTGATTTTGCAGAGAATGCCGAGTTTTATATAGGTCAAAGCCTATACGAAAGCACACCTGAACCACGACTCGACCAGTCGGCAACAGTTTCAGCTATATCTTCTTTCCAGGAATACCTCGACCTTTATCCAGACGCCAAGCACAAAGCCAGCGCCCAGCAGCGCCTCTTTGAATTGCAGGACAAACTGGTTCGCAAAGAATTGTATAACGCCCAACTTTATTATGACCTCGGTCCATATTTCGGAAATTGCGGTCCTGGCGAGAACAACTACGAGGCTTGTATTATTACGGCGCAAAACGCACTAAAAGATTATCCCTATAGCAAGCTCAGAGAAGAATTTGCCACTTTGCTCATGAAAAGCAAATATGAGTTGGCTCAGCAGAGCGTGGCATCAAAGCAACTTGAGCGTTATCAAGATGCAGAAGACGAATGCTATGGTTTCATCAACGAATACCCTGACTCAAAAGAGCGTGCCACTGCGGAGAAATACATTGCAAAGTGCAAGGAATACATCAAGGCACATATCAACGACGAAAACATCCCAACATTCGACAGATAAAAAACAACGACTTATTAATATTTTTAATAATTAGAAATGGATTACAAGAAATCAAAAGCCCCGGTTAACACCGTAACTCGCAACATTATGGATCTTTGCGAAGAGACTGGCAACATCTACGAGAGCGTTGCCATCATCTCAAAGCGTTCAAATCAGATTGCTGCAGAAATCAAGCAGGATTTGAATAAAAAGCTTCAAGAATTTGCTTCATATACAGACACACTGGAAGAGGTGTTTGAAAACAGAGAGCAGATAGAAATATCACGCTACTACGAAAAATTACCCAAGCCGACACTTCTCGCCACACAAGAGTTTGTTGACGGCAATATCTACTGGCGTGATCCATCACAAGAAAAGGAAGACGAATAATGCTACAACGCAAACAAACATTATTTCTACTTCTCGCCATTATTGTCTCCGTCATCTGCTCTACCCTTCCCCTTGGCACTATCGAGCCCCAAGGTATGGGAACAGAAATGAGTATATATTCATTATTCGTAAAAGGAGACAATATCAGCTACTGTTCATGGCCCTTGTTCGCCATTATGCTATGCACATATCCCGTGGCAATTATGGCTATCGCCATGTACAAGACACGCAAGAAGCAGGCTAAAATGTGTATGGCTGCTGTGATCATTAATATAATATGGTATGCCTATTATGCAATGTCCATCCTAACCACATTCAGCAAAATGGGCACATTCCATATTGACATCACATCGCTGCTTCCCGCTCTCGCTATAGGTTGCTACCTTTTGGCAAGGAAAGGAATTTTGGATGACGAAAGGCTTGTGCGTTCGGCAGACAGAATAAGATAAAAGGCGATTTGAAATATAACCCAATCAAGGAGAATAAGTCACATTATTCTCCTTTTTTATTGCCAATAAGCGGCAGCTGAATATCCGATAAATTGATTAATCACACCCTTACCACACCTCACGACGACACATACCCCAGTTCGGGATAAGAAATCTCAAAAATACATCCATGATACTACTGTCATTTAGGTGCAAGGTTCCTGGTCATACACCTCGCGTGGATGACCAAGAAACCAAAATATCCTACAAGTGAAAAGAAATTAATCAGAACAAGCTCAACTGTCTTGTGTCCTCAATTGAATATCCGACCAATGCTGTAGGTTTGTTGTCAAAGAAGCTGTATGCCCCCAATGCTGAATTTAGATTCATGATGAAATTGGTGACAGACCTGTGTCGCGAGCGTACTATTTGGGCCGTGTTCTTCAGAAGGTCGTTGATAGTTTCAATGTTGTATCTTTTGCGCAGCATCATCTTGTCGCAGAATGGCATCAGTTTGTTTTTCATATTCACCCTAAAGCCGGTGACCAGCTGGATGCCTTCTTCGAACAAGGCATCATATGTAAGTTTCTGTATATGAAAGTACGTATTTTTTATAAGTGATTGAGAATGAGATAAGTTTTTATCTCATAAAAAGAAGAGGTTACGAATTAGAAATAAACAGAATGTAGCATCCTGCTGTGATTTGCATAACCATCCAAAGAACTCTTTCGGTTGCAAAGGTACGATATTTAATCGGGGATAAAGAATGTTTTAAGATTTTTTATCCTCGATTTTTTGCTTGGGTAAATCTGTTTTTATTAAACCATTTACACGTCAAAAGATAGTAGATAATGTTATTTTATGTATCTTTGCTTTTCCGAAGATAAACCATACTGATAATCAGGAATTTAGCTTTTGTTGGTACAAATATGGATGCTAAATTATGAGATTGAAACAAGCAAAAACAAGTCAAATATAGATGCTCATAGCTCCACATAATTCGTTTTCAGTAAAAATGGATAACTATCGGTAAAAATAGATGTAGTTTGTAGTGACACTAACTGGGCAATGGCAATAGCTTTTTATTTATAATTGGGCAATGCACTCTCTAAATGTTAAAAATCGCCCAAATGCAAAGATTTCCAAGATATAGTTCTTTAATCTCAACAACTTTCTTTATTTTTGTAGTCAATATTTGACAATTGTTGGACGACAATAATTTCCGTATGAAAAAGATGGTCATTTTCCTTATGTTGCTCTGCATACAGATTTCTGCTTCTGTATGTCACGCACAGGTGAACGATTGGAAGAATTATCTTTCAAAGGCATGGGTCAGAAACATTGTTGTAGATGGCGACAAACTTTATCTGGGAACGGATGGCGGTCTGGCTATTTACGACAAAAACACTGGTCGATGCCAATTCCTTGATAGAACAAATGGATTGGCAGACAACAATATCGTTGGACTGGCTCACCACAATGGCAAGTGGTGGATAGGTGGCAAATACACAGGCATGAGCATTTATGATGAAAACTCATTTCAGAATTGGCAGTTCCCTTTTGCACTTCAAAGCTGTTTCGCCTTTGATGATGCATTAGATAAGGTGTATATTGGAGCAATACACGATATCTATATCTTGAAAGATAATTACTATACGGTTTACACTCCCGACCCCAAAGCAGACATACATTCCTATCCTGCTATCCAATCTCTTGTTCTTGATAAAAACGGTACACTGTGGTTTGGTGGCTTTACGTTTGGTTTCCTTTCCTCCAATGGAAATACCACGCTTCTAAACTGTGGCGCAAGTAAAGTTAACAATATAATAATCGACGATAAAGACAACAAATGGTTGGCAACTAACAGAGGGTTAATCAAGTATGACGGCACATCTTTCACTTCGTACAACACTTCAGGCGGACAACTGTCAAGTAACAATGTTCAAGGATTAGCTTTCGACACGAATCGTAATTTATGGATGGGAAATTGGAACGTACTTGTCAAATATGACGGAAAACAATTCTCCTCTTACCCGCTTCCTTCAAACTACAGCAACGACTGGATATGCGACATTGCACCCGATGGTAACGATGTATGGGTAGCAACACGATTTCATGGATTGCTCAGATTCTATGACGGCACGTTTGAACAGACAGAACTGGAGAAGAATATATTGACGCAGAACCTGATGCACGAGGTTTCCACAGTCGACGAGAAAGGCAACGTGTGCTTTGCATCCAATGATTATCTTGCCCAATACACAGAGAAAGGGGAATGGAAACACCTGTTTCCTAATGCAAAGGACTATTACCCTGCTATTAACGCAGCTGCATACGATAAGCGAGGACGTTTGTGGGTTGCACCCAATAATAGCGATACCATACTGGCTGTTATAGAAAATGCCGATACAACTGTTTTCAAACGAGATAACACGCCATTTCAAACAGGGCAGTTAAAACAACTGGAATTCGATAGCAAAAACCATTTATGGGTTGGAGCATCAAATGGCTTATATAAATACGACGGCGTACAATGGTCTCAATACAACTCTTCAAATTCGCCAATGCCAGGCGACATGATAACATCCCTCGCTTTTGATAAGAGCGACAGGGTATGGGTTGGAATCGCGGACCTTGGTGCTCTTTTGATGGGCATAATTGGGTGTGTCATGATACGATAAATTCCCCTATTCCATATAATTATGTTGACTGTATCGCTGTTGATTCGCATAACAGAGTATGGATGAATAGTAGATATAGTAGGAATGGAATGCCTGTAATGGGTAAAGATTATGGTGGTGGATTGGTTTGCTACGATGGCACGAATTGGAAAATCTATAACCAATATAACTCCAACATAGGCGGCAACTGCATCGTGGATATTGCAATAGACAAGCATGATGCCCTATGGATGGCAGTATCTGATATAGGTCTTGTACGCTTCGATGGGGAAACCCAATGGGATGCTTACACAATCTACAACAGTGGGCTGGCTAATCCGTGGCCAATTCAGGTGCAGATAGATGTCAAGCGAGATATGATTTGGCTCAGCTATGAAGCATCGGGAGGCATATCTTCCGCCAAGATGAATCAAGGCACAGGTGTAGAAGGAATATTTGTAACGCCCAATGGTGCAAAAGCTATTTACACTATTGAGGGACGCAAAGTAAAAGCTATGACACCAGGGCAGATTTATATCATGCGAGACGAGAACGGGAAAACAACAAAAGTTCTTGCTCGGTAGTATCAATAGCCAAAAAAAATATGGGACTACTCGATTTTATATACACGGGCGTGATAGCGCACTTTCTGAAAAAGAGACTGGGCGGATCGGACCATCATTCCGCACACGACCATCACGACCACGCGCACGAGCATCATGGGGATCATGAGGACTACGACCATGAGGACAATTGGCGTGAGGACAGTTGGCGTGAGGACAGTTGGCGTGAGGACGAAGCCTTGGACCACGACGACCACGACCTCGACGATGTCATCTACAACAAATACATCCACGAAGACTATGACCACGACTGCGAGGACTGCGATCACGACGACTATGACCAGGACGGCTACGGAGAGCACGACGACTACGGAGAGCACGATCTGGACGGCTGGTATGGCGACGAATACTAAACGCCGAGGCTGAAAAAAAGAGGCTGGTGGGGGAAAGGCGACCATGACCTTTCCCCCACCAGCCTGATGGGCCGCGGGGTGTGGCGGCGGAAGGAATCCTACTTTACTTCAGCACCTCGACGGAGCGCTTGACGAAGTCGTTGAGCGCGGCGCCCTTGAGCATGCCGTTCTGGAGAAGGGCGAGATCGACCAACTGATGGATCAGGGTGTTGTCCTTGGCATAGTCGGCGACGATCTGGCGCTTCTTGCCGCGCTGGTTCTCCAGGGCCTTCTCCGTCTGGGAAAGGTCGTCCTTGTCGGCCTGGGAGATCTCCTCGGGCTTCTTGTCCTTCTGGGCCTGGCGCAGGGCGGCGAGGCGGGCCTCCTGGCCCTTGATCTCGCTGAGGACGGGCTTCATGGTCTCGGCCGTGGCAGCGGTCTCGTCGGCGAGGATCTGCTTGATGAGCGGGTGGTCGGCGTTGAGCACGAGCATGTAGCTGTCCGGCATCTGGCCGTAGAAGCCCATGCCCTGCTGGAAGCGGCTCATGTCCTTCATGCGGCGCATCCACTCGTTCTGCGTGATCACGGTCGGCTGGGCCGTCTCGCCAAGGGCCTGGACCTCGACGCCAAACTCGGTCTTGTCGAGACGGGGCATCTGGGAGCGGAAGGCCTCTGACAAATTGTCACGCTCGTCCTGGGAGAGTGTCAGTTCGTGGACCTCGTCCTTGGCGATGAGGCGATCGACGGTGTCGGAATCGACACGCACGAAGTGGCTCTTCTCCAGCTTCTGCTCGAGCAGGGAGACCGTCGGCACGTCGAGTTCGCCGTCGCAGAGCAGGACGCTGTAGCCCTTGGCCTTGGCGGCCTCGATGTAGGTGTATTGCTCCTCCTTGTTGACGGCGTAGAGATAGACGAGGTTGCCGTCCTTGTCGGTCTGGTTGTCCTTGATGAGCGTGCGATACTCGTCGAAGGTGAAGTATTTGCCCTCGGTGTCCTTCATCAGCGCAAAGTCCTTGGCGCGGTCGTAGAAGGCGTCGCGCTCGGAGAGCATGCCGTAGTTGATGAAGAGCTTGAGGTCGTCCCACTTCTCCTCATACTCCTTGCGGTTCTCCTTGAAGATGCTGCTCAGGCGGTCGGCGACCTTCTTGGTGATATAGGTCGAGATCTTCTTGACGTTGGCGTCGCTCTGGAGGTAGCTGCGGCTGACGTTGAGCGGGATGTCGGGAGAGTCGATGACGCCGTGGAGCAGCGTCAGGAACTCGGGGACGATGCCCTCGACGTGGTCGGTGACGAAGACCTGGTTGCAGTAGAGCTGGATCTTGTTGCGCTGGAGCTCGATGTTGGACTTGATGCGCGGGAAGTAGAGGATGCCGGTGAGCGTGAAGGGGTAATCGACGTTGAGGTGGATCCAGAACAGGGGATCGTCGTTCATGGGGAAGAGGGTGTGGTAGAACTTCTTGTAGTCCTCGTCCTTGAGCGACGACGGCGACTTCGGCCAGAGGGGCTCGACGCTGTTGATGACGTTGTCCTCGTCGGTATCGACCTGCTTGCCGTCCTTCCACTCCGTCTTCTTGCCGAAGACCACGGGCACGGCCATAAACTTGCAGTACTTCGTGAGCAGCTGCTCGATGGTCGATTTCTGGAGATAGTCCTTGCTGTCGTCGTCGATGTGGAGGATGATGTCGGAACCGCGGTCGGCCTTCTCCACCTCGTCGATGGTATATTCGGGGCTGCCGTCGCAGGTCCAGCGCACGGCGTGGCTGCCCTCGCGCCAGCTCTTGGTGACGATCTCGACCTTCTTGCTCACCATGAAGGCGGAGTAGAATCCGAGACCGAAATGGCCGATGATGGCCTCAGCCTTGTCCTTGTACTTGTCGAGGAAGTCGGTGACGCCGGAGAAGGCAATCTGGTTGATGTACTTGTCGATCTCCTCGGCCGTCATGCCGATACCGCGGTCGGAGATGGTGAGCGTGCCGGCCTGCTCATCGAGGGTGACGCGGACGGAGAGGTCGCCCAGGTCGCCGGAGAAGTCGCCTGCCGAGGCGAGGGTCTTCATCTTCTGCGTGGCGTCCACGGCGTTGCTGACCATCTCGCGAAGGAATATCTCGTGGTCGGAATACAGAAACTGCTTGATGACGGGGAAGATGTTCTCCGTCGTTACTCCAATATTACCTTTCTTTTCCATTATTGTGATATGAGTTTTTAAGATTCGTTTTAACTGTGTCATTGCAAATAGCGTGCCAAAACGAAAAATGGCCTGGAGGGCTCACGAAGCGTGATGGAGCACGCCGCGGGGTCCTGCCAGGCCTGGGAAAAGAGACGGAAAAAATAGAGTTGTGCGCGGGCGTTACCGGATGAAGAGGAGCTCGCGATACTTCGGCTGCGTCCAGAGCTCGTCGCTGACGCAGAGCTCCAGTTTGTCGATGTGGTAGCGGATGGCCTCCATCTTCGGCACCACCGTGTCGTGGTAGGCGACGGCCTTCTCGCGCTCGTCGGCGATGCGGTTGGCCACCTTGCGGGCGTTGACCAGCTCCTCCACGCCCTGCTCGATGGCCTGGGTGCGCTCGGCGATGTCCTCGATGATCTTCATGTTGCGCGAACTGAGCTTCTCGGCCTTCTCGGCAGGGAAGACGGCGCGCATGCTCTGCACGTTCTTGAGCAGCATGCTCTGGTAGTGGGTGGCCACGGGGATGATGTGGTTCATGGTGAGGTCGCCCATGACGCGGGCCTCGATCTGAATCTTCTTCGTGTAGGTCTCCCACTTCACCTCGTTGCGGGCCTCCAGCTCCTTGCGCGTCATGACGCCGAGGCTGGTGAACATGCGGACGGAGGACTCGCTGAGGTAGTTGTCGAAGATGACGGGGCAGCTCGTCTCGCAGTCGAGGCCACGGCGGCGGGCCTCCTCGACCCACTCCTCGCTATAGCCGTTGCCATCGAAGCGGATGGGCTTGCAGGCCGTGATGTCCTCGCGCAGGACGCTGACGATGGCCTTCATGCGGTCCTCGCCCTGGGCGATGAGGGCATCGACGCGGGCCTTGAAGTCGGTCAGGGCCTCGGCCACGGCACTATTGAGGGCAATCATCGCCGAGGCGCAGTTGGCCTCGGATCCCACGGCGCGAAACTCGAAGCGGTTGCCGGTGAAGGCGAAGGGAGAGGTGCGGTTGCGGTCGGTGTTGTCAATCATCAGTTCGGGAATCTCGGGGATGTCCATCTTCAGGCCCTGCTTGCCGGCCATGATGAAGTCGTCCTCGCTGTCACTCTGCTCGATGTGGTCGAGGAGCTCGGAGAGCTGCTTGCCGAGGAAGGAGGAGATGATGGCGGGAGGGGCCTCGTTGGCGCCGAGGCGATGGGCGTTGGTGGCGCTCATGATGGAGGCCTTGAGCAGGCCGTTGTGGCGATAGACGCCCATCAGGGTCTCGACGATGAAGGTGACGAAGCGGAGCGTGGACTCGGGAGTCTTGCCGGGGGCGTGGAGCAGCACGCCGGTGTCGGTGGAGAGGCTCCAGTTGCAGTGTTTGCCGCTGCCGTTGATGCCGGCGAAGGGCTTCTCGTGGAGCAGGACGATGAAGCCGTGCTTGCGCGCCACCTTCTTCATCAGCGACATCAGGAGCATGTTGTGGTCGACGGCGAGGTTGCAGTCCTCGAAGATGGGGGCAAACTCAAACTGGTTGGGGGCCACCTCGTTGTGGCGGGTCTTTGCAGGGATGCCAAGTTTGTGGCATTCAATCTCAAGGTCGAGCATGAATGCCTCCACACGCGATGGAATCGATCCGAAATAATGGTCCTCAAGCTGCTGGTTTTTAGCACTTTCGTGACCCATCAGCGTGCGTCCGGTCATCACCAAGTCGGGACGTGCGGCATAAAGCGCCTTGTCGACCAAGAAATATTCCTGCTCCCAGCCGAGGTAAGAGATAACATGCTTTACGTTTTCATCAAAATATCGCGCTACCGCCGCACCAGCCTTGTCCACGCTGTTGAGCGCACGCAGAAGCGGTGTTTTGTAGTCAAGCGACTCTCCTGTGTATGAGATGAAAATCGTAGGGATACACAATGTATGGTCAATGATGAAAGCAGGAGAAGAAATGTCCCATGCCGAATATCCGCGAGCCTCGAACGTGTTGCGGATTCCGCCGTTCGGGAAACTTGACGCATCAGGTTCCTGCTGCACGAGCAATTTGCCAGAAAATTCCTCGACCACACCACCTTTGCCGTCATGCTCGATAAATCCGTCATGCTTCTCGGCTGTTCCGTCGGTCAGCGGATGGAACCAATGTGAGTAATGGCGCGCGCCATTATCCATAGCCCACTGCTTCATGCCGGCAGCCACGCGGTCGGCGAGGCGGCGACTCAACGGCTCCTTATTGTCGATGGCATAAACGAGAGCATCATAGGTGTCCTTGTCAAGATATTTATACATCTGCGCACGGTTGAATACATACTTGCCATAGTATTCATTCGGACGTTCGCTCGGGATAGCCACCGGTACCGCTTTGCGTCCGTAGGCCTCTTCTACCACTTTAAATCTTAATGTTGACATAACAATTTTTTTGAATAGTTATCTTTTTTACCGTTTTCCTATTTTCACACATCCACCGTTCCTTCAAACACGAACTGTGCCGGTCCGGTGAGATACACTTTGTTGTCAGCCTCGCGCCATTCCACGTCGAGACATCCTCCAGGAAGGCTGAC
>ENA-ORNT01001057-ORNT01001057.1-human-gut-metagenome-genome-assembly--contig:-NODE-1057-length-18949-cov-4.118080_pt1 | contig 18949 bp, 10 predicted proteins | sample MGYA00242120_ERZ509032 | MGnify/ENA primary metagenome ERZ509032 (study PRJEB26280, sample SAMEA2338729) | human gut metagenome | biome: human gut; feature: human-associated habitat; material: faeces...
TGTCCGGACATAAAAGTGATCTACACGCGTAAGACCGACGTCTTCATCCCGCTCGACCGCCGTGCCAACATTGCCAACAGAAACAAGGCCGACCTCTTCGTGAGCATCCACACCAATTCTCTTCCCAAGGGACGCATTGCCTATGGTTCTGAAACCTACACGTTGGGTATGGCGCGTGCCGCAGCAAATCTTGAAGTGGCCAAGCGCGAGAACTCGGTGATCACTTATGAGAAAAACTACAAGCAGACCTATGCGGGTTTCGACCCCAATAAGGCTGAGAGCTATATCATCTTCGAGTTGATCCAAGATCGCCACATGAAGCAGAGCGTCGAACTGGCCCGCAGCATTCAGCAGCAATATGTCAGCGCTGGAAGAAAGAACAAGGGAGTTCATCAGGCAGGTTTCCTCGTCCTGAGAAACACCTCCATGCCCGCCGTCTTGACCGAGCTTGGTTTTATTTCAACGCCCGAAGAAGAGCGCTATCTGAATTCCGCAGGTGGCGTACAGGCTTTGGCGCGTAGCATCTATAACGGCATCGTGAAATACCGCGTCAAGCAAGGCGGCAGTGTCGGCGGTGTAGCGCTCCACAGCGTAAATCTCCGCGTCGTAGGCGTCTGCCTCCAGGCAGACAAACAGCTCGATCTCATACGCTGCATCGGGCAGTATCAGACTGCCGGAAGGGTGCGCCGCAAAGTAGTCTGCCTGCACAAACTTTGATATATCGCCGAACATTGCGCCATTCTCCATATGGTGGGCGTAGACAATGGAATACCCATCGCTGAAATCCGCCTTGCTGCGGCTGTCCAGAAACACCGCCCCCGACAGCGAAAATTCGCCGTAGACGTCGCGGTTGATGTAGTCCATATTCGTCGCGCCCTGCACAAGCGGGTAGTCGATGTGGGTGCCGTCGATGGTCAGCCAGCCGCAGACGTCGGGGTTCAGCGCCTGCAATTCGGCCAGTGTCGGGGCAGCAGTGTTCTTGTCGGCGGGCTTATATTGCAGCAGGTCCGCGCTGGCAAATGCGCCCCGGCTGACGGCAGCGTCCTGCCAGAGGGCGAACCCGCCGAAAGCCAGCAGCACCGCCATCAGCACGGCTGCCAGGGCGCTGACCACCGCACTGCCCAGCCGGGCCAGGTGTGCCGCTGCGGAAAGCATCAATCACAGCGGCGCTTGCGGAACACCACCGCACCGCTGCCCACCGCCAGGGCCAGCATAGCGCCGTAGGGCGCAGCATCCAACAGCAGGCCGGTGGGCGTGACCGCGTCACGGATGTTCGTGACCGTGATGGCCGCGTCTGCCGTGCCGATGGTCTGTTGGCCCAGGCTGGTTCCTTTCCCGGTGCCGCCGGGGAACACCCAGGTGGTCGAGGTATATTTCGCCGCGTCGGTGCCGCTCTCATCGATGGTATAGGTCGCGCCCTCGGGCAGGCCGGTCACTTCCAACTGCTCGTTGCCCTTGAGGGTCACCTTGATCTCCTTCTTGCCGTTCTCCAGGGTATACACCGTGCCGGGGCCGCTCAGCTCGTCGTCTGCCGGGCCGGTGCGCAGCGTCACCGACGCCATATGGTTTTCGGTGTCAGGATCTGTGATGTGCAGCGTAAAGTCAAAGCTGTCGCCATAGCTGGCAAAGTCACCCGCCAGCCGCTTGGTCACGGTCAGGCTGTGGGTCGTGTACTCGTTGGTGACAAGCTCGGCTTTTGTGCCGGTCTCTTTCTCGGCCAGGATGGCATACTCCAGCTTGAAGTGCTGTCCATCCGGCTCGGCCTCGCTCTCATTGGCGACGCTGACCTTCAGCAGGTAGAGCGGCGCGGTGGACAGGCCGCTGATGCCGTGGGCCTGCTCGGTCAGACGGTAGTAGTAGATGCCGGGCTTTGTGAACTTGTCCATATTGAAATCAACGGTCACATTGCTCTCGGTGTTGGCTTTTCCTTGGGCATCGGCGGTAAATTCCGCCGTGGCCGTGGTACTGGCAAGCTGATCCGCCGTGCCGAGCATTTCGTCCGCGGTGTGGGCCTGGGGCAGGTCGCCATCCTGGCCTGCGGCCACGTTGAAAGTGATCGTGCCCTTGATGCCGCCCGCGCCGGGGGCTTTGTCCAGGTTGATGGCCTTTTTAAGGATGATGCTGCCGCCGCTGACCGTGATGCGGCTGGCAGGTCTTTCGGCATCGGCTGCATAGGCCGCCGTGGACAGCGCCCCGGCCAGCACAGCAGCGGTGAGAGCGGCAGAAAGTTTGATGGTGTTCATGGTAAGTACCTCGTTTTTATGTGATGGATGGCTCGGAAGGAAAGGCGGACGGCAACGGCAAGGCCGCCCCTTTATATCCCATTCCGCCGCAATACAGCGATCACGCGGCCCTGTATCTCCCCTGCCTGCACCGGGCCGAACCAGCGGCTGTCGCGGGCGCCTGCGCGGGCGTCGCATAATATAAAATATTCGCCGTCGGCCAGGGTCAGCGGGTAGGTCACGTTGCTGTCATATTTCGGCGTTTCTTCGTAGATATCAGGCTCTGCCACCGTGCTGCCGTTGATGACAAGCGCCGCTGCGTCGGTCACTTCCACCGTGTCGCCGCCCCGGGCCGCGACCCGGCCTGTGCGGCGCTGGCCATCCTTGGTAAAGACAACGACCTCCCCTGCCGTGCAGCTGCGGGGCAGCCGGTAAAACAGCAGCAGGTCACCGGGCTTCAAATGCGGATGCATCGCGGCATCGGGCTGGATGTACAGCCCGAACACGACGCCGAACAGCATGACCAGCAGCGCGGCCAGCGCCCCGGCCCGCACAAGAAACTCCCGGATATCCGCCCAGGCTGCCCGGCGCCGGGTCTGCGGCTCCATAGGTCACGCCCCCTTGCGGCGGCGCAGGCAGACCAAGCCCAGCAGGGCGCAGAGCAGCATCCAGACTGCCGGGGCCGTGTCCGGGCCAAATCCCGTGGGCGGTGCGCCGTCCTTGTTGTTGACGCAGGTAAGCGTGGCGCTCTGTGCGCCCAGGGTTCCCCCGCCGCTGGCGCCGACCTCGACGCTGCCGTCAAGGTCGAAGCTCGTCTCGTAACCGGTGTTGTCGGTCTCGGTCACGGTGAAGGCATCCCCCGGGCGCAGGTGGCCGATGGTGATGCTGCCCCGGTGGCGCAGCGTGAAGCCGCTCCCGGTCAGGGCCGCGCCTTCCCCTTTCGTCACATAGGCGCTGGCGGCGGTGATGGCCTGGCCGGCGACCGTGGCCGTGAAGGGAAACTCACGGCGGGCGTCGCCCAGACCGCCTGTCACCTGCTTGGTGATGGTCAGCGTCAGGAACGGCGCATAGCTGTTCGTGATGGTCACCTCTGCCGTCTGGCCGGACATGACCTGCACTTCGGCTGCGGCATCGTCGGCGGTGGTCGTGCAGTAGTAGTTTGCCAGGTCGGGGTGGGCCGTCTCGGTCACGGTATAGCGGTTGACCGGGATGTCTTTCAGCGTCACGCCGGTGAGGCCCTTCAGCGCAATGGTCAGCGCGCCGCCCGCCGTTAGTTCCCGCGTTTCGGTCGTACCATCATCAAATTGCAGTGTATAGCTGCCGATGGGCAGGCTGCTGACCGTGAAGGTGTTCGTCACTGCGTCGGCTTCCGCTTGCTGCGCCTCGTCGGCCACAGCCTTGGTCAGGTGCAGGCTGCCGGTGGGGCGGGCGTAGATGTTGCGGAACTCTGCGGTCGTGTCGGCGCTTGTGGTCAGCGTAATGTCCGCCAGGCTTGTGCCTGTCTGCTCATTGTCACCGTTCACCGCCGCCTGGGTGCCCAGGTAGAGCAGGCCCGCCGGGGCATCGTGGCCAGTCTCTTCCACGGTGTAGGTGTAGTTTACGCTGCCGTCGTCGCTGGTCAGCGGCAGGTCGGTCAGGGTATAGCGGCTGCGGGTGGGGTCAGCACTGTCCACGGTCATATCCGCACCGTGGATCGTCGCGACCGTACCGTTCTGGTTCGCCACGGTGAACGTCAGGTTTGCCCGCGCGGCGGTCAGCTCCTCGACAGTCAGGCCGCCCGTTATGGTTTTGCGGATGGTCAGATTTGCGCGGCCCGCCACCGCCGGGGCAGGGTCGGTGCTGAACCAGACGTTGTCCAGCAGATTGCCCTCGGTGCGCTTGTCGTCCTGGGTTTGCACCGCCAGGAAAAAGAAGCGGCTCACATACTGCCCGCCAGGGACCTGGTATGTGCCCTTGTGTGTTGCCCAGTTGGCGATGCCATCGGTCATTTCGCCGCCGACCATAAAAGTGCTGATGGGTACCTTCTGGCCGTTGTACTCGACCAGATCGTTCAGGGCATTGCGCACACTGTCTTTAGCCTCGTTCTGGGCGGCGGCAGTCAGCGTTTTGGTGATTGCTTCGGCCACCGTGACCGGCGCGATCAGCAGCACCATCGTGTCCGCGCCGTTGCGGCCCTTGTGGGCCAGCGACCAGTTCAGCGTGGAGCCGGGCACGGTCAGCACATCCTGATAGAGCGCACCGTAGGCTTCGCAGTTCAGCTCGGCGAACTGATTGCCGTCCTGGGCGCTGCGGGTGTTGTAGCTGACCCTGGGGTCGTTGTTTTCTAAGTCGTCATTATAGTTGTGGTTGGTTCCATCTACAATTTCTATGTAGTTGGCCCACTGGGTTTTATCGGCGCGTGTTTCTTCCTCGTCCGTCCAGTGGTAGTAAAGGCCTGTCGTGTGCCATACAAGCCCCTGTGTGGTGTCCGCCAACTGGGCAAAATGGCTTTTTATGGTCTGTTCTTTGTCCTCCGGTGCATAGGAAAGCACGCCGGTCCGGGTATGCTCCACCGCCATGCTGTGCAGGCTCGGGCTTTCAAAGCTGCCGTTTTGCAGCTGCAAATGGTAGGGCACACGGGCTTCGGCCGCCTTAGTACCGTTGAAGCCGGTGACTTCCACTTTGTAATACAGCCGCTCGGTAGGGCCGACATTGGCGATGCAGGAATCAATGGCGGCGTTCAGCTTGTGCTCGCTGCCCTCGGTGATGTTCCACTCGCTGCCGGTACAGATGCGCGGCGTGACCTGCTCCCAGTTCTGGCCATCGTGGCTGCGATACCAGGTGTAGGTCACGTCCTGCCGTTCCGCGCTGCCGTTGACGACAGCGGTAAAGCAGCCGTCTGTGCTGATGGTGTCCTCTACTTCCAGCGTGTCCACTACAAGGGGCACGGCCGTCGGCTCTGGTATAGGCGCTGCCAGCACGGCGGCATATTCCGTCTCCTCCGCAGTCTGCTGTGAAACCGGGCTGGCCGTGGGCAGCGGTGTCGGGCTGGCCGTGGGCGCGGGGGGCACGGTAGGCTGCGGCGTTGGGGCCGCCGTCGGCTCCGGGCCGGCCGGGGCCTGGGTTGGCGCGGCGGTGGGGTCCGGGGTGGGCGGTTCCGTCGTTTCGGGGGCAGGTTCCGCCGTCGGCTCGGGTGTTGTCTCGGCTGTCGGCTCCGGGGCAGGGGCCTCGGTGGGCACGGGTTCCGGGGTCGGCTCGGCAGCAGAGTCCGGCGGGGGTTCGGTGGTTTCCGGAGCCGGTTCCGCCGTGGGGTCGGGCACTTCGGTCTCGACCACGACTTCTTCCGCCGCAGGCGGGTCAGGGTCAGCCGGGGCAGCCACGGCGGGCAGCTCGGTCAGGGCGGGCAGATCGTCCGCCGCGAACACTGTGCTGGCCGTGCTTGCCGCCATACAGCAGGCCAGAAACACAGCCAACAGACGTTTTCTCATATGCTGTTCCTCCTCACACAGTCTCCCATGGGGGTTGTCCCCCACAGGGATCGCTTTGGAGTATACAGCCCCCGCCCCGCAAAATGCGTCGAGGTGCGTGGATGTGCAAAAGGTTATATTTTCCAGCAAAAAGAAAAAGCACCTGCCAAAACTGGCAGGTGCTCTGGTAAATTATGCAGTTTTTATGCCTGGTCGTACTTGCTGGGCACGGCGCGCAGGGAGATCGTGCGGTCAAAGGTGCTGTATGCGGTCAGGTAGGCGGTAAAGCAGCCGTCCATCCGGCCCATGCTGCCCTCCTTGCCGGCGGTGTAGTTATGCTCGGCAAAGCAGGGGCCGACCGAAATACCGTTCACGCCCTTGGATGCGACCAGCGTGCCGTCCTTGACGACGACACCGCCGCCGTCATTGCCCTCGAGCATGAAATGCTCGTTCTCGACGCGGCAGCCCGCGTTGAAGGCCAGCTCCACCCGCAGCGGGGCGCGGTCGATACCGGAGTTGACGATGTGGATGTCCAGGCCGTTTTCGACCTCGTTCACCTGCACGTCAAACACCATGTCGGGGCCGTAGAGCTTTTCGCGGTGGGCGTTGTCCATCTGCCACCAATCGCTGGTGGCGGGCTTTTCGGCAAAGGGCAGGTAATACCAGCCGGTCATGGTCTGGTGCAGGGCATAGCCACCGTCCTTGGGGGCCAGCGCTGCGGGGACAAAGTTGCGGTGCTCGCAGAAGCTCGCGCCGATGCGCACGGTCAGCGTGAAGTCGCCGTGCTGGAAGAACAAAAAGCTCGGGCTGTTGTTCAAGATCGTGTAGGACCAGCTTCCGCGGCGGCAGCGCACAATGCCCGACCCTTCGTAATATTTATGGTAGTTCGTCGGGGTCGCGCTGCCCTCGTGCTCCAGCGCGGCCAGCTCGGGCAGCAGCATCAAGTTGATGAGGCAGTCAAAGCTGCGCAGGGCGTGGCGCTCCACCATCTGCATAATGGCGTTGGCTGCGTCCAGCAGTTCGGGCTTGCGGCAGGTATAGCCCATGTAGAGGTACTCAAGATAATACTCCCGCGGGTAGATCTTTTTGCCCATGTCCCAGCGGGTGGAGTTGTTGGTAAAAATGCTGTCGTCGGGGTCGATGTAGGTCAGCATCATTTCCAGGTTGCGCAGCACCGGCGCATAGTAGCTCTCGTCGCCGGTGGCCACGGCCAGCATGATCATGGCATCGTTGTTGATGCGGTTGTAGTTGCCGGCCGAGCGTTCGGCGTACTCGCCGTCCTCGTTGCAGTCGTTGCCCTCTTTCAGGATGGCCTCGGCGGCGGTGCGGCATTCGGGCTTATCAAACAGCTTGGCGCAGAGCATCAGCACCGACGCGATGGCCCAGCGGTGGTTCGGGGTGTGGAAACCGCAGTGGCACAGGGCATCGGCTGCATCGCGGATGATGGCCTCATACTTAGGCTTCAGCTCTGCGGCAGCGGCCTTGGCTTCGGGCGCGGCGGACAGTGCGCCGTCTACGACCTTACACAGGTAGACATAGGCGGGCAGCAGCCGCTTGGTGCAGAAAGCCGTGTCCGGGCCGGAGAAGAAGTTGCAGTTGATGAGGTCAAAGTAGCCGCCGGGCCGCTGGGAGCGGCGCACAAAAGCCAGCGCCAGCGCCAGGCGGCGGCCCAGCTCGGCGTCCAGGTAGTAACGGCTCTCTGGGTTCAGGTAGCAGGCCGTCATTGTCGTGGCGCGGTAGATGGCCGTTTTCGGCTCGGCCAGGCTGTCCGCCTTGGGGAAACCGCCGCAGAAGGGGCTGTTCTCGTCCAAAATCTGGATATCGAGATAGCGCTGCACGCGGCTTTCGCTGTCGTGCAGGATCCGTTCATAGTGTTTGCGCATAGGTCCGCTCTCCTTATTTGCCTTTGCCCAGCAAGGCCGCGCCGATGATGCCCGCGTCGCCGAACAGCTCGGCCGACATGATGCGGGGCTGCTTGGGGCAGCTGCGGCCATAGCCGTGTGCGGCATTGAACGCCCGGATCGGCTCGACCAGTACGTCGCTGCGGCGGCTGATGCCGCCGCCCAGGCAGAGCACCTCGGGCTGGAAGATGTTGATGATGCTCGTCACGCCAATGCAGAGGTAGTGTACATAGGTGTTGACCACCTGCACGGCGGTCTCGTCGCCCGCGTCGTAGGCAGCCAAGATGACCTTGCCGTTGACGTTGGCTTCCTCGTTTTCCGCCAGCGCCCAAAGCTTGCTCTCCTTATGGGCGGCCATGGCCTCCCGCGCCTGGCAGATGAGCGCCGTGACGCTGCCGTACTGCTCAAAGCAGCCGCGCATACCGCAGTTGCACTCTTTCCCGTGCATATCAATCACAAAGTGGCCCAGTTCGGCCGCTGCGCCGTTGCAGCCGGTCAGCAGCTTGCCGTTCAGCACTACGCCGCCGCCGACACCGGTGCCCAGCGTGACCATGACCATGCTGCTGCTCCCTTTGCCTGCACCCGCGCAGTACTCGCCCCAGGCGGCAACGTTGGCGTCGTTATCCACATAGACGGGCAGGCCGGTGCGCTCGTGGATCATCTGGCCCAGCGGGACGTTGTCAAATTCCAAATTGTTGGCATACAGCACGGTGCCGGTGTCCACATCGACGCTGCCGGGCGCACCGATGCCCACCCAGGCGGCATCACTCAGGGCCAGGCCCAGGGCAGTCGCCATGCGGCGGCAGAGCAGCGCGATACGGTCGGCGATGTCCGATGCCGGGCAGGGCAGCCCGGTCTTGATGCTGTCGGTCAGCAGCAGCTTCCCGTCCAGGTCGGCAATGCCGCCTGCAATGTTGGTGCCGCCCAGATCGATTCCGATACAATAACGCATAATCTACCTCGCTTCTTTCACTTTATTTCAATTTCTGCGTCGGTTTGCAGAATTTCGTAAACAGTATAAACACGATGAAAAATGCCAGTGCGGACAGCGGCAGGACCCGGATGCTGACGGCATAGCCCGTCATATCCACCAGCTTGCCGAAGCCGACGTTGAACAGGATATCCGCCAGCGACGCGATGCTTAAAATCGTGCCCGCCGCGCCGGAGACCTGCTGCGCCGGGAAATAGAGCCGGATGCTCATGACCAGCGTGGGGTACAAAATGGAGAAGGACAAGCCGCTGATGGCCCAGACGGGCATCGTCACCGCGCCGCCCAGCGAGCCGATCAGATACAGCACACAGGACACGCCGCCGAAAGCCGCCAGACTTTTGAGGGCTCCCAGCTTATCCACCAACGGGGACAGGCAGAGCCGCCCGATCATCATACCGCCAAAGAACACCGAAAGATACTTGGCCGCCGAGGCCTGGGGCAGGCCCAGACCGTCTACGCCGTAGGCGACCATCCAGTTCATGACGCCGTGCTCGGCGATAAAGTAGAACCCGAACACCAGCACATAGGGCACGATGATACGCCAGTCATAGCCGCCCTTTTGTGCCGGGGCATCCGCCGGGGCGGCGGCTTCCTCCGGCACATTGCAGAAGAGCAGCAGCACAAAGGCCACCGCGCCCAGGATCAGCAGCACCAGATTTGTGTGCTGCCAGAAGGCAAAGCCATCGGCGTGGCTGCCCAAAATATACTGGCTGCCGCTGGTGCCGATTTCCTGGGTGAAGAACAGGAAGTTGACGAAGAACCCCGGCGCTGTGGCAAACAGCAGCGGCGTGATGAGGTTCATCGTGGTATTCAATAAGGTGGAAGAACCCAGCGCCAGCGCCATGCCGATGAGCAGCACCGTGTAATTGCTGGTAAAGGCAAACAGCGCCAGGGCGGCCATCCAAATCAGGATCAGCACCTGCAGCACGCGCTTTTTGGAAAAGCGGGTGCTCAGGTTGCCGCCCACCAGCAAAAACACCAGGTTGCCGATGTAGCTTGCCGTGACGATCAGCCCCAGCTGGGTCGTCGTCAGGGAGAAATGCTCTTGGAAGATCGTGGAAAAAATTCCGCGCAGGCTGTCATTGCTGCCAAGCCCCACCATGAGCACCACAAAGGCAAAGAAGGTAAGGCGGCTGCTCCATTTTTTTGCCATCAGACCTGGGCCTCAGCTTCCATCAGGAACAGAATTGCCATGGCCTGGCCGTAGGGCATCGGGTGCAGGGGGATCTGCTTGTAGAAGTCCTTGCTCTCGCGGCCCATCGGGGTGCCGTAGGACACCTGCTGCACAACGCCCTTTTCATCGATGCAGTCCAACACAGGCTGCAAGGCGCGCATGGCATTGGCGCGGTAGCTTTCAGGCACGATGCCCTGCTCGACGGCTTTCAGGATGCCGAAGCCGAAGCCGCTGGTGGCGCTGGCCTCCAGGTAGGAGGTCGGGTCGTCGATCAGGGTGTGCCACATGCCGCCCTCGTCCTGGTACTTGGCCAGGCTCTCGATCTGGCGCAGCAGCGCGTTTTCAAGGATGCGGCGGTCGGGGTTGCCTACGGGGACGATTTCCAGCAGCAGGGGGATGGCAGCCGTCACCCAGCTGTTGCCGCGGCCCCAGAAAGCCTCGGCAAAGTTATGGCAGCCATCAAAGCAGAAACCATGATACCACAGACCGGTCTTTTTGTCAGCCAGATATTTGGTGTGGACAAGGTACTGATAGACAGCCTCGTCAATGTAGTCCTGGCGGCCCAGGATGCGGCCGATATTGGCCAGCGGCAGCACAGTCATGAACAGCGTATCGTCCCACAGCTCGCCCTCGTTGACGCGATCCGATGTGACATGCTGGAAGCCGCCCTCGCCCGCGCGGGGCAGGCCGTGCATGGCCCACTCGGCCCACTCTTTGCAGATATCGCCGTACTTTTCATTCTTGGTGTACTCATACAGGTAGCTCAGGGCAAAAATGGGGGCCATCGTGTTGATGTTTTTGCTGGGCAGGCCCTCGGCAATGCGGGCGTCGTAGTACTCTGTCAGCACATCCAGGCAGCGCTGGTCGTGCTTTTTCTCAAACAGCTTCCACAGGCCGTACAGGCCCACGCCCTGGGTCCACTCCCACAGCATATAGCGGGCCAGATTGCCCTGATCCATGTTGGATTTTGCCATGTTCTCCAGGAAGGTCTCGTCCTTTTCATACAGGACAGATTTGAAGCTCTCAATGCAAAGCTCCAGTTTGTTTTCAATATCAGCTTTCTGCATGGTGGTTTTCTCCTTTTTATTATAATAGGTAGACATAACGTTCGAACTTGCCTAAAGTATAGCATAGGGGCAAAGGCAAAAACCACTCTGATTTTGTCTTTGTCACTGAAATATATTGCACTTTTTGCGAGTGCGAGTATAATAGAGACAGGAACATTTTTGACGGAGGCTGCCTATGTATCTGGACGACGCATTGCTGTACAATCAGGGGTACATGATTTCGATCAACGACCTGGATTCGCCGCTGTTTTACCTGTTCGACTACGATTCGCGGTCGTTCAAGATCAACATGAGTTTCCAGCATTTCCACTGGTTTCACGAGATACACATTCTGTTAAGCGGCCGTGCATCCCATCTCATCGAGGGCGACTATTACACCCTGCAGCCCTATGATATCGTATTGCTGCGCCCTTCCATGATGCACAAGACCGAGTATCCGGCGGGCGGCGACTGCCGGCGGCTGATCATCAACTTCCGCGTGCCGGATGATTCCCCTGTGCTGCACGAAATGCTGCAAAGCTGTTTACAGCCTTTCGGGGCCGAGGTGCCCATCTACCGCTTTACCGGCGAGACACGGGCTCAGGCATTCTCGCACCTGAACGAGATCTTCACGCTGGGCAAGCAGCCGATGACCCCGCTGACGCAGCAGTTCATCCACTGCCACTTCCTGCAATTTCTGGCCACCGTGGCCCAGCACGCGGGCGAGAGCAGCTACGAGCCGCAGGAGCTCAGCGATTCCATCACCCAGAAGGTCTACGCCGTGACCAGCTACATACACCGGCACTACGCCAGCGAGCTTTCGCTGGAATATCTGGCGGAGAAATTCTTCATCAGTCCGTACTATTTGTCGCACCAGTTCCGCCGGGTGACAGGGTTCTCGCTCATCAACTACATCCAGATCACCCGGGTGCGCAACGCCCAGCAGCTGTTGCTGTACACCGACATGAAAATTGCCGATATCACGACGAGCTGCGGCTTTACGAGTTTTTCCCAGTTCAACCGGGTGTTCAACAAGTTCTGCCATACCTCGCCGTCCCAGTTCCGCGTCAACGGCGTCGTCACCCCCATCACCGCCATTCCCTTCGAGAAGGAACCCTCCCCGGGGAGCACGAAGGTGTAACATTTTCCGGTGCCGCCCCTTCTCGGGGCAGGCACCTTTTTTATTTTTCCTGCATCGTCAGTTTGCCGTAATTGTCAAAACCACTGTACTGCATCGGGGCGTCGTTTACATACAGCGTCTCGCCCCACTGGCAGCGCAGTTCGCCGTAGACGGGGTCCACAAAGCGGTAGCGGCGGCCCTCGGCATCGGCATCCAGCGCAGCCCCGCGCATGGCAGCCTTGAAATCCTCAAACGCCGCAAACTCGTCTGCCTGCGCGGCACGCACCAGCCAGATGCAGCGGCGGCCCTCGGCGATGCACTCGCGGTCCTTGTTGGAGCCGAAGTCCTGCATCCGCATCCCATTGCTGCAATACACCGCCGCATAGGCACTGCCCAGCTGCACAAAGGCCCACTTGCCTTCGACCTCGCAGCGGTCAAACTCCATCGACGGCAGGTACAGGTGGGTGAAATCGACCGGGTGTTCGGGGGCGATATCATAGATCAGCCCCGCGAACGCCTTGTACTGGTTGACCTTGGGCAGGGTGCCGTTGCCCGCCCAGTAGGACGGCCGCGCTGCGCCGAAGAGCACCCGCTCGCCGGGGTGGGTGACCCACAGCTGCGCCACGGCGTTGAAGGTCAGCTGGAAGGGGTTCTCCTGATGGCCCGGCTCACCGGGGTGGAAGTCGTTGGCGCTGGTCATCATGTAGTCGGCGGTCTTGTAGGTGTATAGATCCACATAGCCGTCATTGCCCTGGGTCGTCTGGCAGATCATTTCCTTGCCCCGGGGGATGCTGAACCACTGGGCAAACTCCTTCGGCGGCTCGTAATCAGACAGGCAGTAGGAGGTGATACCCTTGCCCGCGTGGCCCGGCACGCCGTACCCATAGCCGATCCAGCTCAGGCCGGAGGGGCAGTTGGACCAGTTGCCGAACTGCTCCTTGATGTAGGTGCGGCCCGACGACGAGGCGAAGATGCCCTGCTGGCTGTGGACGGCCAGCAGGTAGTAGGCAAAATCCATGCCCTCGCGGCCCAGCTCCCGCATGGCGGGGTCCTGGGCAAAGGCATACAGGCTGCCGAAGCCCAGCGTGTCAATGGGCAGGTAGGGGCTGGAATTCCACTCGGTAAAGCCCTCTTTGCGGAAGGTAACGAACCAGTCGTAGAGCATATTCTTGGCCTTGGCCTGCATCTGGCGGCCGGTCAGCCCGCTGTTGGTAAAGACCTCATCGGGGAACAGCTCGCCCGCCAGCAGCTGGCAGGTGTGGAACATCAGGGCGTGGTTCTCGCTCCAGAACCACATGGCGTCGTTGCCCGGCTCATCGATCCAATAGCGGAAACCCAGCAGACAGTCAGTCAGCTCGTTCTCGGTCTTTTCGGACAAAATACCGCTGCCGCGTTTGCCGAAGGTGCGCAGGATGTAGGGGTAGTAGACAAGGTAAAAATCGCTGCAGTCGAAGCGGCGGCGGATGTAGTCGGACTGCACGGCCAGCAGCTTTTCTGCCTCGGCGGTGTCGCCGCCGGTGGCTAAGATTGCCAGTGCGCGGTTCGTGTTCTGCTCGCCCCAGCGGGCCAGCAGCTCCAGCGCCTGGCGCTTGCGCTCGGCCACGGTGGGCAGGGCGCGGGGCAGCACGCTCTCGGTGTGAATTTCCACACTGATGGGTCGGGTCAGCCGGATGCCCTCGACCTCGGTCGTGACCTGCAGCAGCAAAAATGCCAGCGGGAAGGTCTTGCAGTCGCCCAGGCTGATTTGGCTCGCATGGGGGAGGGTGTCAGCCTCGCGGCGGAAGAGCAAGCCGCCCTTGACATTTTCCTCGGTGCCGCCGACAAAGGCCAGGTGGTAGCTCTCGGCGATATCCGCGCCGTCGTAGTCCAGCAGCACCGGGCCGGCGGTAAAGTGGTTGCGGTGGAACGCCAGGCTGCGCATCAGGTGCTCGGCCTCGGCCAGACGGGCCGCGTCGGCCTCCCCCACCGGGATGACCTGTTCGGGCGCGGCGCCCTCGCCCTTCCAGCGCAGGCGCAGAATGATCGTAGCATCGCGCTCGGCGTAGTTGTCAAAGAACACAAGAAGCTTGTTGCGGCCCTTTTGCAGCGGCAGGGTCAGCGGCGTGGGGACAGGCTCGTTGTGGTGGTAGGGGGTCACTTCGGTCAGCTTTTCGCCGTTCAGCCAGAGGGCCGCGCCGCCGCAGGTGATAAGGTCAAAGGGCACACTGCCCGCCTCGGCGGCGTCCAACTCAGTGTAAGCCCAGGCGCTCAGGCAGGCAGGGGTCTCACAGTCCCAGGCGTAGGTCACGCCGATATCGTCAAACGGCCAGTAGACGGTAAAGGGCGTAACGTTATCCGCGCCGCCCACCAGCCCGCCGGGGCGGGTGTCCAGCTGCGCGGGCCAGGCAGTGGCCTTGGCGCGGCGCTCGGCCTTGAACTGTTCCTCGCCGGGTTTATCCTTGGGGGCGGTGTTCAGCTTTTCGTTTTCGGCACCGTGCAGGGCCGTGGGCTTGGTGATGACCGGCGTTTCGGTCACGCCGCTGACCAGCCAGCGGTCCACATACCCGTGAAACAAGGGAAAATGCAATTCGTTTGCCATACCTCGGCTTCTCCTTTATTAAAAAGGTTTATAAAAAAACAACAGACGCCCCGCCCGGTTTGGGCGGGGCGTCTGTTCGCCCTGGGGAATCACTTCCCCTGTTGATTCGGTTGATTAGTGTGCCCAGCCGGCCTTGTCAGCCAGTGCGGTAGCAAACTCGGTCAGAGCGTCAGACGGAGTCAGGTCGCCGTTGACAGCCTGCTTCAGAGCGTCACGATACTCGTTGTCGTAGTAGTTGCGCCACTCGGAGCTTTCGTCGATGGCGAATGCATCGGTGGTCTGGCCGACCTCAGCCTGCAGGACCTTGTAGTCGGCAGCCTGATCGGGATCAGCAGGCTCATAGGTGACGGATTTCAGAGAGGACAGGCCCTTATCAAGTGCCAGATAATCGGCAAAGTTCTTGTCGGTGTAGAACCACTTCAGGAACTCAATAGCCAGATCCTTGTTCTTTGCGTTGGTGGGAACGGCCAGACCGGCACCGCCCAGGATAGCGGAACCGCCTGCAGAGCCGACAGGAGAGGGCATGACGCCGAACTTGAAGCTGGTGATATCCTGCACGAAGGGGTTGTAGTTCCAGGAGCCGGAGAAGTAGATGCCTACGTCACCGTTCTTGAAGTAGTCGCCCGGGTTGTCGCTGGAGCCACCGGCCCAGATGGCCTTGGGCATGATGCCGCTGTTGTTGGCATCGACAAAGGCCTGCAGGGCGTCAATGTTCTGCTGGCTGTCTGCAACGACCTTGAAGGAGTCGCCGTCCTTCTCGACCAGAGAACCGCCGTTCATGTACATCAGGTTGTCATAACGAGCGCGGGAGTAATCCATAGCCATGCCGTACTTGACAGCGCCGGAGTCCTGCAGCTTCTTGGCAGCCTCATAGACCTCGTCCATGGTCCAGCGGTCGTCCACCGTCGGGCACTCGATGCCGGCAGCCTCAAAAGCATCCTTGTTGTAGAATACGTTGGTGATGGTGAACTGCTGGGGCAGAACAGACAGCTTATCCGTCAGGTAGTTCTGGCTGATGATCTGCAGGGCCTGCGGCTCAAAGATGGAGGTGTCAATGCACTTGCCCAGATCCTCGAACTCATCGGGGTACAGACGGGCCAGACGAGTGGTGGACAGCAGATCCGGCAGGTCGTTGTTCTTGGCCATCAGGGGGAACTTGGTCAGCTGGTCATCGTAGGGGATGACCATGATGTCAACGGTGTTGCCGGTCTCGTCGGCCCACTTGTTCAGGGTGGTAGCGAATGCATCGCCCTCGCCGGGCTCCTCAGACAGCATGACCTTCAGGGTCTGGCCGCCGGCAGAAGCGGCGCCGGAAGCTGCGGTGTCCGTTGTTGCAGCGGAACTGGCCGTAGATGCAGCGGGAGAACCGCCGCAGGCTGCCAGAGAAGCCGCCATCGCGGCTGCCAGAGCCAGAGAAAGTGCTTTTTTCATGTTGGTTTTACCTCCTGTAAAGTAGAAATAAAAGTAGGGTATATCCACCGGGCCCTCACCCGGTTGCTCCGTTCCGGGGCTTGGGAACTGGGCTTTCAGCTCCCTTGGTGTATCCATAGTGTACCATTGCGGCGGGTGGATTCTCTACGCCTATCTTGCTGATTTGCATTGCGGCATATTGCATTTTTTGCGTCTCTATTTTTCAATCTGGCAAATTGCATCAAGAAAAACGGCTGAAATTGTGCACTTTTCACACATCGTTTGTTCTAATGATGCCAAGTTGCGCTTATTTTGCGCCGGCGCTTATTTTTTCAGTGAAAAAAATGCAATGTTTCTGTAACCAAATTTTAATAAAAAGCAGTCGTTTTCCCCCGTAAACAATAAATGCGCACCATTCGCCCCCTACCGCGCAAAAACTGCATTGTCTGCACAGTTTTGAGATGTTATACTGTGCCTGAACAGGGGTTATCTGGGTGCGGGTGAACAACGTTCGCCCCTACAATGCCGTTACCCGCCTTGCTGCCTCGTAGGGTGGCCAGTCCCCTGGACGCCGCTTCCCTTACCACACACTCAATCTTATAAAAAAGGAAGGAGTCGCCATGCAAAACACTGAACTCCGCCGCCGGGCGCGCCCGGTGCTTGACGCCCTGCGCACTTTGGCGCTGCAGGGGCGCACCCCGGTTTTGGGGCTGCACAAAAAATCCTGCCCCTACCATAGCTGGGACACCGTGCAGGAGGACCCGGCCACAACCCCCGGCTGGACACCCTTTGCCCCCGGTGATGCTATCGGCGGCGTGGAGGCCCACTACTGCTTCCGGGGCGGCATCACCGCACCGGCGGGCAGCGCCGGGCGTCACCTTGTCTGCCTGGTCTCCACCGGCGCAACCGATATCTGGAACAACAACAACCCCCAGTTCCTCGCCTACTTAAATGGTGCGCTGGTCTGCGGGCTGGATGTCAACCACACCGAGTTTGACCTGTCCCCCGCCGCTGCCGAGGGCCAGACCTGGCAGCTGGGACTGTACACCTACTGCAACACCCCGGCTCAGGACGTCTTTTTAAAAGTCGAGACTGCCGTGCGGGACGATGAGATCACCGGCCTGTACTACGACCTGAAAGCCCCTTACGAGGTGCTTGTCCAGCTGGACGAGGGCGACACCAACGCCATCGGCATAGGGCGGTATCTGGAAAAAGCGCTGGATATGCTCGACCTGCGCGACCCGTACAGCGTTGCGTTCTACGCCAGCGTCGCCGCCGCCCGCCGCTATATGAAAGAGGAATTTTACGAGAGCTTCTGCCAGCGGCAGCCGGTCACGGTGGACTGCGTCGGCCACACCCACATCGACGTGGCCTGGCTCTGGACGCTGGCCCAGACGCGGGAAAAGGCCATTCGCAGTTTTGCCACCGTCAACTACCTGATGGACCGCTACCCCGAGTACAAGTTCCTGTCCAGCCAGCCGCAGCTCTACGATTTTGTGCGCAAAGACTGCCCCGCGCTGTTTGAGAAGATCCGCGCCCGCGTCGCTGACGGCCACTGGGAACCGGAGGGCGGTATGTGGCTGGAATCCGACTGCAACATGACCAGCGGCGAGAGTTTGATCCGCCAATTCCTGCACGGGCAGGAATTTTTCGGCCGGGAGTTCGGCAAACAGGGGCACATCCTGTGGCTGCCGGATGCCTTCGGTTTCAGCGGCGCGCTGCCCCAAATTATGGCCCAGTGCGGCATGGACTGGTTCATGACCACCAAGATGGCCTGGAACGATACCAACTGTATGCCCCACGATCTGACCCGCTGGCGCGGCATCGACGGCACCGAGGTACTGGCCTACTTTATCTCCACCAAGGACTACGACAAGCGCCCCGACCGCAACCCGAAACCGAGCTTCAACACGACCTACAACGGCCTGCTGAACCCCAGGCAGGTCATGGGCTGCTGGCAGCGCTTTCAGGACAAGGAGCTGACCCAGGATGTGCTGCAATGCTATGGCTACGGCGACGGCGGCGGCGGTGTGACCGCTGAAATGCTGGAGATCAACCGCCGCATGGAGAAGGGCATCCCCGGTGCGCCCCAGACCCGCCTGACCCACGCAGCCCCCTACTTTGACAAATTGAAGCAGCACCTTGACGAGACGCAGGCCGACCTGCCCTGCTGGCACGGCGAGATGTACTTTGAGTACCACCGCGGCGTGTTCACCAGCCAGGGCCGCAACAAGCGGGCCAACCGCGCCGCCGAGTTTGCCAACCTGACCGCCGAGACCGCCGCCGCCCTGGCCGAAAGCCTGCGCACCGGCTACGCCTACCCCGCCGCCGCGCTGCACCGCAACTGGGAGCTGACCCTGCTGAACCAGTTCCACGATATTTTACCCGGCTCGGCCCTGGGCGAGGTATACGAAGTCTCGCAGCTGCAATACGGCGAGATCCTCGCGTCCGATGCCAGAATTACCGATGACGCGCTGCACACCGTCGCGCCCCTCGTCAAGACCGACCGCCCCGGCGTGGTCGTGTTCAACCAGCTGGGCTTTGCCCGGGACACCGTCGTCCGCGTCGCCTGCGGGGCAAGCGGCATCACCGACGGCGGACACCCGCTGCCCTGCCATACCGAAAACGGTGCGCTGACCTTTGTTGCCAAGGACCTGCCCGCCAAGGGCTGGCGGTTCTACCCCTTTGCCGACGCGGAACCAGAGACCCCCTGCGCCGAAGTCACCGAAAACGACGGCGGCTATATCATTGACACGCCGCTCTATCACATCGTATTCAACGGCTGCGGCGAGATCACCGCCCTGCTGGACAAAGAGGCCGGCCGCGAGCTGATCCCTGCCGGGCAGTGCGCCAATGAACTGCAGCTGTTTGAGGACCGCCCCGACGAGTACGACGCCTGGAACCTGGAAAAATACTACCGCCGCCACCGCTTTGCGCTGGACGGTGCGGCCCGCCTGACTGTGGCCGAGAACAGCCCGGTCTGCTGCCGCCTGCATCTGGAACGCGCCATTTCCCGGTCGCAGCTCGTGCAGGATATCACCCTCTACCCCCACAGCCGCCG
>ENA-ORNT01001073-ORNT01001073.1-human-gut-metagenome-genome-assembly--contig:-NODE-1073-length-18808-cov-3.050605_pt1 | contig 18808 bp, 15 predicted proteins | sample MGYA00242120_ERZ509032 | MGnify/ENA primary metagenome ERZ509032 (study PRJEB26280, sample SAMEA2338729) | human gut metagenome | biome: human gut; feature: human-associated habitat; material: faeces...
GCCACTGAAAACGTGGATTGAATTTGGCTTCGCCGGGCTTAACACCGCGCCGGACAAGACCGATATCGTTGTCACACAAAATTTGTCGTGGGATTCCCCATCGCGCAAGGCACTGTGTGATTCCGGTGAGCCATGACTTCTGTGTCAGATCCGGACAGATCAGGAAAAAAGCACGGCGTGAGTAGCTGTACACAGCTTCAAAGACTTTGAGCACTGTCGGCTCTGAGTGTCCCGTGAACCGAAATTCGCACTGAACAAAATCAATCTGCAGCTGTTGCCCCGGCTCGACAAAGAAAGAGGAGCTTGTCAACGTCGTCAGCCAGCTTGAGTTTGCCGATGCGAAGATAGTCGGCTTTGTCCTCAACTGTGTCGATGATGAGCATGGCGGATATTACTACCGCGGCAAGTATAAGTATAATTACACTTATGCTTATGTCCACGGAGCGGAGAGCACAAAGACCGCAAAGAATACCAAGAGCAATTCTAAAAACGAGTCCCAGAAATCGAAATAAAGCTAAGAGAGCAGTCCTTATGGGCTGCTCTTTTTATGTGTATTCTGCCGAAAATATATAAGAAGGTGGAAATTGCTTCCATTGTATGGTAAGATAAAAGCAGAAAACGCGTATATGCGCGAACGAAGGAGAATGTCCTATGAGCGAAAAGAAACGAAGCGCAAAAGAGTTCTTCATGGACAACAACAAGAAAAATCTGAAGATATTTATAATTGTTGTGGTTGCAATATTAGTGCTGGCAGCTGTGACTATGAGCATTTATGTTTTTGCAAAAGTCGGGCTTATCAATATAGATAAGGACGGAAAGGTCGACCCGGATTATACTCTCGCGCCCGAAGATGAGTTCGACAATATGTATGATGCGGCGGACACTTCCGGTCTCGACGCACTCATAACGGCGTGGGCGAAGAACGGCGGCGAAAAATATTCGAGCAAGAATGTTATAAATGTCCTGCTTATCGGCGTTGACGATGCCGAGAGCAACACCGGCCGCTCGGATGCCCTCATTCTGCTCTCACTCAACAAGCGCACGAAGAAGATAACCCTCGTCTCTTTCCTGCGCGACAGCTATACATATATGAATATCCCCGACGCGGCGAGAAATCCCGAGCGCTGCTGCAAGCTCAACCATTCATATAGATGGGGCGGCTATCCCGTTCTTATCGAAACGCTCGAAAACGACTACAAGATAGAAATAGATCACTATATCAGCGTCGATTTCAAGAGTTTCCCGAAGCTTATCGATGCGCTCGGCGGCGTGACGCTGAAAATTGAGCCGTATGAGGCGGAGTATATCAACCGCACGACCACTCAGATAGATAAGATTCAGTCCGGCGATGCCGTGAAGCTCAACGGTGCGCAGGCGCTTGTCTATACCCGTATCCGCCATGTCGATGCGGCGGGTGACCTCGGCAGAACCGCGCGACAGCGCACGATAATAACCGCGCTTATAAAGAGCGCGCAGGGCGCGTCTCTGGGTCAGCTCAACAACGCTATGGATATCGTCCTGCCCAATGTCCATACGAATTACGGCAAGGGAGAGATAATCTCGCTTTTAACTCAGGCGTTCGCCCAGAAGTGGATGAACTACGATATAGCGCAGATGGTCATGCCCTCGGAGGGCAACTATGTTGCGGCGAAGCTCTATACTTATTACGGGCGTGTGGCGAGAATGCAGCTCGATACCTGGGTCATCGACTATCCCGTCGCCGCGCGCGAGCTCCAATTGGCGCTATACGGCAAGACGAATATTAATATCGGCAGCGACCATGTCTCGGCGATAGACCTGTATAATCAGGGGCTCGTCCCGACCCTCGGCGGCTCTACCGCCTCCGGCACACGCGCGCAGAGCAGCCATACCGCGCCCGCGCAGACAAGTGGAGTTGAAACTCAGCCGACCGAAGCTCCGGCGGCACATGATACTACATCTCCCGCGGCAGAGCCCGCAACGGCGGCAGAACCCGAAGAAGCGAACGATTGAGGCACAGTGCTATGACGAACAGCGGCTTTTTTCAGCTTTTTGACCGCCACGAACGCGAGGATTATAACGCCACATTATCGGAAGCTGCTATAAGGCAGATGATATCCGAAGAGTTTGAAGAGGCGGATAAAATAATATCTGCGGGCTTCGATAAAGAAACGCTCAAGACGCTCGACGCAAACGGTCAGCCGTTTATCCCGACAAGAAAGTCCGACAAATTTCATATGCGAAAGCATACCGCCTGCCAGCAGCCATATTATCACGGTCACTCGTTCTATGAATTTATCTATGTCCTGTCCGGCGAGTGTACCCAGTACTTCAGGAATCCCGAGCGAAAATTGACGCTCAAAAAAGGTCAGGCGTGCATTCTTCCTCCGGGGACGGTGCATTCTCTCGAAAAGAGCCGCAAGGGCGATAATATAATAAAAACCGTCATTCCGACGGAGCTATTTGAAAAATGCGCCGATAATTTGAAAATCGGCACTGAAATGACCGCGTTTGATAAAACTTCCGAACAGGTCAATTTCATCGTCATGCGCCTGCTCAGCGAATATTACGGCGGCGCGGACTATTCCGAACGCGCTGTTGAAAATTATCTTTCACTTTTGTTTATTGAACTTCTGCGCGGCGAGCGCGATAGAGACGGGCATCTTGCAGATGAGCTGAATCTCTATTTCGCCGGGAATGTCGGCTCCGCATCTCTTCGCGGCTTCGCGTCAACGCTTGGCTACAGCGAAAAATACGCCGGGCGCATGATAAAAGAACGCCTCGGCGCGAGCTTTTCAGAATTGCTGCTGTCCTACAAGCTGCAAAAAGCGGCTCAGCTCATGGCGGACACCGATCTTCCGATAGAAGAAATCGCTCGCGAGGCAGGGTACAACAACCCGTCGGGATTATATAAGCAGTTCTTCGCATCTTATGGCATGACGCCGAGCGCATACAGAAAAATGACAGAATAAAGTTTCCCGGGGATAGAAAAAAGCGTCCCCGGGATATTTTATATTTCTGCGGAATTTGATAGAATTTGTATTGAAAAAATACGGAACGGAGCGGTGTTATGAATGTCGGAAGAGTGATCCCGAAATCCCTTGAACCCGAAAAAGCGGCGGAATATGCGCTTGCCGTATGTGAAGAGGGACTCGGAAAAAGCGGCGTTAAAACAAAAAATCTCGGCGGCGGATCGTTCGGCACGGCGGTCGGCGTGACCTTCGGCGACGGTAGTGAGGCGGTTGTCAAATTCCTGCGCGCCGACGGAATGCTCGAAAAAGAGACTCACGATTTACAGCTTTTATCCGAAAACTGCGGCGTGCGTATGCCGAAAGTATTATATTCCCGCGGCGCCGACGGCAGTATACCGCTCGACTGCTATGTTATGGACAAAATCGATGGCGGCACGCTCTTTATGTCGTTCGGCAAGCTGCTTTATCCGAAGAGCGCGAAGCTGGCTTTCGCTGATAAAGTGACCGACGCGCTCCACGGCATCCACGAATGTCGGAGCGACAAATTCGGTGACACAATGAACCCGCAGTTCTCGTCTTGGCTCGAGTGCTATGAACCGTTTATGAATGAGGTATATTCGGCTGCAAAACAGCTCTCGGAGGACGGACAGCTGTCCTACGAAATAGTCTCGACCATGAGCCGCGCGAGAGACAAATTTTCGGATATCTTCTCCCAGCCCGTCTCCGACGCCTGCCTTATCCACGGCGATTTGAATGTCGGCAACATAATGGTCGGCAAGGGACTCCGGATAACCGGTTTCATCGATCCGCTCAACTCCATGTATGCCGACCGCGAATATGATCTGTTCCAGTTCAATAACCTGACCGGTAAACGTTTCTTCCTCTGCGACACATATCTCAAAAAATACGGCGCGAGCGAAAAAGCGGAGCAGAAGCTCGCATTTTATGCCCTGTGGAACGAAGTCTATTGCTTTGTAAAGGCGGGCACGCTCATTCCATTCATCATGAACCCGCTGGTCAAAAATATGAACGCCGTGCTCGGCAGGGGAGTATAACTATGGCTTCCGTGCCGGCAAGAATAACAAGCGCATTGCTCAGCGCCGTGTTTCATTCCCGATTTATAAAGAACGAGAATATGAGCTCGAACGCGGGCGCGGCGGCAAAAAATAAAGGCAGCAGATATAAGCCTCCGAAAGGCTATACAATGACCCGAACTCCCTGCGGCGAATGTTTTGTCGAAAGTCTTGTTCCCAAAAAGATTGGAACGGACACAGTGATTTTTCACATTCACGGCGGGAGCTTCAAAGTGAAGCTTATAGATCTTTATCGCCGCCTCGCTCTGAAATACAGCCGCGCCGCAGGCGGAGCCGCCGTTTTCAGCGTCGATTACAGAACCATGCCAGAATATATCTTCCCCTCGCAGCTCGATGAAGTCATGTGCGCATGGGATATGCTGACGGCAAAGGGCATAAAGCCCGAGAATATTGTGGTCCTCGGGGACAGCAGCGGCGCAAATCTGGTGCTCGCCCTCGCACAGAAGCTCCGGGATTCCGGCAGACCGATGCCCAAAAAGCTCATCTGCTTTTCGCTCTGGGGCGATATGACAGCCTGCGGCGAATCATATGAGCGAAACTGTCACAGCGACCCGTTTTACGGTATCGCGAAGAAAGAAAAATTTAAAGATCACGAAGCGTATTTCAGACGCCGCCCGAAATATGCCGGGGAGCATGACCTCCTCGACCCATATCTCTCGGTGTCGTTTGCCGATTTTTTGGGCTTCCCGCCGACGGCCTTTTTCTGCGGTACGGCAGAGGTGGGGGAGAGCGACAGCGACACGGCTTTCGCCAATGCGCTCAGCGCAGGCGTCGATGCGAAGCTCTATAAATACGACGGACTTTTCCATGACTTTCAGCTTCTTCCGTTCCTGCCGGAGAGCAAGGATGTGTTTTTCAAACTTGAATCTATACTAAAATAAAAAACTGCCGAATCTTTTTACGGGTTCGGCAGTTTTGCTTATTCTTTTATGCAAGCTCTTTCGCGAGCGCGTCGAGCTGCGCTTTGTTCTCGTCGGTCATTGCGGAACGAATAGTGACCGTACCGACTTGCTCGATATCCTTGCTGTTTTCAAACATCTTCGCCATGTTCCTCGCGGCGGTCGGCGCCCATGAGCCGTTCTCGATAAACGCAACTGTGCGCTTCTGATATCCTCGCTCGGTCAGGTGGTCGATGAAGTCGCGCATGAACGGGAATATGCTTCCGTTGTAGGTGGTCGTCGCGAGCACGAGCTTTCCGTAGCGGAACGCGTCCTCAACAGCCTCCGCCATGTCGCAGCGGGCAAGGTCGTTGACCGCGACTTTTGCGCAGCCGTCAGCCCTGAGTTGCTCGGCAAGATACTCGACAGCCTTTTTCGTGTTGCCGTATACAGAAGTGTAGGCGATGCAGACTCCCTCGCTCTCGACGCCGTAGGATGACCAGATGTCATAGAGATTCAGATAGTATCCGAGATTCTCGCTGAGAACAGGTCCGTGGAGCGGGCATATGACCGCGATGTCGAACCCGGCGGCTTTCTTGAGCAGCGTCTGCACGGGTCCGCCGTATTTTCCGACGATGCCGAAATAGTATCTTCTCGCTTCGCACGCCCAGTCCTCGTCCGCGTCGAGCGCGCCGAACTTGCCGAACGCATCCGCCGAGAAAAAGACCTTGTCTTTTGCGTCATAAGTCATCATAACCTCCGGCCAGTGAACCATCGGCGCAAAGACGAAATTCAGCTCGTGCTCGCCGAGCGAGAGCGTGTCGCCGTTTTTGACGGGAAGCGAATTTTTAATGAAATCCCCGCCGTAGAAATTTTTTATCATCGTGAAAGTCTTGTCGTTGCCGACTATCACGGCGTCGGGATAAGCTGCGGAAAATTCCGCGATGCCCGCCGAGTGGTCGGGCTCCATGTGCTGAACTATGAGATAATCGGGCTGCCTGCCGGCGAGAGCCGATTCGAGATTTTTGAGCCATTCGGCGGTGAAATGCCTGTCCACCGTGTCCATGACGGCAACCTTTTCGTCGAGAATGACATATGAGTTATATGCCATGCCGTTGGGCACTTCGTACTGACCCTCAAACAGGTCGATTTCGCGGTCGTTTACTCCGATATATTTGATATCTTCGGTGATGTTTGTCATACCGAGCCTCCTCACTTCGTTTTCAGTGTTATATTATAGCATATAAACGCCCGCTTTTCTATTGTAAAAACAACAAAACCGCAATTATTTTTGAATCTATATTTGCTCTGTACACTTGAAAAAAACATATATGTAGAGTAAAATAATAGAATATAGTTCGCATCAAGACCGCATATATACGGAAAGGAAGGCACAGAATGAACGACGAGCTTTTACAGATACCCAAGCGAATTAAGGAACTGCGAGAGATCCTTGAAATATCGATAACCGAAATGGCGGAGAAGCTGAATATCTCCCATGATGAATATGAAAAATACGAGTCGGGCGAAAAAGATATCCCCGTCAGCGCGCTCTACGCCATAGCGGCGGCACTCGGCACGGACTGCACCGTGCTCATGACAGGCGAATCCCCGAGAATGGACAGCTACACTATCGTCAGACGCGGCGACGGAGTTCGAGTTGACAGATATTCGGGCTATTATATCGAGAGCCTTGCTTTTAACTTCAAGAACCGCCAGATGGAGCCGATGCTCGTCACGCTCGAAGAGCAGGAGACCGAGCCCGCGCTCGTTATGCACTCCGGCCAGGAGTTCAACCTCGTCCTTGAGGGCAAGGTCAAGGTAACGGTCGGCAAGAATTCGTTTATCCTCAATGAGGGCGACGCTATCTACTTCGATCCGAACCTCCCGCACGGCCAGGCGGCGGTAGACGGAAGAACAAGATTCCTGACCGTTATCAACGAATAAAACTGCGACACCCCCCCGAAAGGAAAAAGAAAAAATGGATGATATAATCAAGCGCTTCTGTCCCCGCTATGACTTTGACAGCTATGAGGATATGAAGCAGAATTTCAAAATAAATGTGCCCGATGATTTCAACTTCGGTTTCGATGTTGTTGATGCGTGGGCGGATATCGAGCCCGAGAAGCTCGCCCTCGTCTGGACGAACGATGCCGGCGACATGGCGCGCTACACTTTCAAAGATGTAAAAGACAACAGCAACAGGGCTGTCAACTTCCTGCTCGAAAAGGGAATAAAGAAGGGCGACATAGTCATGCTCGTTTTGAAGCAGCGCCCCGAAGTTTGGTTTATCATAACCGCACTCCACAAGATTGGTGCGATAGTTATTCCCGCATCGTTCCAGCTGATGAAGAAGGACTATGTTTACCGCATAAATGCGGCGGGCGTTAAAATGCTTATAACCGTCGGCGACGACGATGTTGTTCAGCATGTCCGCGACTCCCTACCCGAGTGTCCGAACCTCGAATATTATGTCACCGTCGGCGACAAGCCCGTTGACGGCGCAATAGATTACCGCTCCGTTATCGGCGGCTATTCGACCGAGTTCGAGCGCCCGACCGATCCTGAGAAGAGAACCGTTGTCACCGATACGGCTCTGCTCTATTTCTCATCCGGCACGAGCGGAATGCCCAAGATGGTGCGCCATGATTTCTCCTCCGCTCTCGGTCAGATAACGACCGCGAGATATTGGCAGTGCGTCAAGGAGAACAAAATACATATGACCCAGACCGACTCCGGCTGGGCAAAGTTTGCATGGGGCAAAATTTACGGCCAGTGGATCTGCGGCGCGGCTGTCGGCGCATATGACACCGAGAAGTTCCACCCGATCGATATGATTGAGGCTATGGAGCGTATCCGCCCGAGCACATTCTGCGCCCCCGCGACCATATACCGCTTCCTGATAAAAGAGGATCTTTCAAAATACGATTTCAGCTACATTGAGCATGCCTGCCTTGCAGGTGAGCCGCTCAACCCCGAGGTTTTCCATCAGATAGAGAGACTGACGGGCATGAGGATATACGAGGGCTTCGGCCAAAGTGAATCCTCCGTCCTGCTCGCAAACTATCCGTGGGTCGAGATAAAGCCAGGTTCAATGGGCAAGCCCGCGCCCGGCTATGATATCGCCCTTCTCGACGAAAACGGCGAGGAGTGCGAGGACGGTATGGTCGGTTCTATCTGCATCCGGGTCGATCAGGGTCATCCGACCGGACTTTTCCGCGACTACTGGAAAGACGATGCCGCGATGGAGAAGAGCTTCAAGTTCGGCTATTATAACACCGGCGACACCGCATGGCGCGACGGCGACGGCTACTATTGGTTCGTCGGCAGAAACGACGATGTTATCAAGTGCTCCGGCTACCGCATCGGTCCGTTCGAGGTCGAGAGCGCGCTGATGGAGCATCCGTCCGTGCTCGAGTGCGCAGTCACCGCTCTGCCGCATCCCGACAGAGGACAGGTCGTCAAGGCGACCATCGTTCTCGCCAAGGGTTATGAGCCGAGCGACGAGCTTGTCAAGGAGATACAGAACCATGTCAAGCACGCGACCGCACCGTATAAATATCCCCGCGTTGTCGAGTTTGTCAGAGAGCTGCCCAAGACCAGCAGCGGCAAGATAATGAGAACCGCCATCCGCGCCGCGGATATGCAGAAGCTTCAGAACGAAGGCAAATAAAATACAGCAAATACAGCAAAGCCCCGCCGGTTATCCGACGGGGCTTTACGCTTGCGATAAATAAGTGCAAAAATTTTTATACCCTCAAACTCCAATTATCAACATCACGATTCACTGATTCTCACCGCCACAAACATCACCAATATCAAAATAACCATAACACATATTATAAAGCCGAACAAGCAGGCGAAAAGCCCGCATATCCATAATGTCGGATATGTTTTTCTGCTTTCTCGCGTGATAAAAGAAATAATTACGCCGACAAATGAGAGTATCGATCCCGCAATTATAACATCGGTATATGTGTATGGCGCGTGATTTGCGCTGTAAAAATAAATCGCAAATGCGAATAATGAGAGTGCGCCGAGTATGAGCGGCGTTGCAATAAATATTTTGTTTTCGGATATTTTATTCTTCATTGACCGTCCCTGTGATGTATTTACAAACAACAGCCGCAGCAAACTGCTGCGGCCGCTCGGTTTTTATATACGGTTCATTTGTTTTTTTACATCTTCTCAAACCGCTCAACATCTGTCACGAACAGAGTTGCGCCGCCGACCTTGACTTTCTTGTCCTCAGCCTGCTCGGTGCGGGTCTTGCAGTTTTGGTTTATCAGTTCAACCGCATGGGCGAGCTTGTCGTCGTCAACGCCGATGAGCAGAGTCATGTTGCTGCTGCGCAGAAATCCGCCGGAGGTCGGGATCTTCGTGAATGAATATCCCGCTTCCCTGAGTGCGTCGCAGACGGGGTTGAGGTCCTTTTTGCCGATAACCGCTGTTATAAGTTTCATATCAAAAGCTCCTTTCGGGGATATTGTTTATGCCTTGAGCAGTTCGCAGAGGAAGCGCGTGCTGTCCTCCATGTCTTTTATTGAGATGTTCTCTGCTGTCGTGTGAACGTCTCGCATACCCGTGCCGATGTTGACAACGGCGATGTCGTGCAGTGCAATGTTTGAAGCGTCGCAGCCGCCAAGCGTCTTGGAGAGATACGGGCGTATGCCCGCCGCCTCGTATGCCGCAAAAATATCTTTTATGAACTGCGACTCGGGGTCAACGGTGAACGCGCCGGAGTGGCGTTCGCTGTCATATTCAAATGTGGTTCCGAACTTCTCGCACGCCTCTTTCATGACCGCGAGCGCGTCGGCGATGTGCTTCTGAACCGTGTCCTCGTCATATGAGCGGAACTCCATGTCAAACGACGCTTTGTCCGCTACGATATTGGTCGGACCCTCGGAGACGAAATTGCTGATGTTCTGCACGCTTATGTCGTCAACATGACCCACGGGGATGTTCGCCGCCGCGTATGCCGCAGCCTTGAGTGCGTGTATGCCGTTCTCGGGGCATACGCCGGCGTGCGCCTTCTTGCCGAAGAAGCTTATCGACATAACTATATTCGCCGCGGCGGAGTTGACTATCTCGCCGATGTCCTCGCCGTCGAGCACAAGAGCCGTCTTGCTCTTTATCTTGCCGTAGTCCGCATAGCGCGAGCCGAGCATACCGACCTCTTCCGAGAGGGAGAACAGGACTTCGACGGGTCTGTTCTTTTCGCCGTTTTCCTTGAGCCTTGTGACAGCCTCGATTATCTCCGCTATGCCGGACTTGTCATCCGAGCCGAGAATTGTCGTGCCGTCAGAATATATAACTCCGTCGCGCTCAACGGGTGTGACCGCCGCGCCGGGAGTGACGGTGTCGGTGTGGCAGGAGAGCAGTACGCTCTCGCCCTCGCCGGGGAGATAGCCATATATGTTGAATCCGTCCGAGCCGCACTTCTTGCCGGCCTCTTCGTCTCGCTCAACCTCGAAGCCCGCCTCGATAAGCGCCTTTTCGAGTTCTATGCAGAATGCGCGCTCGTGACCCGTTTCGCTGCCTGTTGAAACAAGGTCGCAGAATGTTTTAACAAGTCTCTGTGTGCTCATGTTTTCCTCCGTATCTTCGCGTTTTGCCTTGACAAAAAGCGTATATATGATATATTTCTATATGAAAGACAATCTTGAAATGTCTTTTGTTCAACTAAATAATACCACAGTTTTGCCGGGTTTACAACCTCGCAGAAGTGGATTTTTGTTTTTAAACCGAAAGGACTGATATTCATGGGATCGATATTCAAACTGACTGCCCTCGCAGGCGTCGCCGCGGGAGCATATGCGGCGGTCAAGAAGTTTGCGCCGAACATTCTGCCCGATAAAAACGAGGCGGAGGATATGGCGAAAAACGCGATTAACAGCGTCAAGCTCACTTTCCCTACCGACGAAAAATTCTATAACGGCACCGCTCTGACCCCGCCCATGGGCTGGTCGAGCTGGAACGCATTCAGAAACAGGATAGACGAGAAGCTTATTCTCGAGATTGCCGAAGCGATGAAGACGAGCGGGCTTGCGGATGCGGGGTATGAGTATGTCAACCTCGACGACTGCTGGCAGTCCTCTATGCGCGACGAAAACGGCAGACTCCAGGGCGATTTTGCAAACTTCCCGAGCGGCATACCCGCGCTTGTAAAGAGCATAAACGAACTCGGACTCAAGCTCGGCATATATTCCTCCAACGGATCGCTTACCTGCGAGGATCTGCCCGCGAGCCTCGGCAATGAGGCTATAGACGCGGACACCTTCGCCGAGTGGGGAGTCGAATATTTCAAATATGACTTCTGCCACAATGTGCCTATCCCGATGCGTGCGCCCTATATTGAATATATCTGCGTCTCCAACGCCGACGGTTCGTTTGAAACTACCGTCCCCGCAGACGATGCGGCACTCTTCGGCGACGCGAAAATAATGGAGGACAAGCGCCTCGATTCCGGAAGATATATCTCCGGTCTCTCCGCCCACAGAGGCTCGGCGGTGTTTACCGTCGAAGTCCCGGAGGCGGGCGAATATTCACTCACCCTCGGAATCAGAAAGAAGAGCAACAGCTTCAAATATCTCGAAGTCACCGTCAACGGCGACGATAAGTATACTACCACCGTCCCGCCGACCAAGGGCTCCACTGCCGACGGCAGACATCAGGTTAAAATAACCCTCGAAGCGGGCTCGAACACAATCAAGCTTGAAAACCCCGTCGCTTCGAGACAGGACAGCGCGGCTATCCAGTATGCTAAGATGGGCAGAGAGCTCATGCGTGCAACCGCCGAATATGCCGATAGAAACGGCACCGAGGAGCGCCCGATAGTCTATTCCATCTGCGAGTGGGGCAGAAACCTTTCGTGGCGCTGGGGCGCGGCGGCAGGCAACCTTTGGCGCACGACGCCCGATATCCAGGCAAACTGGAAGTCGGTTCTCGGCATATACGAAGTCAATGTCAATCTCTTCAAGTATTCCGGCAAGGGCAACTGGAACGACCCGGATATGCTCGAGGTCGGCAACGGAGATTTGACCGCCGAAGAAAACCGCAGCCATTTCACCCTCTGGTGCTTCATGGCGGCTCCGCTCATTCTCGGCAACGATGTGCGTGAATTTATCCGCGAGGACGGCACCGCCGACACGGAGAATGAGACGCTGAAAATACTCACCGACAGAGATATGATTGCTATCGATCAGGATTCGCTCGGCGAGCAGTGCAGAAGAATAAAGACGACTATCATAGCCGATACGCTCATAAAGCCGCTTGAAAACGGCGATGTCGCGGTTTGCTTCTTCAACAAGGGCAGCGACACAAGATATTTTGAGCACCGCATGGACGATATCGTCTGCCGCTCGTATATCACCACTCCGCTCGCGCAGGAATATGAGGTATATGACCTGTGGACAAAGGAGACTTCCGTCATCAACACAACGCTCAGCGCATTTGTCGAGCCCCACGGCGTCAAGGCGTTCAGAATAAGAGCGATAGCGGAGTAAAACTATGAATGATTTTATCGGCAAAAATTATACCGTCCCTCAGCTCGATCTGAGCGTGAAGCCGGAGGATACAGCGGAAAAATACGCTTATCTCTACGAACAGACCGTGGTCGACGACAGCGAAAGTTATCTCGGCCACCCCGACTCCGTCCTGCTCAAAAACGGCGATATTCTTACTGTATATCCCCACGGCCACGGCAAGGGCGCTGTTCTCAATAAAATAAGCGCGGACGGCGGGCGCAGCTACACAAAAAATATAGCCTCTCTGCCCGAGTCGTGGAAAAAATCGCTCGAGACACCGACTGTCTACCGTCTCGAATTTTCGGACGGCACGCCGGATAAATTGATTCTCATTTCCGCCAACTCCAAGTGGCCCGGAATGGATACTCCCGGCGGCTTCAACTGCTCCGTCTCATGCGACGAGGGCGAAACATGGAGCGAGTTTGAAACATTTTATTCGCGAGCCGACGGCTATGAGCTTATCCCGATAGTCGCCATGGCGTCGCTGACAAGGCTCAAGGAGAACGGCAAATTTGTCGATAAATGGATGGGCTTCTTCCACGACGGCGATTTCTATAACTACAAAACCATCCTCAGCTTCACCCCCGATGGGCGCGTGCAGTGGAGCGAGCCGGAAAAATATTTTGCCGCCCACAGAGATATAGAACTGCGTTCGAATATGTGCGAGGTCGAAGTCATACGAAGCGACAGGGGAGAGGGCGACGAGCTCTGCCTCATCTCGCGCTCGAACACGAAGAAGGAAAATTCACTTATCTCGTTTTCGCGCGATGAGGGCAAAACATGGTCGGAACCCGTCCATGCCCCCGCGGCTCTCAACGGCGAGCGCCACAAGGCGGACTATCTGAAAGACGGCAGGCTGTTTATAACCTTTCGCTCGATAGAGCGTGACCCGGAAAAAGTGAAGTTCCATTCCGACAACGGCGACTGGTACAGCGAGGGCTGGATAGCGTGGATAGGCAGCTACGACGACCTGAAAAACGGCACCGAGGGCGACTATCGAATCAAGATAGCTCACACTTATCTCGACGGTCAGACCGAGCCCGAAATAGAAGCGAATGCCGACACCGCCTATTGCGGCAATGTCGTGCTTCCCGACGGCACTGCAGTCACCTCGTCCTACGGCCGCTTCGGCGAGAAAAACGCGGACGGCAGCGACAAGACATATATAATCTCCAAGCGTATCAATCCGCGCGACACGGATGAGTTGGTGGGATTTTTGAAATAATAATCGGTTGAAATCCCTCTTTTCATATGTTACAATAAATTCAATAAATTGCCGGAGGTGGACGCTGTGAGCAGATCGAAAAACGAAATTCTGCTTGCGGCGTCCGCGTTCATTCTGCTCGCCGCGGCAATATCTGCGGCATTCGCCCTGAGGTTCTCTCCGAGCCGCGCCGGGAGTATAATTAAATATACCTCTTCGCACGGCGGCGGGATTGACATAAACTCCGCCGACAAAGAAGAGCTGACCGCGCTCGACGGCATCGGAGAAAAGAAAGCCGAAAATATTGTCGGCTACCGTGAGGAGCACGGGGAATTTATCTATCCGTGGGAGATAACGAATGTCGACGGGATAGGCGAAAAGACCTACGGCAAAATCAAAAACGATATCTGCGCCGAATGACGCAGAAGAAACGGGAGGAACGGATATGACAGGCATCTATAAAAAGTTCAAGAGCGGAACGGATATCCGCGGAATAGGCATCGGAAACGGCGACGAGCCGCTCTATATGAGCGACGAGTTCATCTCAAAGGCGAGCGCGGCGTTTGCTGATTTCCTCAGCGAAAAGACGGGCAAAGCGGCGGATAAGCTCACCGTTGCCATCGGCCACGATCCGCGCCTTTCGGCCGGGCGTATAAGTGCGGCGGTCGTCAGGGGACTCGCTTTGCGCGGCGTCAATATAATCGACTGCTCGCTCAGCTCAACTCCCGCCATGTTCATGGCTGTGCTCGATCTGCCCTGCGACGGTTCCGTTCAGATGACTGCGAGCCACCATCCGGGCGATAGAAACGGACTCAAATTTTTCACCGTCGACGGCGGACTCGATTCGCCCGATATCGCTTACATACTTGAAAAAGCCGAGGATATCGAACTCGGCGATGAGCCTGCCAAAATAACTGCGTGTGACCATATGAAGCAGTACGCCGCGCACCTGCGCTCGCTTATCTGCAAGGGCATCGGTGCGGACGAGGCCGACAAACCCCTTGCGGGCATGAGCATAATGGTAGACGCCGGAAACGGCGCGGGCGGCTTCTACGCTTCCGAAGTCCTCGCTCCTCTGGGTGCCGATGTCTTGCCGAGCATGAATCTCGAGCCGGACGGCAATTTCCCCGTGTATGTGCCGAACCCCGAGTCTTCCGTCATGATAGATAGCGCCGCCGAGCGGGTCAAACAGACAAAAGCCGATTTCGGCATTGTGTTTGACACCGATGTTGACAGAGCGGGCTGCATTCTCTCCGACGGCAGGGAACTCAACCGCAACCGCCTTGTCGCCATGATATCGGCTGTTATACTTGAAAACGAGCCGGGCGCGGTTATAGTCACCGACTCCGTAACCTCCGCAGGACTCACGAAGTTCATCGAGGCGCATGGCGGCAAGCATATCAGATTCAAGCGCGGCTATAAAAATGTTATCAACAAGCAAATTGAGCTCAACAAAGAGGGCATCGATTGCCCGCTTGCGATTGAGACCTCCGGCCATGCCGCGTTCAGGGAGAATTACTATCTCGATGACGGCGCGTATCTTGTCACGAAGCTCATTATAAAAGCGGCTCTGCTCAAAAAGAGCGGCGGCAGCCTCGAGAGCTTTATCTCCGACCTCGAAGAGCCGGCGGAGGAGCTTGAGCGCAGGTTCAAGATAGACCTTGAAGATTTCAAACCATACGGCGAAAAAGTCATAGCCGACCTGAAGGCGCTCGCCGAAGAGCGCGACGGCTGGCAGGCGGAGAAGATAAACTACGAGGGCGTTAGAATAAACACCGATAAAGATAACGGCGACGGATGGTTCCTGCTGCGCATGAGCGTGCATGACCCGATTCTCGTTCTGAATCTCGAGAGTAACACCGCGGGCGGCACGGAAAAAATGCTCGCCGATGTGACTGAATTTTTGAAAGCATACGACAAGCTGAACTGAGGCTGAAGGCGTGCGAAGCTCAAAAAGGCGGCGCACGCCGTTTTTTATACTTTTGCGTTCTTGACTGGAACGCTCGGTGTATGATAATATTATCAAAAGACTTTCATTTCCCGGGAGGGTCATTATGGCAAAAAACACAGAGAAAGAATTTTGGCAGGATATAGACGTATATTCCGTCAACACAGAGCCGCGAAGCGCGGCCGGTTTTCCGCGCGATGAGGCGTGGGAGAAAAAGACCGTCAGCCTCAACGGCGTCTGGAAATTCCATTATTGCGAGAGCGTCAACGATATTATCGAGGGCTACTATGCGCCCGATTTTGATTTGAGCTCGTTCGACGATCTCGAAGTCCCGTCAGAGTGGCAGATAAAGGGCTACGACACCCCGATATATACCAATATCAATTATCCCAAGGCAATCTCCACCACGAAGATTCCTTACATAAAGCCGGAGCTCAACTCCTGCGGGCTCTATGTCCGCGAGTTTGAGGTCGACGAGACCGAGGATAATATATTCATTCACTTCGGCGGCATCAATTCGAGCGGCGAAGTGTTTGTCAACGGAAAATTTGTCGGCTATTCTCAGGATACATTTGACGAGTGCGAGTACGATATAACGGACTTTGTTCATCCGGGTACCAACCGCCTCGCAGTCACCGTGCGCCGCTACTGCACGGGCAGCTATCTTGAGGATCAGGATATGTGGCGCCTCTCCGGTATCTTCCGCGATGTGACGCTCGTCTATGAGCCGAAAGTTTTTATAGAGGATATGTATATGCGCAGCGAGATAGCGGAGGATTTTAAATCCGCCGTGTTCAAGCTCGACTGCGTTGTCAAGGCGCGCCGCGCTCAGTTCGACGGCGGCAAGCTCAAGGTCGAGATTCTTCGCGCCGACGGCGCAGGATTCGCGTCTGCCGAGGCGGATGTAAAACCCCTCGCGGACGGCGAATATTGCAATATTTCTTTTGAAATACCCGTCAGCAATTTTGAACTCTGGAGCCATGAGGATCCGTATCTCTACACTGTCCGTGTCACTCTTTCCGGCGGCGACTACACCGACCGCAGGGAGCATAAATTCGGCTTCAGAGAAGTGAAGATAACGCCCTATGACCGCAAGACGGGCAGAGGTCCGTTCATTCTGCTCAACGGCGTTCCGCTCAAAATCTGCGGCGTCAACCGCCACGATTTCCACCCGGACTACGGCCACGCCGTGCCCGAGAGCATAATCAGAAGCGACCTTGAACTGCTCAAGAACAGCAACATAACCAATGTGCGTACCTGCCACTATCCGAATTCGCGCCGTTTCTATGAGCTGTGCGACGAGATAGGCATTCTCGTCATGAGCGAGAACAACCTCGAGACCCACGGCCTCGCAACGCGCGTCCCGCGCAGTGATCCGCATTGGACAGCCGAGTGCTGCTACCGCGTGCGCAATATGGTCAACAGCTATAAGAACCATTCCTGCATTCTCTTCTGGTCGCTCGGCAACGAGTCCGGCAACGGCAACGCATTCGCCGAGATGAAGAAAGAGATTCTGAAGATAGACAAGACCCGCCCGGTTCACTATGAACCCGACGCGAAGCTCAAAACGAGCGATCTGTTCAGCGAGATGTACACCGTGCAGACCGCGATGAAGGAGATAGGCGAGAACAAGCCGCATATCCACAGCCGCGCGCTCTGGAACCTCGGCCTTGGCTATCATCTCAAGCCCTCGGATTATATAGACAAGCCGTTCATCGAGTGCGAATATTCCCACGCCATGGGCAACAGCATGGGCAACTTCGCCGATTACTGGGAGGATTTCAAGAAATATGACCGTCTCGCGGGCGGATATATCTGGGATTTTGCCGACCAGGCGATAAGAACAAAGACCGCAGACGGCAAGGATAAGTGGAACTACGGCGGCGACTTTGGTGACAAGCCCAACGATGGCAACTTTGCCTTTAACGGTGTGTTCCGCGGCGACCGTTCACCCAACCCTCATTATTATGAGGTGGTTAAGTGCTACCAGCAGGCGGACTTTACCCGGGTGGGTAGCACCTTGCAGATTGTCAATCGGTTTATGTTTACGCCCTTGAGCGCCTTTGCCCTGCGGCTGACCTTGTCCGATGAGAGCGGTGTGTTGCAAGAGGAGACCATGGACCTGCCGGCAGCGGGCCATTTGGAGAAGGTGACGATTGATATTCCCTTTGACCTAAATACCAAGAGCGAGCAGCTGCTGGACGCTTATTTAATTCTGAAGGCGGACACCATGCACCTGCCTGCTGGTCACCTGATGGCCAGAGAGCAGTTTGTGCTGGGGCAGTACGATTTCTCTGTGAAGAAGGAGACACCCGCAGCAATCAGCCTGTGCAAGCGGGCAGATGCCTATGTGGTCAGCGGTGCTCATTTCAGTCTGGCTGTATCTAAGAAAACCGGCGAGTTGAGCTCTTATGAACTGGACGGTCGGGAGTGTCTGCGCAGCGGCGTGCGCCCCTGCTTTGGCCGTGCCAATATTGACAATGAGCGCATTGCCCAAATTCCCTTTGACTTTGTGCGCACCCTGATCGGACTGAATGCCTTTAAGAACGCCGGCAAGGCTATGATCCCGCTGGAGGTAACAGCCACGCAAGGCAAAGATGCGGTGAAGATCACCGTGCGCTGGCTGTGCCGCTACCTGGATCAGGTAGAGACCACCTATGTGGTGCTGCCGTCCGGCCGGGTACTGGTGACCCAGACCTGTCGCAATATTGTGCCTATGGATCTGCCCCGTTACGGCATTACCTTCCAGCTGATGTCCGGGGAGGACGGCGTGACCTATTACGGTAAAGGCCCCCACGAGAACTATTGCGACCGCAAGACCGGCGCGTACCTGGGCGTGTATCACTTTAAGAGCGCCGAGGACTTTATCCACGACTACCTGTATCCGCAGGAGAACGGCAACCGCTGCGACGTGCGCTGGCTGGAAGTGGGCAGCGATGTGAAGCTGCGGGTAGACGCTGTGGGTCGCGCTTTTGAGGCCGGCGTGCACCCCTACACCCTGGAGGAACTGGACGCAGCCAAGCATTCCTGCGACCTGCCCCGCCATGATTACCTGACGGTGAATATTGACGGCGGCCAGCAGGGTGTTGGCGGCGATGTGCCTGCTGTGGCTACCTTAAAGCCTCAGTATAAACTGCCGAAAATGCAGACTTTGACCCTGCGCTGCGCACTGCAATTCAAAAAATAATGATTGGAGGGAACCGCCCC
>ENA-ORNT01001077-ORNT01001077.1-human-gut-metagenome-genome-assembly--contig:-NODE-1077-length-18791-cov-5.212585_pt1 | contig 18791 bp, 19 predicted proteins | sample MGYA00242120_ERZ509032 | MGnify/ENA primary metagenome ERZ509032 (study PRJEB26280, sample SAMEA2338729) | human gut metagenome | biome: human gut; feature: human-associated habitat; material: faeces...
AGCAGAAAGTGTCCGGCACTTTCAGGTCTGACAATGGAGCAGACGCTTTCTTTTCCATACATTCCATTGCTGACACTGCATGGAAAAACGGCCAGTCGCAGCTGCAAGCCATCCATACCATCCTGTCGTTATAGGATGGTAGGAGGTGCGTGCCTACACTATTGCTGAATAGTTACTTTTATTCAGTATCGTCTGAAACTTGTTGCTTTGGTCTATAAGAAAAATAAGGGTGTCTAAAGCCTTTAAGCTATTTTCCAATGAATTCCCATATTGTCCAACTTGGTGCTTTAAATCTTTTAGATGTTCTATTTTCGTTAATTCTACTGCAATACTATCTATTGCAGATTTAAGGTTTTTCTGTTTTTCTATCCATTCAGGTATATCATCTATTTTCAAGACTCTATCATCACCAAACTGCATCTTGTCAAGATTTGATATAATTTCATTTACTTTTTCTTCGTCTTCCAACAAACTTGAGTAAATGGAATCAGCCTCAACTATCATGCTTTGGTAGGCATTCATATCCGAAGAAAACTTTCTTACATCAATGTTTTTAGCCTTTAGTTTCTCTACTATTTCCTTCAACAAATCCATAACATTGGCATCTATACTCTTGTCAATGCTTTTAGCAATTTGTTTTAGTTCTTTTGAGATAACATCAATATTTCTTTTCATTCCTCTTGAGGCATCCCCCAACGATTGGTAATAATCCAAAAGAGAGTGGGTTTCCTCAAAATTTTGCACAAATATTTTGAATCTTTCCGCAGAGCTTTTTGAAGAAAGGAATTCCGACAACCAGTCTTGTGAAAGGATTGCATCTCTAAAATAGCCATTCTCTATACGGTTTGACTTAAGCATTGAACATTCATCTGCTGGCGGACAAGTAGTCCTTACATCTCCACTATCCTCAAACGACATGGTGATGTCGATAGATTCATTTGGTAAATCCTTATTGTGTATAAACGTAGATGCGCCATGTTTTTGATCGATTGAGAAATTTTCCTTGAAATTACTCTTTACCCTATGTATTGACTTTGTCATACAAAACTCCATAGCATCAAAGAATGAAGTCTTGCCAAAACCATTTGGAGCATATATAGCAACAAAGTTAGCTGCCTTATTAGAATCTTTCTTTGCTGTTAGATCTACAGACACATCATCAAACAAACGGAAAGCCTTTATATCAACTCTTTTAATCTTCATTTTTCGCTACCTTTTGGGCACATTTATTTATTACAAAATCCATTTTATGTTCTTCATCAACAAGTTCTTCTATATCATACTTTATGTACGAAGTAATAAGAGCCTCATAGTTACCGTCAACAAACTCTGCACGGTTAACAATTATCTTGCGTGAGGAAACCGTATCATGCTCAATTTCATACTTCAGCGAACGATTTATCTCACTCTTGTCTTCCACCACATAAAACAAATAGAAATTCCAACGTTCAAAATCATCCATTGGTTCCATCTGTCTCTCTTCTGCTAATTTATTACGAAGCGGTCTCCATTGAGTACGTAAAGTTTCTTCTGACAAACATTCCGTAACAGCAACAAGAATATTAACCCCAATTTCAAATATATCAAACTCTTTAACAAACATATTCAAGATATTTTAGAAAGTATCAGTTCTCTATAGCATTGAATGTTGACATCTTCATACCCTTCTACACATTGTGTCACACCTTTATTGAAAATCTTAGCATTAATAATTGTCATATTCATCAGTTGTATTCTTTTAGGGCGAGATATACTCCTTACATCATAAATCTTCCCTTTTGCAATATTTGGTACTTTTGATGTCAATACACATCCTTTAAATGTCGTAGAAGGCAAACCTCCAACTATTAATTTTGCATTTTGACTAAATCCAGTAATCAAATCAACATCTAACCGCTCTCTTACTTCCATAAAATCAAAACTTTGGGCGCTATATACATAATGAAACTTATCATATATAGAAAGAATAAAATCTTCCGTATCTAAATTTATTTCTAAAATGGAAATTACTCCAATAACAAACTCGGTAAAATCAACCCAAAAATCTTGATTCAGACAATCTATAGATATATTTTCCGCTAAACGACCATTCTGTTTCAGTATATCCAATACTTTTTGTGGAGAATAATTATTAAGTTTCTCTTTATAATCCTCAATGCTCAACAATAGTTCTAAGGCCATTTTTCTAGTAAAGGCATCATTGTCAAAGTTAAAAGCCAATTCTGTAAATTCAATAAAACTATCCAAATTGAACTCCAATATTGGCGACCATCCCTCCTCTTTTAGTATTTCTTTATAGTAAGTTACAGATATAAAACATGCATTCCCTAACAACTCTTTTTCATCTTTGTTTGATGACTGCTTATGAATACCCACAAGGCAACAATCCTCATCAAAGACACCACCTCCAGACATACCCTTAATCTCATTCTCTGCCACTGGTTTCGTATATTCATATTCTGTTAACAAATTATTTGCATGTCCATTGACATTTTGAATACTAAGAACTTGTGTTAAGCTAACAGCACCTTCATAGCGAGCCTTGGAGAATCCTACATGAATTTTGGCATCATTACAACAAATGTTTAGTCTTAGAAATTCAACGTTCTCAAAACCCTTAGCATCAATCTTTATAATTGCAATATCGTTGTCCTTACAATAGATAGGATCTCCAATAACATTTATATTATCAACATTGAGGGGACTTCCTTTTTCAAATTTGAACTTCAAAGTTTTAGCTTGTCCATCAGCCTCAAATATCACATGATAATTTGTCAGAATGTAAAGATAAGACTTTTCTAAAGGTCTCACAATCACTCCACTGCCATTACAAACCCTTACAGAATGTACATTACGGATAGTGTCTATATTCATATTTTCAGATTATTCCTATTCTATTCTCCAAATCAGGATAGTCAATAAAGTCTTGTTTGTTGAACATCACTCTTTTTCGAGAGTCATAATTAAAGAGTATACAAGAATCTGTCTTGTCCACAATTTGTGCCAAGACCTCTTTATCAGGATGTCCAAACTTCTTTCCATCACTTGACATTACATAATACTTCGAGTGTATAATATTTAATATATCAGGATGGAAATTATTCTTGCTACCATGATGTGATAACTTTACTACTTCATATTCCCGTCTACCATTTATCCCCTTATAAAAGCTTCTGATACCATCCATATACACCTCATACTCGGCATCACCAAGTAAAAGCATTTTCACTCCGTCCCATGTTTCCAGTTCAAAAGCTATAGAAGACTTATTTTCGTCTGACAACTCCGTCATAGTCCATTTCTGCTTTATTAGTTCTTTTATGTCAGGCAGTTGTGTCTCATCAACACTGGCTGCATTATTCAATGGGGCAGCAATCTTTTGAGCAACAACATTTCTACGATCTACTTTCGGAGCAATAACATGTATAGTGCAAAAATCGTTTGTCTGCACAAAGCCCTTGACAATATCATTTTTATAACCAACTTCTTTTTCCTTTAGCTTTTTCAACACAGACACAGCCTTGGACACAGAATTGTCTAAACTTGTCTTTTCATCTACTTGCATATCATCATTCAACCAGACTTGCTTTACAAGTTTATTGTCTGGGAAAGCCATTTCAAACCACTTGCATATTCCCCCTATATGATCGTCATCAATATGAGTCACGACCAGCAAGTCAATACATCTTCCCTCTGCTTGCAGCCCATCTAGCAATAGCTTTAAAGGCCCTTTAGGCTTTCGCTTGTCCTTAACATTATAATATGTAGATGCCAGCCCTCCATCAATCAGAATATTGTACTCTTTGTCATCCCGCTTGATAGACAAAAAAATGCAATCTCCATAACTGGCTGGTAATATTTCCAAACAAGTATTATTAAAAATCATATAATAAGCTTTCTACAAAAATTTGATGTTCAGGCGAGAACAACACGTTCAAGAGCAATGAAAAGCACAGCTATCGGCACTTCACGCCATTCCCATCCTCCTCACCACCGCCACCACTCCTCCAATGAGACTTTCTGCTTGCGGAAGAAGAAAATGCAGAAGCAGAAGTGTCCTCCCCGTGCACCTACTCCGCCCTATGTTGTTTCTATGTATAGCGTGCGACCAGTGTATTCGCCTCCTTTCTCTATTCGTTACAACTTTTAAACTCATCCTCAAAGTATGGAATCGCCCCATACTTGCCTTCCAAATAGTTCTTCTCGTAGTTGCTATCTGTCCTAGGCTTTGCACCATTATCTAACGTGATACTCATCATAGGAGTCAGTTTCGTAGAATAATGCGTTCTTGCAGTCTTTTCTACAAATATCACCTGATCTCGTCTCAGCAATTTCTTCGACAACATATTTGTGTCGTGCGTGGTGAATACCAGCTGCGCACCTTTAGGGTTCGTCTCTGCACAGTTGAAAAGCTGAACAATACGACGCGACAACAGTGGATGCAGCTGCGAGTCCAACTCGTCAACAAACAGCGATTTGCCCCGCCGTAGGGTGTCAACAATAGGACCGGCTAGATTAAACAGCTTCCTTGTACCGTCCGATTCCCTTTCATCTATATCAAAATCTACCATCCCCACAACATCACCCTCTTCATTAATTTTACTATGCTTGGCATAAGCAACAATGGGGGGATGCTCCTTCAGCGATGCCACAAGCCCAGCGGGCAGTCCCTTGGGTAACATCTGCTCGTCAATTAATTCTTGCTGGGTTGTCACTTCACGGAATCCCACATCCATACCCCCGATAAAGTCCAAAATCTCGTTCTTATAGTCTGCTTTGGTATGCAGCATTTCCTTTGTGTAACGGGAAAACTCATTATCCCGTAGGCCGGAAATCACATTGGGCTTGATTCTGAACCACTCTATCACTCTTTTTGATATTTCACCACCCAGCTGTGCTGCCAACGAAATAAACAACCTGTTATTATTCAAGGGAATAGTACCTTCTTTTATAGCCTGCCCCTCCTGATAGTTTTGTGGGTCTATTTCTATCATGTCGGTAGTTCTTCTTAAAAGAGTCTTCAATGAACGCTTGGGGAATTTAGCAACCAGCCATTCTTCCTCTATCCGCTGCGCTGTGTAGCTGAAACCATAAGTGAATTTGTCCAATCCATCTATAAATGACATTTCAAAACGCGTTGGTCTCGCTTTTTTATCCGAAAGGAGAAAGGCATCATACGGTAGTGTTTCATTATCGTTTAGCCTCACCGAATGGATAATCATACTCCGCATCCTGCCAACAGCCTTGAACACGTTCGATTTACCACTGGAGTTAGCACCATAAAAGGCTTTTGCATTCAACACACGACTATTCGCAATTGTGGTATACCCCCTATTGTTCAAGTCCTTGATGCCCGTATCAGCCTCAAACGACAATCTGATTTCTCCGTCTATCGAACGGTAATTCTCTGCTATAAAGCTTGTTATCATAACACGACTTTGTGGTTTTTACTCAATATCGACTACAAATATACACATTTCTTTTTATACCAAGCACATGTTTTGAGAAAAATTTTCATCCGCGACATTTTGTCAGATGACAAAGTGTCAGCTTGACAGCGATAGACACATCCAAGAAAACGACAAGTAATTCTTGTATTATACGAAATATTCGATAATTATATGAATGACAAACAAACCTTAATTTTGAGGTTTTTGCTCAAATTTTGCGTTTGGCACGCTTTTTGCATTTGTAGCGATAGTGGTCCACGTTCTTGAGCATCGAAACCACCCGTTGGACTAAAGCTCTGCTGTACTGTTCAGACAACAGGATCTAAATTATTTGCAATATGGCTTTTGTCAAAAACGCAAGTGGTTCTTCCAGATGGCCAAAGCCCTCAACGGGTGAGTCCTCATGGTTGGAGTATTGGGAAAAGCATACGGGGAAAAAGGCAACCCGTTGTGGTGCTACCGATTGCCATTCCACTGGCCAACTCGTTGGTGGTCACGTCCAGATTGTTTTTGGTGGTAATGAACTATACATCACCCCTCTGTGCAAAGGTTGTAATAATCGCACTGACAATTTCTGGGTTGACACAGAACTGGTTAGAGTACCCAGCGGCCAGTAAGCCACACAGAGGTATGCAACGCCTCAAGTGCTCCGTAGCGGAATCGGAAAGCCACCGCATTGTTTTTCACTATCTAACCCCGAGTGTTTATGAGAAAAGAGATGCATGTTGTTTCTAATCCAGACAGAGGAGGATGGGATGCGAAAAGACCAGACGCAGACAGAGCTTCAAAGCACTTTGAAACAAAGAAGGAAGCAATGGAGTGGAGTCGCAATCTGGCCAAGAGGGAAGGGCTCGAGCTCATTCCTCATGGCTTAGATGGTAAGATTCAAAATCCCAACAGCTATGGAAATGACCCATGTCCACCCAAGGACACTAGACATTAACCATTGTTCTTTATGGAGATAGCAGGCTGCTTCGGCGGCCTGCTATTTTAATCTATAGGTGTCCTTTCTGTGAATAATATATTACTTTACGACACTACAGCCCCGTCAAAGTGGACTAATCGCTCTTTGATTTAATTGAAATGCACACGGTATGGTTATCTGAATGGTAAAGACTCTCCGCATAATGGAAATATCACACTCCGATCTCCCCCATCACCTTCTCTACCTCTTCCAGCGGCACATTCAGCATGCGCGAGACGTAGAGCGGTGTAATGACCTCCATGCTCCCCGATTGGCGTTCCATGCCAATCAGATACTCGATGTTCTTTTTGAGATCGCCGAGGCTATTGGAGAATGGCTCTGTAGTAGGCGAAGCCTGCTTCTTGCTCTCCGCCTCCTTGGCCCTGAAGGCGTCCAGCGTCTCGCTACCGTCCTCACCAAACCTTCCGTCCTTTGCCTCGAAGATGACAGAAGGTTCCAAGACCTCTACCGTGTGCCACGCCCCTTGCGGCACCACACAACCGTAGCTACCAGCGGTGGGGTCAAGCAGGATGCGGTCCGTCTCGTTACCCTCATTGTCATAGACCACCTCCACCAGCTTCCCACACAAGAGGAAAACGTTCTCCGTGCTCTGCGGATGACGGTGGATTGGCACGACTGTCCCTGGCAACAACGCATTGAGCATACGCTGTGAATGATCCCCCTCAGACGTACGCAAGTCATAATTCTGGCGCAAGCGAGGATTCACTTGAGCCTGTTCAAAAAGCCCATCAATCAACTCTTTATTTATTTCCATAACCATATATAATCAAATAAAGGGCACACGCCTCCCCATCCCGTAAAGGAAGGCGGAAGCAGAATGCCCTAACAACTCTAATAGCAATATTGCGTTAATATCTGCGCAACACCACTTGGAAAGCCTCAGCATACTTGCAGTCCCACTGACTGCCACGCATGGCCGCCAAGCCCGTGATATACTCCACACTGCGAGGATGAGGATACGGGCGCATCACACCGCGATACATCGACAGCGCCTTGCATTTCGCCTCCACACCGTCCTGACCAACCTCCACGTAGCAGTTCGGACGAAACAGATTCATGGCGTCGTTGATAGCCCACTCCGAGCACGAAGGCACCTCCATATACCAAAACTCCTTCACAGGCTTCACCGCCGGCTGGCGCTGAAACAACCGTATTGCCTCCTGGCAAGCCATGGAAGTCTGCAAGTGATCATTATTGGTGTCAGCAGGATGATGCGTTATCACAATATCCGGCTCACTCTCCCGAATAGCACTTTCTATGAACTGCACCAGCTTCAAATGCGGCACGGTGTTCATCTCGATATTCGGAAACGTTGCCTCATACTTCTTGCCCACGCCTACATAATTCGTCGCTGCATCCGTATCACCTTCCAACTCTGCATCCGAAGGACGGAAAGCACGCGCCTTCGCCTCTGTACACATGATTGCCACATCCACCTCGTCGCCTTCATGCGACCATTTCCACATCGATGCACCAGCCCCGAGAACCTCGTCGTCGGGGTGAGCCACTACTAACAAGTATTTCATTATTATTTGTCTAAAAATCACGTTATTGATTTGAATCCAACCAGCCTCTCTCATTCAAAACGTAGGAGACCATTAGCTTTCAAGGAGCAAACTTTCCGTTCATAAACCTTATCATCGTCCGTAATATCACCTATCAGTAAAAAAGAAAGAGGGTTATGAGTTTCTATTTTCCTCTCGACTATTTCACGATTATAGTTAGCATAACAATAAACACAATGATGACAACAAGTATTATACTCGCCAATATCTACACTTTCAACACATCCACATTCTTTTCTTTGATTCTTATCCTTTTTTACATTCAATGCACAAGAACCAATGATATTTGAAATAAGTAGAGGATCAATGCAAGCACCATGTTCTATGCCATACCCACTAAGGTCAATATGTTCTGCACAAGTTTGAATTATAAAACCATAACTATTAGCTATAGACACAAATGATTTAGCGAGAATTTGAATTTCCGCATCGTTAGGCTCTCGTATGTTCAATCTTGACGTATTAGTTTGTACTCTTTTGTACAAATCTATAAAACTTATCACACATCTATTGGAAAACCCAGATAATCGTTTAGCGATCTCCTCAAAATACCGAATATGATAAGCAACATCCATTCTATCAGACAAGAAAATAGGATCATATCGCCATATCACTTTTTCTGGGCCTATTTTATCAGACAGCTCACGAAAAGTATCAAAAACACTTCTTTTCAATGGCACTTCCTCCTCAATATGCTTATCATAAGGATTTACAGTAAATTGAAAATAGTATTTATAACCAGACAACTCATCCAATCGACCTATCATTGCTCTTGGATTTTTCGTCCAAAACTCTATACAATCCACCACACTGGGGCGAATGTCAATTCTACTAATCCGATGAATATTCATCGGATTACGCACATCTACAAACCCAGCCTTAATTCGATAAAAAAACCAATCGGAATAAAAAGCTGGTATATCCGTCCTTCTACTAACACTAAGTATCATTTGTGCTTTAAAACAATAAATACCTGTTTGGACCCACAGCGCGAATTACACTTCACTGCCCCATTCTTCTCACTTAAGGGAAACACCAAATCGTCACTCCGATAAACTTTCCATTTACACCCTCTAGCATAGTTATCACTAGGGAAAGCATAGGCTTCACACCTTATTGATTCGAGACTATTATTACATAATGTTGCATTTTTAAGCAATTCTACCAATCGAATTACCATCTGAAATCCAGAATTCAAGCGATTGTCATTCCCATAAAATCTTATATCATTAAAAATGATACTGCGCACTCTTTTGTCAATACAGAAATCCCGAATATCCTCTAAAAACTTTTGTTTTTGATTTGACGTCTGGAATTTCACGGCATCAGACAACAGATAGTTCAAAATCAATATATCTACGTTTTTACCACCCTGCCAATCACAGAACATATCTGTCGTATAAAAGTTGATGGTATGGGGAGAATTCGCAAACACTTCTTTACTCAGACTTTGTACATCATTCCATACTGGGTTTTGATCATAACCTTGGTAATCTAACGTAAAGTTTGGAGCTACATCCTTCCATGCCTTTATTATTCCAAACACTTCTGAACCTGGGCCACACCCTAAAGATGCCCAAGTCACCCTTCTTGTTTTATTATTAGGTTAACGTTGTAACGACAGTGCTATTTCTGATGCAAATCTATTAAAAAACTGCAAGACATAATGATAAGTAATCTTTTTACAACTATATGTAAATCACGGCTGGTCAAATTGAATATGCTTCAAACACGCCGCACAATCACCTTCTTCACATTGGCAAGCCTTACAAAAACGATCCAACGGACAGCCCTCATTACACTTCGGCATTTTTATATAGGTGTCATAACACCTTGCTATAAAGTCATCAAATTCCTTCATATTCCAACAAATAATACTTTATACCACATATTCGCCACCTCGTCACCCTCGTGCGACAATGTTCACTCTATACCTTAAAATGCCGTGGTTTTAGCATCTTTGCAAAGGTTGTCCATATAAAACCAGACATAAAACTATCGCTGTAGCAAAGTCGATGCTTCCAACGATTATGCCAAAAGCGCCTTGGTTTTACCCAAAGACCACTTAGGAGAGTTCCATCTTCATGTTCTGAGAATTCCGGAGACAGTATATCGCCCAATACTCGACAAACTAGACCTTCATCTTTTTCAAAATCATGAAAAAAGTCCTTTCGCATCCCGAGATATTTCACACCAATTGTACTAAAAATACTTGCAAGGCGTTCTAATCCATATTTTCTAAATCTTGAACACAACAAATCCCTATCAATGGAGTCATGATGCTTGCGAACAAACAATAACCAATCAAGAAGATGGCGAAGGGTAACTTCTGTGGAGGCAAAATGTCCCGAGCAATGTTTCAATATAAACAAGGCATTGAAATCATCAGAAGGATAGTACAAGTTCTTACATTCATCCCTTTGAACATATGCTTGTGAAACCAAAAACTTAAACAGTCTTTCCATTTTGTGACTTGAAAAGTGGTCATAAGCGTTGATAAAATCAAAATGATTCTCAACAGATATACCTCCGTAGGTAAATACCGTATGATGATGGTGCGTGTTATCAATTATTATGTTTAACTTCTCCTTCACTACTTTATCCGCTTCTTTCCATACTCCTTTCTTACCAAACGCAGGGAACATGCCCATTCGCCCCAAAAAAATATCAATATCTCCAACAGGTCTATGTTCTGGTATAGGCCAACAACTAGAAAGGCCATAGCCTTTCAGAAGCATCATCATGTAGCCATTTTCAGCATAAAAGTTTGCCAAGTTGCGGATTTCATTTTTATGCCTTTGGTAGGCTTTCTCCATAAGTACCACCTGAGCAATTGCATTATAAAGTGTTGCCCCTGTTGGGCGTTTTTCTTTCGGCAACGTGCTTATAGCATCCATAACTATTGCCAGCACACCTTGTCGAGCAGCCAAGGCCGTCACATCTGACCAGTTGACAGCATCAAAAACGCTCAAATCAAGTTTGTAGTCATCGTTTATGGCCCTTGCTACAAGCTTTAATAGAATTATTTCAGATCGAGTCACGCTCTTATTATTATATTTTGAAGTTTTCTATTACATCCATTGGTTGCCATCCTAATTCACGTTTGGCTTTTTCGTTGCTCCATGTGTCCGAAGTAACAATTTTCTCCAAACGGGAAGAATTGATAGGGAAGAAAGAGAACACGTCACCAATTAAAGCTAAGCTTTTTGCCATCCAGTAAGGAATGCTGATAGGCTTTGATTTACCAAGTTGCTTGGCTATAGTAGCTTCCAATTTTCCAAATGAAGGGTTGTGGTCGTCACATACATTATATATTCCACCTTTCTTTGCAACAAGAGGGACTAGACGTGCTATGTCATCCACCATCAAGACGCTCTTTCTGGCCTTACCTCCAGCAATACTAAGATATGCGCCTGTACGAATGCCGTTAATCATTGCCCCCAAATTTCCGGGGGCACCCTTACCTGCCAATAAGGATGGACGTAGAATACCAAGAATTACATTATGCTTGTTGCACCATTGCGTAAGATATTCTTCAGCTTTTATCTTGCTGTCAGAATAAGGCGAGTCGCCTACTAATGAGCGACTGTCTTCTGTATCCATATTTCCAGGTTTATCTCCATAGACATTCATTGTCGATATGAATATAAAAGCTTTGGGTACGCCCACTTTTTCCAAGGCTTCACATAAGTGGATTGTTCCAGTGAGATTAACGTCATAAAACGCTTTTTTCTCAGCTTCTGTCTTTGGATATATATGTGCTTTACCTGCAGCATGAAGAACTATGTCATAACGTCCGGGCAGTTCGGGTATATCAGACACGAAATTCGCTTTTATCATATCTGCATCCATAATGCCAATAGTTGTTACTTCATAGTTTTCATCTAATATGGGTTTTATGTTTCGTCCGAGGAAGCCAGTTCCTCCTGTAAATAAAAGTTTTTCCATATAAACAAATTATAATTGAAGATTACACCTACCAATCTCAAGCCTAAAATAACTTTTTTTAAACTATTACTTAAAACTATCCCAGTTCTTAATCACCTCATCCCAAGGACCACGATCTTCCTTGTCATAAATATATACGCACTTGGCATCCTTGAAGTCACGAAGCCATTCTGCAATAGAACACATGCCACCTTCTACTCGTTTTGCATAATCAATGACTTCGCTCATTGATGTAAAAGGTTCAAACTCCTTGCGGTCTGCAGGATCGATATATCCATTTTCCATACCTTTTATCCAAAGATAAGGCAAAGGCATACCTGCAAATTTACAAGTTGGATTCCAAGCGGAAGCTCGGAAATTTGTTTCCATAAAGTAGAAGGTTCCATCCTTGTCTATCAAGAATTCAACTTCAAACACACCTTCAAAGCCTATCTCTTCAAACATTGCCTGAAGCTTAGCTTCCATATCTTTGTCCTCAAACATCTTCACATCATGATAAGGACTATAATAACCTTGGATAAGGTACTTCCACTTCATTTCTGTGATAATCTGCATCTCCTTTCCTTTGTTGATACAGTAGCCTTCTAATGCCATTTCATTTTGTTTATCTACGAAATGCTGAATCATAATCAGAGGACTTTCTATCTTACCAATAGCCTCTTTCAGTTCCTTTTCATTTTGACAGATGTATACATCTCCTTTCCAAGAACCAGAATTAGGCGAAATGTCTTTAGTTATAATTGGATACCACAGATTTTCAGGAAGCTTATCTTCCTTACTGATGACATAGCTATCGAGTACGTTAAATCCGTGTTTCTTAGCAAGTTGCTGGATATTGTACTTGTCCATGAACTCGTTGATTCGTCCCGTACGGCCAGCATTATAAGTTATAAACTTATCTTTCCATTCATCGTAGTGCTCATCAAAATAGCCTACAGACTTATCATCTGAGAATACAATATATGGTTTTTTGCCTGTTTCCCACGCAAAATGACCATATTTTTCCATTAGTAAGTTGAAGCCTTCTGAAACTGAATCTACGCGATACAAATCAGAGATATACTTGCTCTTAGTGGCAACTTCATATCTACGCTTTACAGATATGTAAACAGGGTTGATCCCATTCTCGCCAAGGGCACGAATTATATTAAGTGGGTTGTAGTGTTCCAGTGCAAAAACAATGCACAGGTGACCGTTGTACTGATTGTTCATATTCTATTTAAAAATGTTTAAATTATTTCTTTGCTTCGTCCTTATACACATTTTTCCCAAGGACAACTGTGGATATAATACCAAAGAAAGTCTTGATGTCTAATAATAACGACATTCCATCTACATACTGTGCATCCATTTCAAACTGAGTCTCACGATCTGCAGTAGCTCGTAAATCAAGATCTACAGTACAGAACATTCCTGGAAGCGCATCATATCGGTGTGCATAACGCTTGTTATTCTTATAAGGGGCAAATTCAAAATCCAAAATCGGACGAGGTCCGATAATTGCCATCGTACCATTCAGGATATTGAACATCTGCGGTAACTCATCTAAACTTGTACGGCGCAAAATAGCCCCTACTTTTGTAATACGGCTGTCACTTTCAGAACTAGCAATGCCCCCCTTTTCAAAAGCACCTTGACACATTGTCCTGAATTTGTAGCAAGTAAATGGTTTCATGTTCTTGCCCATTCTAATTTGCTTAAATAGAGCAGGACCTTTACTGTCGCATTTGATGATGAGAGCAATGATAATCATCGGTATAGCACATACAATAAGTCCACATAAAGCCAAAGCGATCGAAATAAATCTCTTAAAAAAACGTCTATACATCTGTTACACAATTAGCCTTCTTGATTAATTTTTGTCTATTCTGATAAAAGCATTCCTTTATATACTCTGCATCAAAGTCATTTTTAACCGTTGTATATACATTGTCTGACATCGTTTTATATTCTTCTGATGTTTGAGATAATGCTTTACTCATTGATTCAAAGAGCGTTTCGACAGACTTTATTTCGCAAACGAAACCAGTTTTGCCCTCTATAATCAAATCGATCATTCCATTTATCTTTGTCACAATAGATGGAACTCCGAGTGCACCAGCCTCAAGAATAGTATTCGGAAACCCTTCTCTATAACTTGGGAGGACAAAATAATCGCTAGCCGCTACATACCTTTCCGGATCGGATACGGAACCTGTGAAAACTACATTATCCATAGCTTTCACCTTTTCAAGCAAGTCTTGATCTAAAGAATCAATTTCATCTGGAGCACCCAAAATAAACAGAAATGTGTCTTTGCGATTTATTCTAAGGAATGCCTCCATCAGCTCGTTAACGCCTTTTTGAGGTACAATACGACCAACAAAGCTGAAAACCTTAACATCCTCTAGTATTTGAAACTGCTTTCGAATTTCCTCCCTCCATATTGCTTTCTTTTTAATATCGAAGCGTTGCAGACTCACACCTTGAGCACTACCTTTTCCAAGTACTACTCCTTTATTCGGTTTAAAGAGGCCTTCGCTGATAGCCCATTCCCTATTTAAATGACTGTCTGGTTGTACACTTGTAGAAAGTAGACACGTGAAATACTCCATAAATTTGAAGAATTTTAACTTAATACCAGCATAATCGGTATATGGAACACCCCATTGGCAGAAGATTCTTACAGGCACGTGTGCCATCCAAGCCGCAATTGAAGCGTACAAGCCTGCATTTGATGATGCATACTGAACAATATCAAATCTCTGTTGTTTAAATATCTTGTATAGCCTATAAGTACACTTTATCACTTCTATAGGTGACACTGCACCTCTACCCATTTCCACAGGAATGTAGGTTATAGGCGCAATAGCATCATTACTGAAGTTGTCACAAGGTTGACAAATTAGATAACAATCATAATCCCTTTCTGCTACATAGGAAAGAGTTGGCACCATTATTTTTGCAGTACCAGGGCGAGTGGTTATTCCACAAATCTTTATTTTGCTCATCATTTTATTACATTTCTAATCTTCTTTTGCAGAAGGAGTGTAGTAAGTTTAAGTCCAAACAGCTTATATACAAAGTTCACTTTCTTCACTTTAGGATCTTGAGTATATTTCAACAAGTACTTATATTGCTTCAAATACTCGTATTTTTCTTTCGCTATTTGTTTGTCTAAGAATTGTAGATAGCCGAGTATAATGCTATACTCATATGCTAGAAACGACAGAATACAGTCTTTAGCTTCTTTGCTAAACGAACGTTTATTAATCTTTTGCAACTCAGTCTCTACAATATTTATAAGGCTATCAATATTTCTCTGACCGATGTTGTGCGTAATAGAACCTGTCACTCCCTGTCGATATGCATACACGTTTAAGTTTACAAACATACACTTCTTGCAGCAATCCAACAAATTGATAAACCAAGGAATATCTTCTGAAAGCTGCCCCTTAATGAATGTTAGATTATTGTCTATAACAAACTGCCGTTTCATCATTTTCATGCAAGCGCTCATTACCATAGAGCTAGTACAGGTAAGTAGTTTTACTGCTTCATTCTTTTCTCTTGGCTTTGAAAGTCGTTCGTCATATAAAGCCCATGGAGAAAAATTGTCCTTGTCAGAATAGTAGTAGCTGCAATTGAAATTGATGAAATCTACATCTGGATTGTCAATTGCAACTTGCACCAATTTTTCAAGGTCATCGTTGTGCATCCAAAAATCATCGCTATCCACATAGATAAGATAATCACCTGTTGCAAACTTGGTTCCGTAGTTACGAGCGTCACTCAAACCTCCATTCTCTTTGTGAACAGCTTTGATACGATTATCTTCAGCTTCGTATTTGTCACACAATGAAGAACATGAATCAGGTGATCCGTCATCTACAAGAATTATCTCTATGTTACGGTAGGTCTGACATGTAATACTCTTCACACAACGGTCAAGGTATTGCTCTACCTTATATACTGGTATTACAAAACTAACTTTCATTTTTTTGAACAGTTTGGTTTATATTTGTCTCTTTATTATTGGACACCTGCAGCTGTAAGAAATTCCTCAAAACTTGCAAACATAGCCTTATGATGCTTTTTATAAGCATTATATGATGGTCCTAATTGAGATTTTATAAGATCTGAAATCTCAGGATATTGATCAATTTTATCACCATCTACAAACAGCACAAATTCTTCGCGGAAATCTTCAATTTTTGGTTTCCTGTTAAATCTTTGTTGAATGCTTACTGCATAATCAAAAGCCTCCTTAATACATTTAATTTCACGTTTACTATGAAACTCATCAATATTCATAATCACTCGACAGGGTGATCCCGTGGCAATAGAATTCGAAGGTATATCTTTGGTTACAACACTATTTGCACCAATAAAAACATTATCCCCAATAGTTACACCTTTTAGAATAGTTACATTGTATGCGGTATTGACATTGTTTCCAATCTTTATACGGCCACTCGAAGGAAGGAACTCTCTACCCGAATAAATGAACGTTCTTGTTACCCAATCATGGGTTAAAAGTGTCAGGCCCTTATTGAAATAGCAATCATTACCAATAGTTATTAAGCTAGGGCGTGTCAAATCGATTTCAGTTGAAAAAGGTCTGAATTTATTACCCCCCCCCGATTTCTATTCCACTATTTCTTAAGTAATTCACATATGTATGATTTGAAAAACGACATACGTAGCTCCAAATTTTATAGATTATACGATTTATTATCATTTTATATTTGACTTTATCCAATTAATACTATCCTGTCTTAAGTAGTCCAATTTATCTTTAACTGCTGTTATATCATACTGTGGTTGAATGGATTCAATTTCAGAATTAATTCTTACAATGCAATTATCAGCGCCGCAAACTTTCAATAGAGAAGACTGCCTATCATCGCCTACGTTGTCCGGCACTATAGATACAAGTGGAATTCCAAAGCTGAGAGCAAAGGCTGTTCCATGAAAACTTGATGTTACGACAAGACTTGCATTAGCGAAAAGATTTATAAACTGTGGTATTGTAGAGTTATCCGCATCAACAAAATCAATATCCTTACAATCTTTTGAATCTCTGATACCCTCTAATGCCACTACATCACATTTCATTTCTCTACTAAAATGTTTCACCACTTCGTATATATATGGACGTGGCTCAAAGGCATAAGCCCACATATAATACAAAATATATGGCTTTCTACTTATCGTGAGAGAAGGGAAACTTTCAAGCCATTGTTTCTTATTCAGTAATAGCGTAGGGTCTAAAGTAACTTTTACTGGTTTGGCAAGCCCTAGTTGATCATGGATGATAGCTATACCATGACTTTCTCTCACTGATATAGCCGAAAAACGGCTCAACTCCTTTTTGAATACAGAAGCATATTTGTCTGCAATTGTTTTGGTTGCAAAACTTGAAGATAAAGAATAACGTTTCTTATCTGAAGGAGCGAACTGCAACAAAAAACATGGATCACCTAAAAGATATTTAGTATTCCAAACTTGATCACTTCCAACAACAAAAGCATCATAATCTTTCCAATTATATTTTTCCAATTCTGCTTGGCTTTCAAAAGGAGGAGTAAAGTTCAGAAAATTATTTCTGAATCGTTTAAGTACTGCTGCTTTACATTTTGGCATCAGTAAGGTCTTAAGAGGATAAAATCGTTCTCTAAAAGAAGGGCCTCTTCCTATTTCTTTATAATATCTATCATTGAAATAGTTATATTGAATTACCTTCACCTCATGCCCCAAACTTTGGAGTATTTTTTGTGTCGCATAAGTTTGCAACACAGAACCATAATTAGGAACATGATATATTGTTATAAGTCCTATTTTCATTTGACGATCATCCTTTTAATTTTAGCAATTACTTTAATTGAAAAAACAAGCGATTTGAACCGAAAAGAATCTATCGGTTTGCCTTTCTTCAAATAATCCATTACAAAACTACTAAAAGGCTTAGCGCATGCATTTTTTCTCATCTGACCTTCTGTCACAATATCCAAAGGTTGCTCCTTTAGAGTTACACCATTAAGACCTTGTACAATATTACGGCCTTTTTCAGTAAATGCTATTAAAGCACTCACGCCTTTTTCATCATTTGCATAAGCCTTTCCCCATAAATCTCCTATTCTTATATCTGCGGAAGACTTATCGATCTTATATTTGCAGTTGTTTTGACATTGAGGACCCAAACAGAAATCACCTAGGAATAACTCATAAAACATATCTCCTTGGGAGAGGCGAGACTGTACAAAACTTTTTCTTTCCCTTATTAACAGGTTGTAACTTTCATGCCAGTCAACTGGTTTTGTTGTCTTCTCTCCATCCATTCCCATCAACCAACTATCATGCCATCCATATTCAAACTTGTTACGCCACGATGCATACGTCACTTTTCCAATCTTTGGCTCTAACATTTTGATATAGGCTTTCCATGCATGCATAGACGGTACGCAATGACAAAAGAAATCCATAAGAACGAAGTTGTCCTCGCAATGGAATTTACGAATCATTCTACGAAAAGAATCTATTTGACAAGGTGTGCCCGTAACGAGATATTTCTGCCCTTTCCTATTAATCTGCTTAAATGCTTCTTCGGTATAGCTTTGTATGTACTTACTGCCGATAGACTGGACGAATTCTTCAACAGTAGTAGCAATGTAGTGTTCCGCTCTTTGCTCTTTTATATCATATCTGCATCCTACAGCGTGATAACCTTTGGCGATAAGTTGTTTTCCTATTTCAAAGCCAATACCACCACTAGAACACTTTCGACGTATTGCTTCATCATTGCTCCATGCAGCCCATGATTTAATACCAATTTCATCTGACTGTAAAGATAGATCTTGATGA
>ENA-ORNT01001081-ORNT01001081.1-human-gut-metagenome-genome-assembly--contig:-NODE-1081-length-18724-cov-6.205528_pt1 | contig 18724 bp, 20 predicted proteins | sample MGYA00242120_ERZ509032 | MGnify/ENA primary metagenome ERZ509032 (study PRJEB26280, sample SAMEA2338729) | human gut metagenome | biome: human gut; feature: human-associated habitat; material: faeces...
ATTTTTCAGGATTATCAATATGAGGCTCATAAAACCCATCCTTGTTAATACGTATTTTAATTATCTTTTTACTACAACTTGCGGCGCATACGCCACAACCATAGCAATAAGAAAACTTCATTATATTTTGACGATTCGACATTGGCTTATTCTATGTTCAATTTTTTGTTTAAAAAAAGACAGGGTCCAAAGCAATAGTTTTGTATATCGCTCCAAGAAACTAGGATAATATTTTTTTAAATAGTATTTTCTATCCCTCAGACTTTTTTTGTAATTAAAAGCATTTGAAACACCGCCATCTGCCATATTTACAATAACGAAGTTTGCAAAAGCGAACTTTTCACCAGCACCATACACTCGATGAAACCAATCTGCATCACCTAAGATTTTGAAATGAACATCAAAACCTCCATATTTGTTATATATGTTTCTAGGAACCAAAGTAGCAGGATGAGGGACTCCTATATGGTCTTTTTTGAAGCATTTCTCCATATATTTAGGATTTGACTTTAACTGGCTAAAGATCACGCTACCATCCCTTGACACAAAATTTAGTATACCGGAAATAACTGGCAGATTACCACCCCAATTACTGTCTTGTATGAACTTTGCTAATTTTGAGAGAGCGTGAGGGGCTAAATAGTCATCGGCATTCACATTCCAACAATATGACCCACAAGAACGCTCAATTCCTTTATTAAAAGCATCATAAAGTCCTTTGTCTGGTTCGCTTTTCCAAATCATACGTCCCTCAAATAGAGGTTCGTATTTCTTGACTATATCCAAAGTGCCGTCTGTTGAACCTCCATCAACAATAATATACTCGTAATCTTTGAACTCTTGAGACAAAACAGACTTAATTGTACGCTCTATCGTATCTGCACTATTCCAACATGGAGTAGCTATTGAAAATAGTGGTTTTTTGTTATTCATAATTATTGTTTTCGATGTATTGTTGAATATTCGCAAAATCCTTCACACGCTCACGAAGCCATTGTTCCGATTTTTTCCACCAAGGATCTTTAAGTATTTTTTCTATTTGCTCATCATTAAATCTATATCTGATAATTCTCGCTGGTACTCCTGCAACAATAGCATAAGGAGGAACATCTTTATTGACAATAGCCCCAGCTGCAATTATTGCTCCATGACCAATTGTTACACCTCCAAGAATTATGACACTAGAACCTATCCAAACATCATTCCCTATTATTGCGCCAAATCCCTGAACTCTATGATATTCTTCAAATAAATCCTTATCTGTAAAAGTAGTAAGACATTGACAAGCGGTGCTAAAGAAAACTGGACATGTAGAAACAAAATCTTTAGTTGGATGAGTCGCAGACAATACTTTTACATTATCTCCAATGCTGCAAAATGAACCAATCTTACACTTCTCTAATACACAATTGTTTTGAATGTAAGTATAACTTCCAATCATTGTTTCTTTAACATTAGTATGGTGGTGTATTCTTACATATTTACCAATTATTGTTTGGGGATTGAATTCAGCTCCGTAGTCGATTGCAACATTGTTTTTACGATACAAGGTTCGCTTATAATATCGCCAACATCCCACTAAAAACCGTCTGAGCAAATTATTTGTATTCATAATCTTTTAAATAGTAATTTTATAGAATCCTTAATAAATTCTTTCCATCCATATTGATGGATAAACATAGAAATCTCTTCTATATTGTAAAGGTATAAAACAAGTAGTTTACTACGTGAAGTCTTAAAATCTCTTCCCCCTGTATCGTATAAATATATGTCATTCCCAGGTATTCCATTTATTACAGAGGTCTCTATCGGTCGAGATGCTAAAGCAAATGATTTAACTATTGGAAAATTTGCTTTGACTAGCGTAAGCCAATATCTTTTCTTGAGTCGATTACATTGAGTGCCATATAAATCAACACAACAGTCTTCTTCGTTAACACCAAGAGCATTACATATCATCTTGTTCTCGAAGAAGCCATCGTAACATACAGCATCAGTAATTGAATTAGGTAAATGAAAATTGGTTTTTTCTCCATATTGTAGTGGCACTTGAAATCCCCAACTATGACCTACTCCTACATGAACTCCCACGTCACCATTATTTGAGGATAATGACGTGTATGGGAATAGGAAATATTTATTATTTTCTATGCAATATTTTGTATGATATTTTAGCCAAGATTTACTCCAGCTGCAAATGATTTCTGGTAAATGCGGTTCAAAGGGAAAATCTTGATGTGTCAAATACCATTCATAGTACTCTTTCCATTGTGGTTTCATCCATACTTCTCCCCATGACATGGCACAATTCATAAAGAATCCATCATATTGGCTGGACAGTGGAGTAAACGGTGTTCGAGTTTGGTAATTACGAGCGAAACTATATAAACTAATTCCACAGACATCACTATTATTCATATATTTGTCTGAAGCCTGTCGTACATATGAATAAAAACATTGAGAAACAATAATATCATCTTCAAGGATGACAAGAGTGTCAAACTGTTCAAACCATTCCCCAAGGCTCATCATATGGTTTCGGAGACCTAGATTTTGTTCGTGCGTTTTAATAATTTTCTTACCATACGGCCAGATATAATCATTTGCAAATTTTTCAACGACGTCAGTTTTACTCTTATCAATACTTATTATTAAAGTCGGCTTTTCATTTCCGTAATGAGCTCTTTCTAACGATCTTAAAAGTCGTTTAAGAGAATCTGTGCGATTATATGTTACTGCAACAATAGCTATTTCATTCATACCATATCATTTATAAAGTTAAAGCTTATTACAATGTTTCATTTCTTTGCAATTCTACGTATGCAACTATTTAGCGCCTTTCGTTCATTTTTATTTAATCCTAGAAGATAAATCACCAAAAACATAAACGCAATAATCGCAATAGAAGAACCTAACAAAGTCAAGAAATCGGGCTTGGGATTGCCGATAGTATAATTTACAATTACCCAGCATCCACCAACAACCAACATTGAACGCAGCACCACTGAAAATGCATAATATTTAAAACAATATTCAGAAACTTGCCTTGTTAATATATAAAATCTAAAGAACACACCTATAAATTGCGTAACAATAGATGGTAACGCAGCACAATATGGGCTATATCCTCTAGATAATATTAAATAAGAGACAGGAAGTTCACATAAAAAAATCAATGAAATACCTAGTTGAAAATTACGAATATTCCCTGTAGCTTGGATTGCAGTTGTAGTAGAGATTGACAAAGATCCAATTAGTGTGCTTATTAATATAATCTGAAGAAATTCACTAGCGTAATTAGGAACAATGCCCAACCATAATTTCAAAACAAAATCCATATTTATGGAAAATGGTATTATAATAATTGACAATAAAAAAAAAGCACATTTAGCGCTTGAATACACTAGTTTTATACTACCTTCAATATTACCAGATGCATATTGCTTAGTTATTTGTGGAGATACCGCCATAAAGAAATTTGACGCAAACTGATTTACAATTCCATTTACTTGTACAGCGACCCCCCTTGCTGCATTTACGAACGTACCAAAAAATAAATTTAGAATAATGTTTAAAACTTGGTCTTTAAATGTGAATCCTAAAGTTCCAATTGCAGTCCACCCTGCATAAGATGCCATTTTTTTAATCAACCGCTTGTCTAGTAGAAATGCATAATGCGACTCTTCAAAATACTTTCTACAATAATATCGAACAAACGCAACATCAACAATTGAAACTCCAACTAATAAAATTGCATACAAAATTAATTTATCAGTATTAATAAACCAAAGGGCAAAAACAACAGCTAACTTTGCAACAGCATCAAATATACTTATGTAAGCGTACACATTCATATGCTCATGTGCAACTATACATGCATTATAAGGCATCCCAGCTATTGTAAACATTAGCGAAAGAACAGAACATTGATATACCCAATTTGCAGCAACTGACCTTGCTGGTTCAATAACAAGTTGTGTGTTCACAACCCATAGTCCCAATGTTTCCGCTATAATAAAAATTACACTTGCCAAAACAAGATGAACTGTAAGTGATGTACAAAACATCTTTTTAAGTTTATCTTTGTCATTTTCCCCAAGAGAATATGAAAGGAATCTTTGAGTAGCTGCAACAAAGACTGTGTTCACGTATGCTATCATTGAAACGAACCCACCAACTACATTATATATTCCATAATCTGATATACCTATTGCTAGCAGTACGACTCTACTTGTATAGAGCCCCACAATCATAAGCAACAACATTCGTAGATATAATAGCAAAGTATTTTTTGCAATACGTTTATTGATAGATATCTTATTATCCATATTAGCCATAAACCACCTTTAATTTGTTATTCTTCTGTTTGATAGGAGATATCCTATGAAGATAAAAAACAGCGGATATTTTACATAAGTATACGAAAATTGTAATGCAAAGAACCCTGAGCAAAGCATTATGTACCAAAATGATATTGCTTCAAGTCTTTTGTCATAAAAGAATCGTTTGCAAATCAGATAGAACAACATAATCAGTAAAAGACCACCTGCAATATAACCAAATTGACATAAAATTTCTAATTCAAAATTATGTACATACATACCATCAGGAGTGAACAACCTGTCTGAAAGCCATCCATGTCCAAATCCATTATCATTTTTTATCTCCTCAATAACACTAGCATAAAAATTATCTCTATTCGACGATTCCTCCATATTCACCATTTTATCATCAAGGATACTATCAAAAACCCGAGTGCTAAAGCCAAGCGTCATGGCAATGGGGAGGATGGCTAAAATAATTAATTCCATATAGTAATAAAATGCGGCAAATAGAGTTATAGCAATTCCTCTTTTTAATAATGCGTATTTATTATACTGTCTGAAAAACACAAAATAACCGACAACAAAAATCGCATACACCACAATAGGCCCTCTTGCTCCCATTAGGAATAATAAAGTTGTTCCGATTATTGCTAGAATAACATCAATTATTTTTTTATCTTTAGTAAGACTATTATATAATATAAAAATAGGAAACAGTAACTGGTAAGCTATTTCCATTTGTTCACCTAAAGAGTCCGCCGTTCCAAGTTCTGTCTGAACCAAGCCTGCCAATAAGCACATTTGCCAGAATAATTGCTCTATGACTCCAATTCGGGCAACAAACCTTAAAAGATACTTGTCTCTTTTATAATCAATCAACAATCCAACAAAAACAAAAGGAAGAACAGAAGAAATGAACGGCCAAAAATTTTCATTAAAGAGCAGTATAGTTCTTGGTTGAAAAATTGGACTAGAGTATAATATCAAAACTGCTAAAAAATAAAGGAATATATGAAGTCCACGAATTGATTTTCGCAAATTACCCCATGCCATGATGATTCCTAAAATAACCATCGCCGGGATAATACCCACGGTATAACTTGCCATGCCTATTATGATAAAAAAAGGAGAGATCAATTTATATATCATTGGCACAAACGCTACAAGATATAATAGGATGCGCCCTTTCTCAGCCCTTGAAATAGAACGCAAGCCTGTTATTGTACAGAAAAATTTATTCATTAGTATTGTCGAATATTATATAATTCTAGAATCTATAAACCACCGATGCCACTTTCTCACCTTGTCAGTTATTGGCGAGCACCGTATCACATATTCGCTAATAACCCAGCAGCTTTGCACGAAAACTTCGTCATTGCCTTTTTTGAGACAAGCATAGGAGATTTTGTCCTCCACCAGCTCATGCCAATGGGGAGTACACCTTGATTTGACTAAGATTTTAATTCATGTTTATCATCCCTCGTCTTCCCAAAACTCAGAAAGAAGAGTATAAAGTTTATCCTTGGGCGTCGTCTTTATGTTTTTCAGCACATAAAAGAGCCAACGCTCCGGATTTTTACCCAGTACCTTGCAGGCACCAAACAATGAGTACATCATTGCTGCCCGCCTGCAGGCACCCAAGTCTCGGCAGAACAAATAAGACTTCTTGCCCATCACCATGTCACGGATCAACCTTTCAGTATCCGTGTTGTCCATCGGCATCTCTATAAACACGAAGCTGCTCGACGCTGATGTCGGCAGGAAGGATGGGCATCACGCCATTGGGATAGACCCGTTTTAAATAAGGACTGCGGGAGGGGCGACCATTCGCAGCCACACGCATTTCCTTCGCCTCACTATCACCGATCACAACCTCGGCGAACTTTGGCTTGCTGTTGTTGAATGCTTTCTTGCCTTGTACCATAACTTGAACATTTTAGTATCACGGTGCAAAAGTGCGAAACTTTTTCTAGGCGCACAATACGGCTTTCACGGAATACTTACTATTCGACGTGGATATCCCTAATTTGACTGCTTACAAACTGTCTATTTATGGCACACCCAAAAAGTATACACTTTCCAGTACACCCTCATTGACTTATTAAAATTTTGATTGATACTTAGCTCTCGGTTGATTCAATCACAAACCAAAACATCTACGACACATCAAAAAGGAGTAGAACTATAATTCATAAGTACAGGATTATTCCTTGAAATAATATCTACATTACCCTCTGGATTTTTTACAACAATCGAGTCGTCCGTAATTCTCATTACAACTCCTATTTCTTTAGCTATCGCATCATCATAGAGACGATCTCCTACACTTACTATCTTTCCATTCAAAAGACTACAGGCATATTTTTTCTCACTTGCTTCGCTAATATAAGATTTTCGGTATCTACTAAAATTATTATGCATTTCCTCACTCATATCACGTATAGCTTGCAATATAAGCGAACTATCTTCTGATATAGTCTTTTTTTCTGGTAATTTTGCGGGACTTTCAATAGCCAATAGTTTCAACAATGAATTCGTCTCATTCATTGACTCGGTTGCTTTCAATGCTTTTACCAAATCTGTAATGGCCTTGTCTACCAAATCTATTCTTAATGTAGAATCATAAGTAAAAGACCTTATAGCACTAATATCAAAAGGACGAACGGTCTTTTCATCAATCATTAAAACCGTTTTCTTATCAAAAGCCTGCCTAAATCCCAGTTCATAAAAAACATTCGGATTTCTCGCACTTAAATCACAAATGGCCATCTCACAATCTAATGCGTTTCTCAAAATATCCACAATAATCACATTAGCCTTCGATGTCACGTCTGCTCTAAATGCATCATACCCAGCCTGCTTGCAAGCTGGCGTTATTATGTGATTGTAAACTCTATCAAAATGTCCGTTTGGATACCCATCTACATCACTTATAGGCATTATAACAAAGCATTTCTTTGCCTTTTCTTCTCGTGTCTTTATCTCTTCCTTATCCATTGTCTTATTCTATATTAAAATTCATATATTTCAGACCTGCGCATGCACCATCAGCTATAATATGAGCTTTTTCATAATTATAGCTATCTTTTCCTTGAAAGTTTAATACAGGTTTCTGGGCAAATATAAGTGCGTTTTCAGCAATATCAATATCATTATCAACTTTAGCACAAGAAAAACACAACTCCTCTCCCAGAAGTAATCTTGATTTGAAAGCTTCATACTTTTCATGTTCGACGAGCCGATCATGAATATTATCAGACTGACCTATATAAATAATTTCAATTAGAGAAACAGCATTATTGATGGCATTGTATTGGCATCTATAAACCATATATATACCAGCATAGTCAGGAAGACCTTTTTTATTAGAATCTCGCCAATATCCCTCAAAATTCAAAATTATCTCTTTCATTATATATTTATAATACATTAAGCGATTGTATATCACCAATACAGCGTCCCTGTCTTTTTTCAAGCAGTTACGCATATATGTTTTTTTAAAAAAACACTTTCGTTTTTAGGGCGAAGGGGAGCCTAAGCGCACCCCTTCACCTCACTTGTTTTCTCAACGTAGATACATGAAAGAATTATTCGATAGTCCTTATCCCCATCTTTCATACGGGTAAGGATATCCTCTATGTACCTACCAAATTTCAATTTGTTCATCTTGTAGCTTTCATATAGAGAATACATGAAGGCTAGATTATCGGCGAGCAAGCCGCCAAGGGGTTTCACATTAATCGCCGTTAATCGGACGCTAATCTGTCGTTAATACTATTCCGTCATTCGGACGGTAATACGACATTGTTCCCCACCGCAGTATCGCTCTGCGCTATGCCGCCACTCGGATGGGGATTGTTTGTTATTGTAATTGTCTAACCTTGGCTACTTTTATGCTCCTGAATGTCAGACCTATATGGCGATTGTTTCATACGATAACATCTGTATTCCTCTTTTTTTGTATTTGAAATAGCACAAATGTACGAAAGGCATATCGAGTCGAGCGAACGCAACCGTTTACAGATTTCCACGATCTGATCCTTGCCATAGTAGCTCAGCAGAAGTTTCCAATCATTCCAATTGCCATACTCCAGAACCCGCTGAACAAAGAAGGACGGATACCTGTCCATGTCAGCCTGTGATTTGTCTATGTCCCAAAATAGAACAGGAGACAACTTTTTAATACATTCAGCACCGTTCATCGTTATTGCCATTTCTGTTGCTCAGCAAAGGTAAGGCTAATATTTAACATCACAAAGAATTTTAGCGATTTTTGTGATTAGTGTTCATGCGGTGCGTTACTCTTTATAAAAGGGAACGTCCTACATGGATTGGATTTTGGTGGCGGGCAGGCCGCCAGGGCTTTTCACATTAATCGCCGTTAATCGGACATGAATCGTCGTTAATATTTAACTTACATGTCAATCCTTTTCCCCATTCAAGGCGCGTCTTGGTTGAGCGTTATACACTGGGCGTGTAAAGCCATTGCCGTCCTTGCTGCGTCTTCAAGCTGACATAGGGAAAACAACTAGAACAACAAGTACAATATATAACAACGCCTTCGGCAAGGCACTTGGATGGACAGAAATCCTGCTGCAAGGGAAACAACATGAACAAGGCTTCGCAAGGACGATGTCCTAGCACTTCCCTTAAGTCCATGACAATGCTTTTTGAACGGATTGACGCTCACGAATAACGGCCAACATTGCTTTGCTGGCACCTGCAGCATCTGCCATTTCATACATCGTGATCTTTGTATCCTCGCCAGTTTTATCTGCTTGCCGCTTTGCGCGCTTCCATGCTTTGTCCTTATGCGACTTGTCTGACAAATCAAAGGAATCTACGCCTTTGCATTTGTCAATCCACTTATCAAGCATCTTGACGTCAGCTACTGAGAGTTCGTCCATATCGCAAACAGCTTGCTTTGAAGCAAGAATAAGTTGATGGCCGTCCTGTGACAGTTCTATCTTCAATGAGTCGGCGAAGTCTTTCAACTCCGGTGAAGATATCTCAGCCTTTCCTTCTACTCCACGCAACACCTTGTAGGTCAATGTCGGAACAGGACCATGCTTCCTTGCTACAAAAGTATCATAGATGATAGGTAAGCCGTACTCTTTCAGCTGGTTTTGCTGGGCAAAATACATGACCTTAAAGAGGTGGATGTAGTCCACTCCCCCTGGGAATGCCTTCAGGATGTAAAGCACAACTGCTTTTATCTTTAGAATCTGATCTATTGTCTTCATGACGATTATTCCTTTCTTTAATTTGGCTAAAGTACCACTTTATTCCTAAACGACCAAGGGTTTCTCGGTTTTTAACGCGCGCTTATAGCATAAGGGGTGTTGGTGGCGGGCAAGCCGTCAGGGCTTTTTACATTAATCGCCGTTAATCGGACATGAATCGGGCGTTACTACTTTTTGTCATGGGCGGGACCTGTGACGGGCCTCCAAGGCATCGTTGATGCGGGCGCGAATGTTGTTCACGCTTCTTCCCGTGGTGATGTTGATGGCGAAAGGAAGCAAGCATTGGATGAAGCTCTCCTTGACAATGGTCTCTTCGGTGAGCTTGGGCTCTTGATCGAGCAGAGAGACGACGACCTGGGCCAGATCGGTGGCGTTGTTGCACGCGCGAATCTTGTTGAGGTGCTCCGGGATGTGGTCCTTGTCGATGTAGCGAGAAAGCTTTTCTGCCTCGGAAGAAAGAGCGTCGCTGGTAGTCTGGACGACCTGCAGTTTGTTAGCATGATCATAGACATAGAGGTTTTGTACAGCCTCGGTGGCGTTGGGCAGAATCTGGTTGTTTCCGCCGTAAATGTTGATGGTCATATCACACATAAAAGGTTGAATATTTGTTTTGGATGATGAATACTCGATAGAGGGTCTTTAGTACGCTGCTTGATGAAGTTAACTTCGAAGCCCGATGAAGTTAACTTCGTAGGCCGATGAATATAACTTCGTAGGCCGATGAATATAACTTCATTTTTTGGGGTAGTTGGGGAGGTTTTTCTCCTTATCTATATATAGGCACCGAGAAATCCGTCTTTCACGTCCGTCGGAGGTGATTTCTGAGCAAAATCAGACCGATTATGAACGGATTGTGAATGGATTGTAAACGGATTGTAAACGGTTATGAATAGATTTGATTTCGGCTTCCCAACTTAGTACCTTTGCATCGCAGTCAGGAAACAACAACCAATTCTGTCGGGCGCAATGACTGCTTGCGTAAACATCAAGTCCCATACCGACGATGGGCAAGCGTATGATCAATTACAGTGTGTACATGATGCGTAATTCGTTGAAGCCGAATCTCCCCGAGAAGGCGTATGCCAAGGCGCAGGTGAAGGAGGTGATGTCGTTTCGCGACTTCGTGGCCCACATCGCCGAGCATGGTGGCTACAAGCGTGGACAGGTGAAGGGCGTGTTGAGCGACATGTGCTCGTGTCTCGTGGAGCAACTGCTCGAGGGCAAGAAGGTGATGCTCGATGAGCTCGGCAACTTCTGGCTGTCCATCAGCAGCGAAGGGGCGGAGAGCTGTGAGACGTTCACGTCGAAGAACATCACGGCAGTGAATATCATCTTCACGCCGGGTACGGACTTCGAGAACCTCATCGGACGCGCGGCCTTCAACCCGGTAGCGAGCCGATCGCTGCAAACTGCTGCCTTGAAGGCGGAGAAGAAGGGTGAGAACGTGATCGACATCGAGGCCGTGAAGAAGGGTCCTGGCAACGGTGGTGGCAACACGGGAAAGCCTTCTAACCCTTCTGAGGGTACGGGCGAGAACACCGGTGAGCCTTCCAACCCGTCGGGTGGCGCAGGAAGCAACACGGGTGAGGACGGCAAGACGGACACGGGAATCACCAATCCGCCGAGCAGTGGCGAGGACGGTGGCACCTTGGGTGACTAATCAAGCAGTGTATGAAGTTTATTCTATTCATCTATCTTAAAACATCGCGTATGAAAGTGAACTGGAAACGTGTGGCACTGTATGTGCTGCGAATCATTGAAATGGTGATCACCGGCGCAGCGGGTGGAGCCATCACGCAACTCTAAACTCTAACTCGTGGTCACGGCCTCTGCGCATCGGCCCTCAACTCGTTGACGGAAGATGGAGGGGTTGTGACCTCTCACTTGAATTTCTATGAGAACTATCACTTTGATCATTATTCATTGCTCGGCGGTACGGCCCAGCCAGACGTCGAGCGCGCAACAGATTGACTCTTGGCACCGCAAGCGGGGCTGGAGTGGCATCGGCTACCACTATGTGGTGCGGCGGGACGGAACCGTAGAGCGGGGGCGGCCCGAGGCGAAGATGGGGGCGCACTGCCTGAACCACAACAGGCATAGCATCGGGGTGTGCTACGAGGGTGGTCTGGACGCCCTGGGCAGGCCGGCGGACACGCGGACGGAGGCGCAGAAGCGTGCGCTGCTCACGTTGGTGCAGGAGCTCAAGGGGCGGTATCCACGGGCGATCGTCGTGTCGCATCATACCTTCGATCCGCGCAAGGCGTGTCCTTGCTTTAATGCGGAGCGTGAGTTTAGGGACGTTTCTTGCTGAAATAGGGAAAACAACCAGAACAACAAGTACAACATGTAACAACCTGTGAGCTAAGACAATCCTGCTGCAAAGGAAACAACAAAGAACAACTTTTGCGGCAGCTTTTTCAGGAAAAGCAGCCGTCCTTGCTGCGCCTTCTTGCTGATCAAGTTGCTGATATAGGGAAAACAACCAGAACAACAAGTACAACGTATAACTATGCTTCGCCAGGACAACACGCTACGCGTGACACAAACCTGCCGCAGGGGAAACAACAAAGAACAACTAGTCGGTCGTTAGAACTCCCTTGCTTCGGGGATCAAGGCGCGGATGCTACAGACGGCTACAGCGTGGCTTTGCAGCGGTGGGCATAGACGGCGTAGGCGGTCACGACCACGAAGCAGAAGGCGGGGACGGCGTAGGAGGTATAGATGTTGGTGTGGTCGGAGACCATGCCCTGGAGCGGGGTGAGGAGGGCGCCTCCGAGGATGGACATGATCAGGCCGCTGGCTCCGATCTTCGAGTCGCCGGGGTGCTCGCCTCGCATGATGCCGCCAAGGGCGATGCCGTAGATGGTGGGGAACATCAGGCTCATGAAGGAGCTGATGAGGACCAGCGAGGTGATGCAGATCCAGCCCGTGCCAGCGCTCAGGACGACCGTGAGGCTCAGCAGCGCGGACATCACACCGCCGAAGGTGAGGAGACGCGAGGGGGAGAACCAGCGCATCAGTCCCGTGTAGATGAAGCGGGAGAGGCAGTGGCCGATGATGGAGATCAAGTAGATACTGCTGGCGGCGGCCTCCAGGCGGCCCGTCTCCTGCATCACCAGGCGGATGGTGAAGCTCCACACGCCGATCTGCGCGCCGACGTAGAAGAACTGGGCGACCACGCCACGGCGGTAGAGGCGGTTGGAGAGGAGGCGGCGGAAGCTCGCTCCGACGCTGTCGCTGCGGTCGTCGTCCTTGCCCGAGGGCATGCGGGCGAAGAGCATCACCACAAGGATGCCGAGCAGGACGAGGCCGAGGGCGGCGTAGGTGCCGCTGATGGAGTAGAGGCTGATGTCGTCGAGGATGAAGTACTTGCTCATCAGGATGCCGAGGATGGAGCCGACGGGATTGAAGCTCTGCGCGATGTTGAGGCGGCGCGTGGCCGTGCGCGGGTCGCCCATGCTCATGACGTAGGGGTTGGCCGTGGTCTCCAGGACGCTGCACCCGCCGGCCATCACGTAGATGGCGACGAGGTAGAAGCCGTAGCTCGCGACGCGGGCGGCGGGCAGGAAGAGCATCGCGCCGGCGGCGTAGAGGAGCAGGCCGAGGATGATGCCCGACTTGAAGCTCCTGCGACGGATGAAGAGGGCCGCGGGCAGGGCGAAGCAGAAGTAGCTGCCGTAGAAGGCGAACTGGATGAGGGAGGTCTGCGTGTCGCTCATGGACATGATGCGCTTGAAGGCGGCAAGCAGCGTGTCGGTCATGTTGTTGGCAAGGCCCCAGAGGAGGAACATGCTCGTGACCAGTGCGAAGGGGACGGCGTGGCGTCTGTCGATCGTTTTCATTATTTCACAATGCCTTTCTCCAGGTATTCGGCGAGGTTCATGCGCACCTTGGCGGCGGCGCCCTCGGAGGCGACCTTTGCCATGTCGTGATCGACCATGATCTTCACCAGTTCCTCGAAGGTAGTGGTATTGGGGTTCCAGCCGAGTTTGGCGCGGGCCTTCGTTGGGTCGCCCCAGAGGTTGACGACGTCGGTGGGGCGGTAGAAGTCGGGGGAGACCTCGACGAGGGTCTTGCCGACAAGGTGGTCGGGGCCGCTGACGCAGATGCCCTTCTCGTGCTCGGCTTCGCCCTCCCATTGGAGTTCGATACCGACATAGTGGAAGGCGAGCTGGGCAAACTCGCGGACGCTGTGCTGCACGCCCGTGGCAATGACGTAGTCCTCGGGCTGGCGGGCCTGGAGGATGAGCCACATACACTCGACGTAGTCCTTGGCGTAGCCCCAGTCGCGGAGGGAGTCGAGGTTGCCGAGGTAGAGTTTGTCCTGCAGGCCCTGGGCGATGCGGGCGGCGGCGAGGGTGATCTTGCGCGTGACGAAGGTCTCGCCACGGCGCTCGCTCTCGTGGTTGAAGAGGATGCCGTTGCAGCAGAACATGCCGTAGGCGTCGCGGTACTCCTTGATGATCCAAAAGCCGTACTGCTTGGCGACGGCGTAGGGACTGAAGGGGTGGAAAGGGGTGTTCTCGTTCTGCGGCACTTCCTCGACCTTGCCGTAGAGCTCGGAGGTAGAGGCCTGGTAGATCTTGCAGCTATTGGCGAGGCCTACCTTGCGGACGGCCTCGATGATGCGGAGGACGCCGACGGCATCGACATCGGCGGTGAACTCGGGGGAGTCGAAGCTGACCTGCACGTGGCTCTGGGCGGCGAGGTTGTAGATCTCCGTGGGCCGCACGTCGGCGACGACGCCGACGATGGACATGGAGTCGCCGAGGTCGGCATAGTGGAGGTGGAAGTGGGGGCGGCCCTCAAGGTGGGCGATGCGCTCGCGGTAATCGACGGAGGATCGGCGGATGACGCCATGGACGTCATAGCCTTTGTCGAGGAGGAGTTCGGCGAGGTAGGAGCCGTCCTGGCCAGTCACGCCCGTGATGAGGGCAATGTTTTGTTTGCTCATAAAATTCGTTTTTTGGGATAGTGGTTGGCAGGCGAGCTGCCGTTTTACATGAATCGCCGTTAATCGGGCGTTAATTGATTCGTTAATACTTTATGCTGCGGCTTCTTGTTGAGTCTTCTTGCTGATATAGGGAAAACAACTAAAACAACAAGTACAACTTATAACTATGCTTCGCCGGGACAACACGCTATGCGTGATACAAGCCTGCTGAAAGGGAAACAACAAAATACAACAAAGAGGACAGTTTGCACTGTCTTGACTTTCTCCAAGTCTTTGCTAAAACGCTTGAAATCTTTACTTAAACTGAGAGGTTTTACGAACTTCTTTCATGCTTAGTCCATTGAAGCCATAAAACATTGCAAACTATCCATGCGAACGACTCCAGCATCTGTGCTTCCTTAAGCTTCTTTCATAGCTGCCAAAGTCGTAGCATTGGGCTGGTCGGTAGTTGTGCATCGACTAACGTCTCATCCGAACTCAACACCTTAACACCCTGAATAGCTTTAAGTACAGCTTTCAGATGTGCCATGATGGAGGGGTTGTCAATTTGCAATGTCAATGTTGCCATAATCTAAGCACTTTGTTTCTTTCTGACAAAGGTACGGATTTTTCCGTATTCATGCCACAAGAACATCCGCATTTAATTAAAATTAAGCATTTTAGGAAAAGCTGCCCGTCGTTGCTGAGTCTTCTTGCTGATATAGGGAAAACAACTTGAACAACAAGTACAACGTATAACAACCTGTGAACTCAGACAATCCTGCTGGAAGGGAAACAACAAAATACAACAAAGAGGACAGTTTGCACTGTCTATATCCTGCTAAGGTATCTTGGTTGTAAAATATTGTAAAGGTTGTATTAGTTGTCTTTATATAAAAAAGCTAGTCGCGGCGGAAGATATCGCGGGTATAGACCTTGGAGGCGACGTCGCGGAGGGAGTCGTCGAAGCGGTTGGCGATGATGGCCTTGCTGCGGGACTTGAAGGTGGCGAGGTCGTTGACGACGAGGCTGCCGAAGAAGGTGGTGCCGTCGGGGAGCGTGGGCTCGTAGATGATGATCTCGGCACCCTTGGCCTTGACGCGCTTCATGATGCCCTGGATGGCGGACTGGCGGAAGTTGTCGGAGTGGGACTTCATCGTCAGGCGATAGACGCCGATGACGGGGGCCTCTCCCCTACCCTCGCTACCATACTGGTTGTTGGCGCTATAGGCGTACCAGCCGGCCTTGGTCAGGACGGCGTCGGCGATGTAGTCCTTGCGCGTGCGGTTGGACTCGACGATGGCGGTCATCATGTTCTGGGGCACGTCCTGGTAGTTGGCGAGCAACTGCTTCGTGTCTTTCGGGAGGCAGTAGCCACCATAGCCGAAGGAGGGGTTGTTGTAGTGGGTGCCGATGCGGGGGTCGAGGCCCACGCCCTCGATGATGGCACGGCTGTCGAGGCCCTTGACCTCGGCATAGGTGTCGAGCTCATTGAAATAGCTCACGCGCACGGCGAGATACGTATTGGCAAAGAGCTTGATGGCCTCGGCCTCCGTCGCGTTCGGGTACAGCGTCGGGATATCCGTCTCCGCCGCGCCCTGCTGCAGCAGGGACGCGAACAGGCGCGCGTCCGCCTCCGTCGCCGTGCCGCCGTGCGGACGGCCGACCACGATGCGGCTCGGGTGCAGGTTATCATACAGTGCCCTGCCCTCGCGCAGAAATTCCGGCGAGAACAGCAGCCGCTTGCAGCCGAACGCCCCCACGGCGCGCTCCGTGTAGCCGACCGGCACCGTGGACTTGATGACCACGAGCGCGCCGGGATTGACCCTGCCCACGAGCGAGAGCACCGCCTCGACGGTCGCGGTGTTGAAGATCTGCCGCTCGGGGTCGTAGTCCGTCGGCGTGGCGATCAAAAGCTGCACGGAGGGATCGAGCCAGCAGGGCCGCGAGCGCGCGACGAGATGCTTGAGCGCAACATTTCCGACGAGAAGTCCCGCGAGCAGACCCATCAGCACGAGCGCGCCCTGACGGCGGTATTTTTTTGTGCACAGCAGGAGAACGCCTGCGAGGATCCAGATGATGCCGGCGTTGCCGAGCATCGTGAGCTTTGGGACCACGGCGTCGAGAAACGGGCAGGAGATGTTGTTCTGGATCCAGTGAAGAATGCCCCAGTCGAGCGCCATGGACGTGCAGCTCCTTTCTGATATTATTTGTGCAGCAGCGGGGAGAGCGGCTTGTAGATGAGGAAGCACAGCGCCACATCGAGCATGCCTTTGACAAAGGTGAACGGCATATTGAAGACCATCAGGCACTCAAGAAGGCCGTTGGTCGAGGGACGGATGGCCTGATACATGCCGATGATGGCTTCAAGCGGCAGGTGATAGCACACAACGTAGGCGGGGTAGACCACAAAATAGTTGAGGGGCACAGACAGCACCGCCATCAGCAGCGCGCCGACGAGAGCGCCGATAAGCGCGTTCTTGCGGGACTTTTTCTTCTGATAGATGAAGCCCGCGGTGAAGGAAAACACGCTGCCCATGATGAAGTTGAAAAGCTCGCCGACGTACGCGGACGACGTACCGTGCAGCACGGAGAACAGCACGTTCTTGAGCAGCGTGACGATCACGCCGTAGATGGGGCCGAGCGAGAACGCCGCCAGAAGCTCTGGAAGGTCAGAGATATCGAGCTTGACGAACGCGGGGATGAGCGCGGGGATCGGGAACTCGATGAACATCAGCAAAAATGCGACGGTCGAGAGCATGGCGGTCACCGTGAGCTTGTGGGTGCGGCTGACCGCACGGGGGGTGGAGATGGCGCTGGCATTGGGTTCGGACATAAAAATACACTCCTTTTTGTCATTTCCCCTGAAAGAACAAGTCTTCCAAGGTGCATGACGCAAAAGAGCGTGAAAATTGCGTGGTAGATCGCGCAGCACATCTTCTCTCATCCGGACTGTGACCGTCGGTACCGGAATTTCACCGGTTCGTGCGATAAAAAAATACCGCTTGCGGACTGTAACCGCCGGTGGGGAGTTTCACCCCGCCTCGAAGACAAGTGATTCAGTTGATAACTTGAGTATACGACAAATTTTCGGTTTGTCAAGAGGGAAAATGCTTTACAAAGACGAACGAATGTTCTATAATGGCAAAGAGAGAGGAGGCGATGTCCATGCGGGGGAGACCCTGTTCCTGCGCATTCACCGGCCACCGGCCGGGGAAGCTGCCGTGGGGAGAAGATGAAAGCGACCTTCGCTGTATCGCCCTCAAGGCGAAGCTGCGCGCCGCGGTGGAGAGCGCCATTCACGAGGGAATGGAGCATTTCATCTGCGGCATGGCCGAGGGCTGTGACCTCTACTTTGCCGAAACCGTGCTGGCGCTGAAAAGCACATACCCGCACATCACGCTCGAGGCGGCCATCCCGTGTCCCTCGCAGGCGGACGGCTGGGGCGAAGCGCAAAAATCCCGCTACCGCGACATTTTAGCTCGCTGCGACTATGAGACCATGGTGCAGCAGAGCTACACGCCGGGCTGCATGCAGCGGCGCAACCGCTACATGGTCGACGCCTCGCGCATCCTCATCGCCGCCTTTGACGGACGTCCGGGCGGCACGGCGCGCACGCTTGAATATGCTGCGCGGCGCAAGCTCGAGATCATTCAGCTGCCGATCGACCGCGCGCCGGTCGGGCTATGACAGATGCCAAAAAACACGGAGAACGATTTTTCGTTCTCCGTGTTCGTTTTTGGGATGCTAACAGGCCTCGATCTCTTTGATGTTATATTCGTTGCCTGACACCAGATAGGTATGCTCGCTTTTACAGTGCGGGCATATTTTTGCGTATTTTACCGTGGGGTATGTCTGCTTGCAGTCCTCGCAGAAGGTCACGGCGGGAACGGTCTCGATCTTCAGCTCCGCCTCTTTCAGATACTGCGATTTCTGGATCGCCCACTGCCAGCAGTCCGTCAGATAGTACGGAATGATGCCGCTGACCTCGCCGATTTCCAGCGTGACGCTGGCGACCTTGGTCAGGTGGTTTTCCTCGACGACCTGCTCGACCTCGCGAATGACATAGAACACGGTTCCGAGTTCATGCATGGGTATGTTCCTCCGGCGGGTTTACTTCGCGCACTTTTCCTTGATGTCCTTGATGGTGATCTTCGCAGCGCGCTTGACCATGTGCGGCAGGATAGCCTTCATCTTGTCCTCGGTGCGGTACATACGGCTGG
>ENA-ORNT01001087-ORNT01001087.1-human-gut-metagenome-genome-assembly--contig:-NODE-1087-length-18648-cov-5.341526_pt1 | contig 18648 bp, 18 predicted proteins | sample MGYA00242120_ERZ509032 | MGnify/ENA primary metagenome ERZ509032 (study PRJEB26280, sample SAMEA2338729) | human gut metagenome | biome: human gut; feature: human-associated habitat; material: faeces...
GGAGATATTCATTTCTGTTTTTTATCCCAACTGGCTTATAATTCGGAAATTTTATTTAACATTTGTAAATGTTAGCCGCTCTGGTTAGACATTGCCTGCTGATCGGGTAATAAAGTAGATTTGTCGAATTCATATCTTGGTATGAGCGACATAATCTGAGCGAATACGGTCTTTCCTTGATTCATGATTTCAGTCTCTTGCAATACAATTTGCAAAAGTACAAAATCAAATCTCGAAAAAATCAAATTCGTATAACCCATTGAATATAATCAATTTAAATCATGTCCAATTTTTTTCTTTGGACAACAGTGTTCATAACTAACAATAAACCCATTAATTATCCTCAACATCAATTCTAAAACCATGGTACAGGTTTTCATAAACTCTCGAACAGAATTCGCGGTCATCAATCTTGACAAAGTGGTTTATCTTAAAGCAGACGGAAACTATACCGACTTTTATTTTAATGATGGTAAAACAAAGACTCATTTATCAACTCTTTCATCGTTTCTTACCGATATCGAAATAGCGTATGCGGAGTCTAATATACCTTCACCTTTTTTCATGATGGGCAGAAGTTATATCGTAAATACTGAGTATGTGGCATCAGTAAACATACTCAATGGAGTGTTGACTTTTGAGTCAGAAATAATTAAACCAATCATATCTAATAAATCAAATCTACGTTCGCTTCGCGACTTTTTGGTTGAGAAATATAAGTCACACATACATAAATAATTTATACATTTTCAGACAAGATTTTGCTGTCCCCCTATTTTTTACCTTGTGATCCCACTTTGGTCACAATACTGAGTATATAAACAAAAAACAGCGACCTACGCTAAAGCGTAAGTCGCTGTAATAGAAGCGTGGACCAGCCTGGGCTTGAGATTTGTTGACCGAAGAGAGAAAGGTGTGCAACAGCAAGAATTAAAGATAGTGATTAGACATATAACTTACGTTAATAAACTTGTTGACTTCATAGAAACATAATCACAGTTTTATGGCATCAATAATATTTTCTCAATGTAATCCTTGCGATAAATCTCAAAAAGGTGTATATTTGCACCATAATAAATCTCAAAAAGGTGTATTATATAAGGGCTGAATATCTCAAAAAGGTGTAAAAGACAATAGCTGAAAGGAGAAACGCTTTGGCACATCGTTTCTATTACGCTGTATGGTGAAAAAGAAAAAAATCTTTTTGTATCGATAAAACGAAAGAAAAATATGGCAAACATGAATTCAATAGATAATGAGGCATACCGTCGTGTTCATTTTGCTGTTATGGCAATAGAGAGTGGTGCCAAAAAGTTAGGCATCACTGGCAAAGATATGTTCAATCGTCTTCAAAAACAAGGACTTATACATAACCGTCTTTTCAGACGTTATGAGGAACTGCATACACAAAGTTTAGATTGGGTTGCCGAAGATATTAGTGAAACTCTATTGAATTGGGAGGCAGAATCATGATTAATTTGTTTCATGGGTCATATACAGAAGTGTCAGCACCGCTTGTAAAGTTAGGAAGAAATAAAGTAGACTTTGGACAAGGCTTTTATCTTACTAAGTTGCAATCGCAAGCCGAAGCATGGGCAAGGGTGATATCCGAAAGGAAGTAGATATCTTACATTTGTTTCATCAACAATGCTAAATACGGAGGACGACCAATGAGAGATAATGTATTGTGGCGTAAACAGAGCCGAATAATAATGCTATTGGCCGAAACTCTGCATATTCCAGCAGAACGAGCACTCGATTTATTCTATACTACAGAAGTATGCAAACAGTTGGCTGATCCAAAATATGGATTGCAACTGATGAGCGACCAATATATTCTTGAAAACCTTATTGAAGAGTTAAGAAAGAAATAAAAAATCGAGTTTCTTCCTTATTCCTTATTCTGTTTCTGCCGAACATGAATCATTCTTACCACACCACACATGGCTTCGTAACGAGCTTGCAGCGAGTCGCGGCGCACACGCAGGCGGTTGTAGGTGAGCCTATCGAGCGAGTCGGCCAGCTGAGCCGTGGTTTGTTGCAGCAAGATGTCGGTTTTGGCCACATCGGCCTGCGCCATTTTCAGCGAGGCATTTTGCCACACCACCAGCCCCTTGCGGCGTGCTTCAAGGGCCGTAGGGTAGTGGTCGCGCAGCGCTACGATAGAGTCGAGCGTCTCGCTGTATTTGCCTTGTGCGTAGAGCGAGTCGATACGTTGCATACATTCGTCGGCCTTCTGCTCTTCGGTTTTTGCACATCCTGCCAGCAACGTTGTTGTGGCTATGAATAATAATAAATGCTTCATACTGAGGTGCAAAAGTATAAATTAATGTTGAAAGGCGAGCCGAAGCCGTCATAAATTTAATAACTTTTGAGGTATTGCGAGCCAAGAATGGGTGTAGTGTAAACATTTGCAAAAAAAATATCGCCTTTTTTGTTGGTCGTTCAAAAATAAATACTACTTTTGCATTTGTAAGAATAAAAACAATAAAAAGAATAAAAAACTTTGATATTAATTGTTAAGCCTATGAGAACTATTAGATTAGTATTAACTTTTGTAATGGCTATGACCTTTACTGCTTCTTTCGCCCAGCTAACGAAAGAACAAATCAAGGAACGTAAAGAACTGAAGAAAGCCTCGAAGGCTGAGTTGAGCGAGAAAGCCACGAAGACAGCTCGTAAAGAGGCAAAACGTTTGGCTAAGGAAGGTTGGAAGACAACGCCTGGAGTGCTGCCACTTGAGAAACAGCTTGATAAGTCGTATCTCATGCAGATGGAGTATGATGAAAACATGTTTCCAAAGTATCTGATGGGTGAGGCAATGAGTGTTGGTGAAAACTATGATGCTGCTAAGATACAAGCCATGGAACTGGCCAAACAGAGCCTTGCAGCACAAATACAAACCGAGGTTACTGCCCTGGTAGAGAACACCGTGAGCAACCAGCAGTTGGCAGCCGAAGAGGCCGCTTCGGTGGTGAAAACCGTGAGCGCTGCTAAGAACCTTATTGCACAAAGCATAGGTAGGGTGCTGATAGTGGTAGATATGTATCGCATACTGCCTAATAAGAATAAAGAGGTGTCGGTACGCATTGCCTACAATGCCGAAATGGCTAAACAGGCGGCCAAACAAGCTGTGCGAGAAGAGCTGGAGAAGCGTGGAGACGAGCTACATAAGAAGTTGGATAAGGCATTAGGATGGTAGCCTATGCACACTATTTGGCTATCCTTGTTGTTGTGCCTTGTGGCAAGTGCCACATGGGCGCAGAAACCAGTAACGGTAGAAGCAGCCTACACCTATCATGCACCTGAAAACGTAACGCTGGAACAGGCTAAAGCTACAGCCCTTGAACGTGCACAGGTGCAAGCCATTGCCGACGAGTTTGGCACCCTGATGGGGCAGAGCAATGCCACTGTGATAACCAACGATAATGGTAAGAGCGATGTGCGCTTTTCATCAGTAGGCCATAGCAACGTGAATGGCGAGTGGGTTGAAACCTTAGACCAGCCTCGCTATGACATTAATTATGAAGAAGGCATGCTCGTGGTAAGCGTAAAAGTGAAGGGCCGCATACGCAAGCTTACATCGCCAAAAATCGACCTTGACGTGAACCTCTTGCGCAATGGCACCGACCTGAAATATGAGAGTACCGACTTTCGTAATGGCGATGATATGTACCTGCATTTCTTGTCGCCCGTGTCGGGGCATTTGTTGGTGTATCTCGTTGACCATACTGCGCAACAAGCTTATTGCCTCTTACCTTATTCGCAGCAAGCCGATGCTGCTCAGCCCATAGAACAGGGCCGCGACTATTTGTTCTTCTCGGCCCAAAGTGTGCCAGCCGATCAGCGTGCCGTGGTAGACGAATATACCCTAACCACTGATAAAACAATGGAACAAAACGAGGTGGTGGTGGTGTTTAGCACCGATGAACTGGTAAAGGCTAATACGTCGGCAAGCATTGGACAGCTGCCACGCGCCATGGAAGTTGACCATTTTAATAAATGGCTGTCGGCATTGCGCACGACAAATCAGAAAACACAAATAATATATAAACCTATAACCCTTAAAAAGTAACACAATTATGAAGAAACTATTGCTTTTCTTTTCTTTCGTATGCTTATGTGCAGCCTTTGCACAGGCCAAGACCAAAACCAGTTATCGTAACGCATTGATATTTGCTTATTCACAGGCCAATAGCGTGTTTGAAGACGATAACATAAAACTCGAAATCTACAACGAGCAGTTGTGGGCTGTGAACAAAACCAAGAAGACGATCTTTATTGATCTCTCGCAGTGCTTTATGGTGCATAACGGTTCTTCGTTCCCCATGTTTGATAAGAAACAGAACGAAAATCATGCCTCAAAGAAAGGTACCACCACATCGGTTGACGAGTTTATCACCATCGCCCCCTCAACAGGTGGTAAGCAGAACGATACCTTTATATGTAATATGACAACGGGCATCTTAGGCAAGTATAGCACATCTGAAACGCCATCGGGCGAATTCTCTGAGTATGACAAACGCCTCTTTAATATTATTGCCGATATGTTAGAAGAGTCGAAAAAAGCCGACCCTAAACGCGAAGAATATCTGGGCACATCCACTCGACATCTTACTGAGGATGAAAGCATTAACAATATTGGTGCTTCTATTGCCTATGCTTTTAATAAGCGTGCAGAAGACTGGACCTGTGTGTCGTTATCGTCATGGGTAAGCGATGTTATCTTTGCCCCCTTCTATGTAGAGATGCCCGACGATTTGACCAAGAAAGATAAGCGAGGCTTTGGCGTGAAAGAAACTAAGCCCGCTGTGATACATGTAAAAGCCAAATCACCCTTTGAGTTTGATGAAGACCGCTCGCCCATTATCGTGTGCGACTGGGAAGGCAACTTTAAAAAGGGTACCTTCACGTTGGGTTCTACCAGCATCTCTAAAACGGGGAAGGTGGGCTTCGGACGCATCATAGGCGCCCTCTTTACGTATGGTGCAACATTGCTTATTCCGCTATCTGAAACCAGCTATAAAAAGATAATCCACTTTGATGGTACTGAAGAAGATTGGGGTAAGATGTCGTATGCATCGAAAATACAAGATACTAAAAAAGAAACTAAATAAATATGAACCACGGTTGCTGCCTCGGCTTGTGCTTAGGGCGGGGCAGTAACCTTTATGAGTGCTTCTTTACGATGACGCGCTTTCTTCTATTCATCTTGTTGTGCTGGGCACAGGTAGTGTCGGCACAGAACATTGATACGCAAAGCAAGGCTGCGCTTGAGGCTTTGCGTGGGGGATATGTGCAGTATGCCTTCACCGAGTTTAAACGCATTGCTGCCCTTAACGATATGGCTGCCCAATATTATTTGGCGTGGTGTAACCAGCAAGGCGTGGCTTGTGAGAAAAATCTTAACGAGGCTTTCCGCCTTTATCGCCGTGCCGCCGAACGTGGCTTGCCTGATGCTATGCCGCAACTGGCCGTGTTTTATCAAAATGGCATTGTGGTGACGAAAGACGAGGGTAGGTATAAAGAATGGATGGAACGCTATCAAAAGAAAGGTGGTAAGTGCTTGTTGGCTGATATCGTTGAGGCGTATAACGGTGCGCAACAGCATGTAACCAACTTTGCTCTTAACCCGAAAACAGGTGGCCCAGTGGGCGCACAGCAACCAGTGGGCCAGGTAGCCAGCAATGATCAAACCGTAAATCATATCACCATAGTGCAACAGGTAACGGCAGCACAGCCATCAACCACCCAGCAGCCCAATCCTTCGCCACAAAAGATCGAAACGAAAAAGTCGGATATTGATGTTAACATACCCTCTGTCGCCGATACTAATGATAATACCTTTGCCCTGATTATTGCAAATGAAGCTTATCAAAACGTAGCCCCAGTGCCTAATGCGCTGAATGATGGACAGATATTTGCCGACTATTGTGCTAAAACCCTTGGGCTGCCTAAGGCTAATATACATCTGGTGCGCAACGCTACTTACACTAATATTAAGCGAGAGCTGAACCTGATGCAACAGATTGCCGAGGCGTATCAAGGTAAGGCTAAATTTATTATTTATTATGCTGGACATGGCTTGCCCGATGAGGCTTCGAAAGATGCCTATTTGATGCCGATTGATGGCTATGGAGCAGACCTATCAACGTGCTTTAGTTTGAACCACTTCTATGCGTCGCTGGGCTCTATACCATCGGCTCAGGTGGTGGTGCTGATGGATGCTTGCTTCTCGGGCTCGCTGCGTGGTGAGGGTATGTTGGCCTCGGCTCGTGGCGTAGCCATCAAGGCTAAGAGCAGTGAGGCTAAAGGCAATATGGTGGTGTTGTCGGCTGCTCAGGGTGATGAAACGGCTTATCCTCTTGATAGTGAGCATCACGGCATGTTCACTTATTATCTTTTAAAGAAGATGAAAGAAACGAAAGGAGCTGCCAATTTGGGCGCTTTATACGATTATGTGAAAGATAATGTGGTGAAGCAATCGCTCGTAATTAATGGTAAACGACAAACGCCCACCAGTATACCATCGGCGCAAGCAGCGGCCAACTGGCGACAGTGGATGCTGAAATAAATTGACCTTTATCGTGATTGACGTTTCGTATGTCAAAGATTTGCGAAACCCGAGATCGTGGTGTTACGCCTCCTTTCAAACAATGAAAAGGGGGCGTAACGTTTTGTGGGATGCAAAAAAATAAGTAACTTTGCATACTCATACCGTCTTTTACCGCTGCATCTCAGGCAAACATTGTGGGCCGTGAGGGCGTAGTGGCTGGCATGAAGTCATGAAAAAAACGTTTTTAGGATAAGTTATGAAGCTCTATACTGATGCCGAACTGGCACAAATACTTGATAAGGATATATTTCATTTGATTGGCGACACTGCCGATGAACTGAACCTCGACTGCTATGTTGTGGGAGGATATGTGCGCGACCTCTTTCTCGAGCGCCCCTCAAATGATATCGACGTAGTGGTGGTGGGCAGTGGCATAAAGGTGGCCAACGCCTTGCGCAAGAAGATGGGACGCAAGGCAAATATCTCAGTGTTCAAGAATTTTGGCACGGCACAGGTGAAATATAAAGGTCTGGAGGTAGAGTTTGTGGGGGCACGCCGCGAAAGTTATAGCCACGATTCGCGTAAACCCATTGTCGAAGATGGCACGCTGGAAGACGATCAGAACCGTCGCGACTTTACCGTCAACGCCATGGCTATACAGCTAAACCGTGCCCATTTTGGCGAGCTTGTCGACCCCTTCGGCGGCATCGAAGACCTTGAAGACGGCATCATTCGCACGCCTCTCGACCCCGATATCACGTTCTCTGACGACCCCTTGCGCATGCTGCGCTGTGTGCGTTTTGCCACACAGCTACACTTCTTTATCGAAGACGAAACGTTTGAAGCGTTGGGACGTAACGCGCATCGCCTGAAAATTATTAGTGGCGAGCGCATCAGCGAAGAACTGAACAAAACCATTAAGGCAGCACAACCCAGCCGTGGCTTTGTCGACTTGCAGCGTTCGGGCCTTCTTCAGCTCATCTTACCCGAGCTGGCAGGGCTGGATATTGTTGAAACACGCAATGGCCGTGCCCATAAAAACAACTTCTACCACACGCTCGAGGTGCTTGACAATGTGGCACAAAAGAGCGATAACCTATGGTTGCGCTGGGCGGCTCTGTTGCACGATGTGGGAAAAACACGTAGCAAACGCTGGGACCCTGCATTGGGATGGACCTTTCATAACCACAACTATCTGGGCGCCAAGATGGTGCCTGATATCTTCCGCCGGCTGAAAGAGCCTATGGATGCTAAGATGAAGTATGTGCAAAAATTGGTCGATTTGCACATGCGCCCCATCGCAATTGCCGATGAGGAGGTGACCGACAGCGCTGTGCGACGCCTCTTGAACGATGCTGGCGACGACATCGACGACCTGATGACGCTGTGCGAAGCCGATATTACCAGCAAAAATCAGGTGCGCAAACGCCAGTTTCTTGACAATTTCCGCATGGTGCGCGAGAAGTTGGCCGACCTGAAAGAGCGCGACTACAAGCGTCTGTTACAGCCTTGTATCGATGGAAATGAAATTATGCAGATGTTCAACCTAAAGCCTTGCCGCGAAGTAGGCGCACTGAAACAATGCCTAAAAGATGCGGTGCTTGACAATAAGGTGGAGAACGAACGCGAGCCGCTTATGCAGCTGCTCATGCAGAAAGCACGACAGATGGGGCTGGCCTAATGGCCCCATCTATCTTACACCCCTTCTTCTTTTTACGTTCTTCTCGGCCTTGCCCCATTTTTTACATCTCAAGCCCCGTTTTTTTACATCTCAAGCCCTATTCCTTTACATCTCAAGCTCCCGTTCTTTTTTCATTTCTATCTGGCTACTCTTTTGTGTAATAGCCTCTTTTCTTCATCATAATACTTTCTCATTCTCACCACCTTTCCCTCTCATTCTCACCACCTTCCCTTCTCATTCTCCCCCTCTTTTTCTTCTCTTTTTCTTTGTTTGGCAACCTTTGTTTATATTCTTCTTCACTGTACTTCTACTATCTGTGTGGTGCGAAAATATCTTAATGGTTGAATAATATTTGTTAAATATATAGGGATGATTACCTTATTTATATATTTTGTTGGTATCTTTGCAGCCGAAAACTAAAACCAGATACTTAGTTTTCTCTTGTCGTCCAGCCTTAAGGCTTGGCCGATGGTAAAAAGATGGTGATAACAAATTAGGTTAAAGATAAATATATCTGCTATAATATATAAGGTGTAGCCAATATAATAAAAGGTGTTACTAATAAAGATAAAAGTGAAGCACCTGGCAATACTCTAAGATACGTTGGCCAGTGAATGGCCTGACAAACCCAATAGCAGACGGATAACAGATTAGAACAAATATTAAATTTTTAAGAGATAATTATTTAAATAGGTATGAAAAAAAACAAGTTTTTGATTCTTGCAGCTGCAGTAATGGCTGCGGTGCTTACCTCTTGTGGTGGAGGTAAAAGTGGTGGAAAACCTGATTTCGGCGACAACGAGTATGCTGTTCGCACCGTTCAGGGTCAGGAAGCCAATTTGCAAACAACGTATCCCGCTACTATTAAGGGTATGCAAGACGTAGAAATACGTCCGAAAGTGTCGGGCTTTATCACCAAACTGTGTGTGAAAGAAGGCCAAACAGTGAAGGCTGGCCAGCTGTTGTTTGTGATTGACAATGTAACATACGCTGCTGCCGTACGTCAGGCAAAGGCTTCGGTAAACGCTGCTAAGGCTGCTTTGGCCACAGCAAAGCTTACCTATGAGAATAACGAGAAATTGTTTAAGAACAATGTTATTGGTGCTTTCGACCTTCAGTCGTCACGCAATAACTATGAGAGTGCACGGGCACAGCTGGCACAGGCTCAGGCTGCTTACGTATCGGCTAAGCAAAACCTCGACTTCTGCTTTGTAACAAGCCCCACCAATGGCGTTGTAGGCGATCTGCCTTACCGTGTTGGTGCGCTGGTTAGCGCTTCGTCTCAGCAGCCTCTCACCACCGTGAGCAACATCAGCACCATGCAGGTTTACTTCTCAGTAACCGAGAAAGACTTGCTGGAAATGACAAAGGGCGCTGGCGGTTTGAACGCTGCCATCAGCAGCTATCCCGCAGTAAAACTGCAGTTGGCCGATGGCACTATCTACAATCAGCCTGGCCGTGTGGCTACTGTTAGCGGTGTTATCAATGCTACCACTGGTTCAGTGTCAATGCGTGCCGACTTCCCCAACCCTGATCATCTTTTGAAGAGTGGCGCTTCAGGCTCTATCGTTGTGCCTCATGTGTCTTCATCGGCCGTTATCATTCCTCAAGATGCTGTGGCTCAGGTACAAGATAAATACTTCGTTTATGTTGTAGGTAAGGATAACAAGGTGAAATATACCGCTGTTACCATCAACCCCAACAACGATGGCAAAAACTATATCATCACCAGTGGCTTGAACATTGGCGACCGCTTCGTGGTAAATGGTATCTCAAGTTTGCAAGACGGTATGGAGATCAAACCTTTGACCGAAGCTCAGTATGCTGAGAAACTGAAGAAGACAGAAGAGTTGGGTGCCGCTCAGGGCGACCTCAAAAAACTGAAGAAAGCATTCGGAAAGTAAAGAAAATAAAGGCTAAGAATGTATAGGTAAGTGCTATTGCTCCTTTCCATGGTCAGCGTCATCTTCTGCAGCTATCGTTATAATCATGATACTGCTTTAAAGATAATATGGCTTTTGAAAAGAGATAGGGCTAAACTTTGTTGTTCTTTCCTTCTTAACTCTTAAATAGAAAACAGATGAAATTAGATAGATTTATCAAACGCCCAGTGCTTTCCACCGTGATCTCTATCTTGGTGGTAATCTTGGGTGTGCTCGGACTGGTGTCGCTGCCTATTGAGCAGTACCCGAACATTGCGCCGCCTACAATCATGGTGCGTGCCTCGTACACGGGTGCCAACTCTGAGACCGTGCTGAACTCGGTGCTTGCTCCGCTTGAGGAACAAATCAACGGTGTTGAGGGTATGACCTACATGACCTCTTCAGCCACTAACGATGGTTCGGCTTCAATCACCGTATATTTCCAGCAGGGTATGAACGCCGACATGTGTCAGGTAAACGTTCAGAACCGTGTGTCGCAGGCTTCGGCCTTGCTGCCCGCCGAGGTTACCAAGGCTGGTGTGCAGGTAATGAAGCGTCAGTCGTCTACCGTTATCCTCTTTGGTCTTACTGCCGATGATGATCGTTATGACGACGAATTCCTTGCCAACTATGCCAACATTAACGTGGTGCCAGCCATCAAGCGTATTAGTGGTGTGGGCGAGTGCCAGTGCTTCTCGCAGAAAGACTATACCATGCGCCTCTGGATTGACCCCGTGAAGATGAAAAACTATGGCATGATTCCTTCTGACCTTACGGGTGTGCTGGCTCAACAAAATATTGAGGCCGCTCCTGGTTCGGTAGGTGAGAATAGCGACAATGCTTATCAGTACACCTTCCGTTATAAAGGTCGTTTGAAGACTCCTGAGGAGTTTGGCGACATGATTATCAAGTCGACCCAAGATGGCCAAACCATTCGTGTGAAGGATGTGGCTCGCGTTGAGATGGGCGCCTTGTCTTACACCGTTGCATCAGAGCTGAACGGCAAGTCGTCAGTAACCATGATGGTGACACAGACCGCTGGTTCTAATGCTACCGAGATTGCCAATAATGTAAAGAAGCTGCTTGAAGAGCAGGGCAAAACCTTGCCTCCCGGACTTCATTTTGATGTGATGCAGGACGTTACCGAGTTCCTCTTCGCTTCTATTGAAGACCTCGTCAAGACCCTTCTCGAGGCTTTCGTCCTCGTGTTCATTGTGGTGTATATCTTCTTGCAGGACACTCGTTCAACGCTTATCCCGCTGATTGCCGTGCCTGTATCGTTGATTGGTACCTTCTTCTTCCTCTACGTGTTTGGCTTCTCGCTGAACCTTCTGACCTTGGCCGCCCTTGTGCTTGCCATTGCCATTGTGGTCGACGATGCCATTGTGGTGGTTGAGGCCGTACACGCCAAGCTCGACCTTGGTTATAAGTCGGCCCGACAGGCATCTATCGACGCCATGAACGAGATATCGGGAGCCATCATCTCAATCACCCTTGTGATGGCGGCTGTGTTTATCCCAGTATCGTTTATGGGTGGAACCTCTGGTACCTTCTATCGCGAGTTTGGTATCACCATGGCTATCTCAATTATTATTTCGGCATTGAACGCCTTGACCCTCTCGCCTGCTCTTTGTGCTATCTTGCTGAAGCCGAAGAATGAAGACGGCACCGCCCGCAAGATGTCGATGGTTGACCGTTTCCATGCTGCCTTCAACGCTACCTATGGTAAGGTGCAAGACCGCTATCGCAATGGCGTGCGTCGTATTGTTGAGCGCCCCATTATCGCCATTATCTCGGTTGTAGTAGGCATCGTTGCGATGGGCATACTCATGGCTACCACTAAGACAGGCCTTGTGCCTGACGAGGATACAGGTACCGTGTTCTGTACCGTGTCAACCCCTCCGGGCACTTCAATGAAGAAAACACAGGAAGTGATGGATCAGGTAGACCGTATGTTGGCTACCAACCCCGCTATCGAAAGCCGTATGCGTATTACGGGTTACAACTTTATTGCTGGTCAGGGTTCAAACCAGGGTACCTTTATTGTCAAGCTGAAGAGCTTTGAAGAGCGCCAGAAGATGGAGGGCCCGTTGAAGTATATCGGTGTTCACAACCTTGGTTCAAGTATGGTGCTGGGTATGATTTACAAGCAGACAGCCGCTATTAAGGGCGCCCAGATATTGGCTTTCCAGCCGCCTATGGTGCAAGGCTTCTCGGCTACCAACGGTCTTACCTTCTCAATGCAGGACCGCACGGGTGGCGATGTAAACAAGTTCTACGACGTAACACAGAAGTTTATTGCCGAGCTGAACAAGCGCCCCGAAATCAGCAACGCCATGACCTCATACAACACCAAGTATCCGCAATACAAGATTGATGTTGATGTGGCCAAGTGTAAGCAGAGTGGTATCGACCCCTCAACTGTGCTCAGCACCATGCAGGGCTACTATGGTGGTATGTATGCCTCTAACTTCAATGCCTACGGTAAGCTGTATCGTGTATATATTCAGGCCGACCCCAAAGATCGTTCTGATTTGAAGAGCCTCGACAATATATATGTACGTACCCAGTCGGGTGCGATGGCTCCTATCAACGAGTATGTACAGCTGAGCCGCGTATACGGCCCGCAGGAGATTGACCGCTTCAACCTGTTTACCTCTATCAACGTGAACGCGTCGGCTGCCGATGGTTATTCTACTGGCGACGCCTTGAAGGCTATGTCCGAGGTGGCTAAGGAATCATTGCCCTCAGGTTATACCTACGAGTTCTCAGGCTTGACCCGTAACGAGCAAGAGTCGAGCAACTCAACAGGCATCATCTTTGTGCTCTGTCTTACCTTCGTTTACCTCATCCTTGCCGCACAGTATGAGAGCTACTTGCTGCCTCTGTCAGTAATTCTCTCTATCCCGTTCGGTTTGGCTGGTGCCTTCATCTTTACCAAGCTGTTTGGCAATAACAACGACATCTATATGCAGATTGCGTTGATTATGTTGATGGGTCTGTTGGCCAAGAACGCCATCCTTATTGTGCAGTTCGCCCTTGAGCGTCGCCTGACGGGTATGGCTATCTCATGGTCGGCCGTGCTGGGTGCTGCAGCCCGTTTGCGTCCTATCTTGATGACTTCACTGGCCATGATTATCGGTCTGTTGCCTATGCTGATGCCTTGGGGCGTAGGTTACCACGGCAACATGACACTGGGTGCTGCTGCCATTGGCGGTATGTTGATAGGTATGCTCTGCCAGATTATGATTGTGCCCGCCTTGTTCTACATCTTCCAGATGCTGCAAGAGAAGATCAAGCCCATCGAGTTTGAGGATGACAATGCAAGTGTTGACACCGAGATACGTCAGTACACAAACCCCTATGTGGCTGGTGCCTTGCAGGAGCAGATTGATAAGACTTCAAAATAACGAAACAAAATGAAACTAAATAAAGCAATACTTTTCGCCTCTGCCACCTTGCTGTTAGGCAGTTGCGGAATATATAACAAATACGAGCGCCCTGAAGTGAACACGAAGGGACTGGTGCGCGACGTACAGTCGACCACCGACACCCTGGCCGTGACCGACACCGCCAGCTTTGGCAATCTGCCTTGGCGCAGTGTGTTCACCGACCCCCAGCTTCAGTCGCTCATCGAGCAAGGCTTGGCTCACAACACCAACATGCTTAACGCAGCCCTCAATGTAAAGATGGTGGAAGAGCAGCTGAAGGTGGCCAAGCTGGCTTTCGTGCCCTCGTTCACCTTCTCGCCCCAGGGCGTTATCACGTCGTGGGATGGCAATAAGGCTACTAAAACCTATTCGTTGCCTGTACAGGCCAGCTGGAGCATCGACCTCTTTGGCAATCTTCTCAACGTCAAGCGCAGTGCACAGATGAACCTGTTGGCCACAAAAGACTATCAGCTGGTGGTGAAGACAGGCCTGATATCGAACATTGCCAATATGTATTACACCCTTATGATGCTGGATAAGCAGCTCGAGTTGGTTGATGATATGACCACTCTGACCAAGGATACTTGGGAGCTGATGAAGCTTCAGAAGGAACTGGGACGTGCTAAGGAAACCAGCGTGCAGAGCGCCGAGTCGAACTACTACTCAGTGCAGGCACAGGCTGCCGACCTGAAACGTCAGATACGTGAGGTAGAAAATTCGCTCTCGCTGCTGTTGGGTCAGCCCGCACAAACCATTGCTCGTGGCAAGATTGAGAACCAGTCGTTGCCCACCGAGTTTAGCACAGGCATTGGTGTACAGCTGCTCAGCAACCGTCCCGACGTGCATTATGCCGAGATGAGCCTGGCACAGTGCTTCTATAACACCAATCAGGCCCGCTCACGTTTCTATCCCAGCATCACCATCAGTGGTTCGGGTGCCTATACCAATAATAGTGGTGGCGGTATCGTAAACCCTGGCAAGATGTTGTGGAACGCCGTTGGATCGCTCACACAGCCCATCTTTGCTCATGGTCAGCTTATCGCTGGCCTGAAGGTGGCCAAGGCTCAGCAAGAGCAGGCTTACAACACTTGGCAGAATGCCGTGCTGTCGGCTGGTAGCGAGGTGAGCAACGCCTTGGTGCTCTACAACTCGTCTGACGAGAAGAGCAAGCTCGAAGCCAAGCAGGTAGAGAGCCTTACCAAGAACGTTGAGTATGCTAAGATGCTGTTCTCACAGGGTCAAGGCACAACCTATCTTGAGGTTATCACCGCCCAGCAGAGCTTGCTGAACGCTCAGCTTTCGAAGGTGGCCGACGACTTTAACAAAATGCAGGCTGTGGTAAACCTTTACTATGCTCTGGGTGGAGGAAGAAACTAAATGAAATGAAGAGTGAAAAACGAAGAGTGAAAAATTCATTTGCTTCGTGCTCTCGTAAGAAAAAAGTGTAAGCTTTAGCCTCTTCGTTTTCCGCTCTCTTTCCATAACTTTTAAAACATAAAATTATGATAAGTGATAAAGCATATATAGCTCCTGGCGCAAAGCTTGGAAAGAACGTCACCGTTTATCCTTTCGCCTATATTGAAGACGATGTCGTGATAGGTGACGACTGCATTATCTATCCTGGCGTAAGCATTATGAAGGGCACACGCATGGGCCGCGGAAACAAGGTTTTTCAGAACACCGTGCTGGGTGCCGAGCCTCAGGACTTCAACTATAAGGGCGACGATACCGCTCTTGTGATTGGCGATGAGAACATCTTCCGCGAGAATGTGGTTATCAACCGTGCCACCTTTAAAGATGGCGAGACCCGCATAGGTAATCGCAACTTCTTTATGGAGGGCGTACACATCTCGCACGACACCAAGGTAGACGACTATGTTACCTTTGGTTATGGTACCAAGGTGGCTGGCGACTGCGAGATATACAGTGCTGCCATCTTCTCATCAGGCGTTATCGTCAATTCAAACGTACGCATTGGTGGCGCCTCAATGGTGACGGGTGGTGTGCGCATTTCGCGCGACGTGCCTCCGTTTATAGTGGCTACTGATAACCCCGTGCGTTATGCTGGCGTAAACGAAACACTGTTAAAGTCGTCAGGCACACCCGATAAGGTTATTAACCATATTGCCAATGCCTATCGCTTGGTGTTCCATGGCCAAACCAGCGTGTTTGATGCCATCAACCAGGTTAAGGAACAGGTGCCTGCTGGCAAAGAAATAAACAGCATCATCAAGTTCCTTGAAGCAACCCAACTGGGTATTATTAGCAAGATTTAATCTTCATACCTTTTCTATATATTAGTGTTGTTCTAATATTTGAGCACGGCCGACTGTTTGAAGTTAGCCGTGCTTTTTTTCGTACCTTTCTTTTGCCGTTTATCAGAATAACTGTAACTTTGTACGCGATTAAGTATGTTAGGTTAGAAGAATTATGGAGCAGAGAATTATTATTTCAAAACATTTAGAGGAAGAACTGGCAGTAGCCATTTCTGAGTGCGAGCACGACCGTGTGTTTGTTTTGGTCGATAGCACCACAAAAGCCCAGTGCTGGCCTGTGGTAAGCGGTTTTTTTAGTTTGCGCAACGCACATGTTATTGAAATAGCGCCCACCGATATGCATAAAGACATCAATCAGGTGATAGCCGTGTGGCAAGCTTTGGCCGACCATGGTGCTACGCGTCACTCGTGCCTTATCAATTTAGGCGGTGGCATGGTAACCGACCTTGGTGGCTTTGCTGCCTCTACCTTCAAGCGTGGCATCGACTTTATCAACATTCCCACCACATTGCTGGCCATGGTCGACGCCTCGGTAGGTGGAAAAACAGGCATCAACTTTAATGGCCTAAAGAACGAGGTAGGCGTGTTTAACGACAGCCGTTACGTTATTCTTAGCACCCAGTTTCTGTCAACCCTCGACCACGAAAACCTGTGCTCGGGCTATGGCGAAATGTTGAAACATGCCCTTATCAGCACCCACGATATGTGGGCACAGCACCTATGTTTCGACCTCGACCACCCCAACCTGCATGTTTTGCAAGAGATGGTGGCCCAGTCGGTAAAGGTGAAAGAGCAGATTGTTAGTGCCGACCCCTTTGAAAAAGGCATACGAAAGGCCCTTAACCTGGGCCATACCATTGGTCATGCCCTCGAGTCGTGGGCCATGCAAAAAGGGCAATCTGTGCTGCATGGCTATGCTGTGGCCTATGGCTTGGTGTGCGAGTTGTACCTCAGTGCCGCTAAGGTGGGCTTCCCCACCGACGTGTTACGCCAAACGGTGCAATACATCAACGCCCATTATCCTAAGTTGCCCATCACGTGCGACGACTACGAAACACTGTTCGCCCTCATGAAGCACGACAAGAAGAACACGGCCCACCATATCAACTTCACCCTCTTGGGCAACATTGGCGACATACGTATCAACCAAACGGCCACGAAGGAAGAGATATTCGAGACGCTCGACTTCTTGCGCGAAGGATAATAACAAGAAATAACTATATACACATATACATACATGATGACAATTGGTGTTATTATTGCGATGGATAAAGAGCTGGCCCAGCTGCTCACCCTGCTGACCGAACCCAAGGATGAGATTAAGCATGGAAAAGTTTTTTACATTGGAACAATAGGAGATAAAACGGTAGTGATACAGAAGTGTGGCATTGGCAAGGTAAATTCGGCCATTGGCACCGTAGAGATGATTGACAATTATCACCCCGACCTCATTATATCGTCGGGCTGTGCTGGTGGTGCCGACCCCTCGCTCGAGGTGGGCAATGTGGTGGTAAGCACCGAGTGTTGCTATCACGACGCCTATTGTGGTACCGAGCAAGCCTATGGCCAGATAATGGGTATGCCTGAGCGCTTTGTCTCGCCCACCGACCTGGTGGAGAAAGCCATGCACCTCGACTGCGATGTAAAGGTGGTGAAGGGCTTAGTGGTGAGCGGCGAATGGTTTGTCGACTCACGTGCCAAGATGCGCGACATCGTATCACACTTCCCCGAAGCCATGGCCGTAGATATGGAAAGCTGCTCTATTGCTCAAACCTGTCATATCTATAAGGTGCCGTTTGTGTCGTTCCGCATTGTGAGCGATGTGCCCTTGCGCGACAACAAAGCACAGATGTATTTCGACTTCTGGGCTCGCATGGCCGACGGCTCGTTCCAGGTTACAAAGCATTTTCTTGAGGCTATCTAACGCTTCTTTTGAAGACAGAGAATGTTTCTTTTGAAGACAGAGAACGGTTCTTTTCAGAAAGATACATGCTTTTTAAGAAGGCTGTTTCTCTTACCTCAATAATAATCAATAAACAAGAATATCAATCAATAAACGAAACAATATATTATGGATAAGATACCCAGTTTTACCATTGACCACAACCGCCTGTTGCGCGGCATATACGTAAGCCGAAAAGATAACGTAGGAGGCGAGGTAGTAACCACCTTCGACATTCGCATGAAAGAGCCTAACCGCGAGCCCGCCTTGCATCCCGGAGCCTTGCACACCATCGAGCACCTGGCGGCCACCTATCTGCGCAACGACCCCGAGTGGAAAGACAGCATCGTATATTGGGGCCCCATGGGTTGCCTTACGGGCAACTATCTGCTGATGAAGGGCGACCTGAAGTCGGAAGATATTGTTGAACTGATGAAGCGCACCTTCAACTTTGTAGCCAACTTTGAAGGCGAAATTCCTGGCGCTGCACCCAAAGATTGTGGCAACTGGCTGCTGCACGACCTGCCCATGGCACGTTGGGAGGCTCGCAAATATGTTGATGAAGTGCTGGAAAACGTTCAGCCCGCTAACCTAAATTATCCAGGATAAGCTCTATTATCATAAATAGACAGAGGCGAGAGACGGAAAAGATATTGAAAAATATGTTAAATAATAGCTTTCCGCCTTTGAATATTAGCGCGTTATGAATAAAAATGCGTACCTTTGCATCCGCATTTTAGCAAAACATAATATTTTAATTTAATTTTTCTATGTATTTAGATCAAGCAAAAAAACAAGAGATCTTTGGACAGTACGGAAAGTCTAACACTGATACTGGTT
>ENA-ORNT01001088-ORNT01001088.1-human-gut-metagenome-genome-assembly--contig:-NODE-1088-length-18646-cov-4.273896_pt1 | contig 18646 bp, 21 predicted proteins | sample MGYA00242120_ERZ509032 | MGnify/ENA primary metagenome ERZ509032 (study PRJEB26280, sample SAMEA2338729) | human gut metagenome | biome: human gut; feature: human-associated habitat; material: faeces...
CCATGCCGACCTCTTCCAACGCCCGACACACCAAGGCTTTGTCGGCAGAAGTCAAACGTCCGAAAAAACCGGTGTACGGTTGACGCCCCAAAGCCACCAGTTCGTAAACGGTCAGCCCGCCTGCCTGCATGCGGTCGGTCAATACCACACCGATGGTTTTGGAACGCTCATGCGCACTGTAAGCCTCCAAAGGCCGCCCCATGAGTTCCAGACGGCCGGACAAAGGGGGCTGCATGCCGGCCAACGTACGCAACAAAGTGGACTTCCCGGCTCCATTGCATCCTAACAAACAGGTCAGTTCGCCGCCCGACAGACTGAAATCCAATCCATGATGCACTTCCGTCAACTGCTTTCCCTGGCGGTACCCCGTAGCAATCCCCTCTCCTTCGAGCACTATCTGCTTTCCCATTAATTAAAATATTGTATTCTACGTTGGTTCACAATGACATAAATAATAATGGGCGCACCAATGACCGGGGTGACGGCGTTTAGCGGAATGATACCTGCTTCGCCCGGCAAAATACAGATAAAGTTACAAACTAGTGCAATCACTCCGCCGGTCAGCATAGTGACGGGCAGCAAGGAATTATGATTGGATGTTCCCAACATCAGACGGGCGATATGAGGTACAGCCAGTCCGATGAACGACACCGGGCCGCAAAAAGCCGTGACCACAGCCGTCAGGATTCCCGTGACCAACAACAACATGCTGCGCGTACGGCGCACGTTCACCCCCAAGTTCTCCGCGTAACGTTCTCCCAACAACAAGGCATTCAATGGTTTAATCAACAGGATGGACATCAGCAACCCGAGTGAGGTGAAAGCCGCAAACCACGGCAGTTGTTCCAACGAAACGCCCCCGAAGTTGCCCATCCCCCAAACCATGTAAGAGTGCACGCCTTCGGCTGTGGCAAAGAAATTCAGCAAGGAAATGGCCGACGAGGCCACGTAGCCCATCATGATGCCGGCAATCAACAGCATGACGCTGCTACGTATCAGCGTGGAAAGAAAAAGAATCACTCCCATGACCAACACGGCACCGGCGAAAGCACCGGCCACGCCCTTTTGTCTGCATTTTTGCCGTAATAACAATTTTTTTGCTATTATCAATATCTTCGCTTAAGCATAAAGCCATATCGTTGGTGCTTTCCAATTCATCATAATCGGCCCAGTGCCATGAATTAAGCTGTTTAAATTCTTTCATTAAAATACCGCCACCAACATCTGCTCAACATCATGCATCAGATATTTCGGATTAATTACAGCCACTAATATTAAAATAATGTTGATTATTAAGCATATATATACTCCTTTATCAACAATGTCAAAGTTATTGTTGCGCGGCTCAAAATAGGAAACGGTAATAATTTTAAGATAGGCATAAGCCAAAATAAGCATAGCAACCATCATAAAAGCAATCAAAACATAATGACGCGTAATCACAAAACTGTTAATGACCGCCAATTTTCCCAAAAAACCCAATAACGGCGGCGTTCCTATCAGAGAAATCATAAACACCAACAGAGCTGCGGTTAAAAATGAACGCTGCGTTGCGACACCTTTGATATCTTTCATTTCAGACATATATTCGCCTTTAACCCTATAGCCGAAAAACACTGTATAAATTCCGCAGATTGCAACTTCATAAACCAATAAATAAGTAAAAGCAGCCACCAGACTGTTATCATTAAGAGGAAAAAGCGCCAATAATGTAACGCCTATATAATATAGTCCTCCGTATGCGAAAATTTTGCGCAAATTGCTTTCACTGTTTGCTCCCACAGCTCCAACAAAAATAGATAATAATCCAAAAGCAAGAAAAACCTGATTAAACCATCCTAATAACGGATAAAAAGCATTTACACAGACATTGACAATACACGCAAAATAAGCCAATGGCGGAATTATTGTTAAATATCCTGCAACCGGCAAAATAGAAGTGCCGACAGCACCGGCAAACCAAAAATGAAACGGAGCCGCCGCCAACATAAACAACATTGCGCATAAAATAAAAGCAAAAGCCATATAATAAGGTCTTATAAGCTGGCTGCGAATTCCCAATCCCCGTTCTATTACGGCATAGTCAAATGATCCGAAATAGCGGTACAGAACAGCCACACCAATTGCAAATATCAACATAAACAGCAAAGACAGTCCCAAAAAGCAATTGCTTTGCCGATATTCGTTAGTTGCTCTCTCTATTCTTAACAGAAAATAATTAATAACAAAACTCGGAGCCAACCCTAAAAACAAGAACAAAAAGTTTCTTGACGATATAGCTAATGAAAAAGCCAAAACATTAAATAAAATAATTTCATAAAAAAGAAAGCTTGGAGTTCCTTTGCTTATAAAACGTTTGGCCGATAAATATCCCCACACAAACGTAAACATATAAATCAGCATTTTAAATAGCGTTGTAAACAAATTATTATAAAATAATTCACCGACATTCTGATTATAAAAAACAGCTGTTGAAACAGCCCCAATCAACAGAAAAAAACGGCTAACAGTATAAAAAGTTTTCGGAGTGTTGTGATGGCGACAAAAACGAATCAGCATCATAATCAGCAGACCCAATGACAAAACAACTTCGGGAAGCAAAGCTATATAATCTGTAAGCATAATTACTCCATATACCACAAAGGATTAACAAAAGACACCACCAACAACACCATAACCAACGCAAAAACCATAAAAACCGGAAGAGAAATATCCTCTATGCAATTTTCATTGGTTTTCGTTTCATTTTGCGGATAGCGCAAATAAAATAAATGCTGCAATAAACTGAGCGAACTTAATATTATCGCCGAAAGAATAAAAATGGCCATTTTCAAATTGTAATTAACCAATCCGGCGAAAATCAACATATTATTCAAAAACAGCGACGACAAAGGCAATCCGACCGCTGCTAAAATAAAAAACGACAGCACGAACGAACTGCGGGGAACACTGCATAAAATTCCGCAATCGTTCAATCCGTTACACATTCTTTCTTTTTCGAGATGAGATACAATAATTTCTATGGCTGCCGTTACTATCAAATAAGCAAACAACGAAAAACCTATGTTGGCCAGCAACGCATCTGTCGGCAGCAATGCTCCTAAAAGATAAAGGATGTAATAAACCGTCATATACGAAAAAATTTTATATTGAATATCACGATTGCTGAAACCAATTAAAGCAATAATAAACATGGTCGTAATACTTACGATTTCCAAAAACAATAAATAAGGTTCCAAAATTTCGGGAGCCGTCAGCGGTGAAAAACGAATCAGCCCATACACGCCGGTTAACGGCATTATATTGGCAATGATAAACACCAACGGATTGGAAATGTTAACATTTACGGAAGACAGCCAATAATGAAAAGGCCAAATTGGTATTCGGGATAAAAAAGCAATAAAAATCGAAACCCAAACCAGCAATTCAAGATGTTTGCTTAAAACCGCCCTGTTCATCTCGCGTATCAAAATATTTTCGGAATTGAATAAAATACACAAAGCAACGAACAGCAGCATCGCTCCCAACAGATTGTAAAGAAAAAAACGATATAGAATATCCTGACGCCGACTATCGCCGAATATGCCTACCAACATAAACAGCGGCAACAGCATTGCTTCAAAAAAGATATAAAACGAAAATAAATCGGAGGCAAAAAAATAGCCTGTAATCATTTCCAAAAACATCAGGGCAAATATAACCAGTGTTTTTTGCCGATAGTTATTATTTCTGACACCGATAAACCCTAACAAAACAGCCAGATGCACCGCCGCTATCAGCAATAGAGAAAAGAAATCCAATTCAAAAATCAATTCTATTTTCGGAACAGCCAGCCATTCAAATTTTGCAGACAAATGTTGAGCACCGCCCGAAAAATCAACTTTACGCGCCGTAATCCACAAAACAACCAAATTGGATAAAACCGTAAAAATACCGACAGCCAAAACATTATGTCCGCGACCGTTGGAATTTTCTTTGGAAAGTCCGGCAAAAATAATTCCCAACAAAGGAATCGCCATAATCACGAATAACAAAGTGTTAAGGTTGTCTATCATTGCTTTACTCCGTTAAAATAGGCACAAAACACAATGACAACTCCCAGAAAAACAAAAAATATGTATCCGATATAGTTTTTATGCAGGCGTTGAAAAACAAAAATCATTAAATGAACGATATTTTTAACAGATGCAATAACTGTACGCTCAATAAACACAAAATCAATTGTCAAGCGCAAAATACGCCCTAAAATTTGTAACGGCGCAAAAATAAGCACGTTATACATCACCGTTATCAAATCATTTTTTTGAATCCGTTCCGAATCATACAAAACAGCTAACCGAGAAAAAGGATGCGCCATAAAAATTGCCATCCAAAGCATTGCAAAACCCATAACATAAGGCCAAAATGTCAAATATTCGAAAAACAAAACCGCAGCTCCGCCGACAATTGGAATAAAAAACAAAAAAGATGGATTTTTAAGTCTGGCCATAACCCATTCATTTGCGCGAATCGGAGCTGAATATATTTCCGAAAGCAAATGCGCCGTTACAAAAGTTAAAAATACGACTCCGCCCAATGCCAGCCATTTAACCTGATTGGCAAAGCACCACCATGCTCCAATGTACAATAAAGCTGAAATAATGCTTGCAATAAGCGTTATTTTCAAAGCGGAAGAAAATCCTCCCATATGAGAAACCAAAATTTCATCAGAAGCCGCTTTTTCTGCCAACATTAAAACATTTCCGAACAAGAAGGCCGAAATCAAAAAGATAAAAAATGTCCGCCCTGAAAATTCGGGCAGCCACGAAAATGCCGCAAAACTCAATCCCCAAAACAGCATTGACATATAAATCGAGCGTCGTTTTAAATTGTCAATAATCATCACCCCAACGGTTCCCCATAGTACAGTGGCAACAGAAAATATTTTAAGCAGAGGATATGAATATTTTGAAATCAAAAGCACATCTTGCAACAAATGCAAAACAATCATTCCCATCAACGGCGTTGTTGCGAATAAAATAAAATTCAGCCGATTAAATGAAATTGTTGACATTTTTTGATAAGCCGTATGAAAAAAAACAAGTCCGGATTTTATAAAAATGCATATTAAAAGCAAAATTGAAATAAAGTCACGGTGATGCCAATGACGAGAATATTCCTCAACTTTAGAAATATCTATGCCGCCTTGCTGTCCTAAAATGACAGCCATAATATTTAAAAGCATAAAATCAGCCAAAAAATTACCGTATATATATTGACGCTTTGCTTCAAAATTATTGATAGCCATATAAACAAGCACATCAGATATGCCGACTGCGGCTAAAAGCTGAATATAATTGGCCGAAGAAAAAGCTATCAACATCAAAACACTATTTAACAGAACAAGCCCGCCTAACAATTGTTTTTTAGGTTCCCGCGAATCAAGAGAACTGTAATATAGAACAAGCGCGCTCAGCAACAGCACCCCTAAAGCCCCTGATTTCCAATGCAGAGGATTAATACCTATTGTAACCGGAAGATTAGGCAACGCATTCCAATTGATTAAAAAATCAGCCTGATTCTGTTGAACATATAATGAATATAGAGCATAAACAACAACAGATAATGACACAAACGGCCACAAAAAAGAAAGGCGGTTTTTAGGAACAAACAGCGAAAGAGCTCCTGCAAAAAATAGCAAAAAAATAAAATTCACCAAATTTTCAATCCCTTAAAACCGACCTACTTTTAATAAAATAAGGGCTTTGAACAGCCCCTATTAATTTTCAAATTCAAACACCTGCCGTTAGGACAAAAGTTTAAGACTGCGTACGACTCTGACAGGAACTTTATATTCGCGTGCAACATCATCATTTTCTATTTCAACCATCAAAACTTCACTAACCGATTTTAACGGCATACGAGCTTCATTGGCAATAGAATTAAGCATAAACGCACTTTCACGGCTGCGATAAAGCAAAGCCTGATCACCGCCGTCATACACCAAACGGGGATTTTCGGGGCCACCTTCGCGATATTCAATGATAATTAGAATCTCACCGGCAGCATTTTGCAGCATATCATAGCGGCCGGACTGTTGCGAATTATTTTCTGACATATTCATTATACCCCGTTTAATCTAGGTTTCATCATTAATTTTGGTCAGATGATAACATACAATTTTTAACAAATAAACTATTTTTTATATTTTATTATTTTTTTGTTGACTAACTCAAATTTATACATTATACAATGGCTCATTGTTTAAGGGTGCGTAGCTCAGCTGGTAGAGCATTTGACTTTTAATCAAAGGGTCTCGGGTTCGAATCCCGACGCGCTCACCAACAATATAAAAGCTCTGTTTTAAGACAGAGCTTTTATTTTTATCTATCTGCTGCCTTATATTAGCTTTTGTTTTTTATTTTCTTTTATATGTTTTTAACGAATCGGCTTTGGCAATATTGGAACATATCGGCAACAAGTCTTTTATCCGCAAACATTATTTTCCGATTCGTTTTAACTTGAACGCGTACGCCCAAGGGCTTGACTTTATACAATAAGGGTTTATTGTGCCGTTCGATCTAAGAGTTTAAGAGGTTTTAAAATGCGTAGAAAAACTAAAGGTATTGTTTTAGGTATGACCGGTGCTTGCAGCTATGGTACGAATCCGCTATTTGCTTTGCCTTTGTACGCTCTCGGCTTATGCGCAAACTCTGTTTTGTTTTACCGCTATTCGTTAGCTGTGCTTCTATATGGCTTATGGGTAGCTGTAGTCAAGCACCATTCTCTTAAAATTTCGTGGAAACAGGCGGCCTATTTATTACCTATGGGATTGATATTTTCAATATCTTCATTAACATTATTTATGAGTTACAGTTATATTGATGCCGGCATAGCTTCTACGATTCTTTTTATTTATCCGATTTTGGTGGCCGTTATTATGGCTGTTTGTTTTGGAGAAAAACTTTCACGGCGAACATTGTTTTCTATTTTCCTGACTACCGTTGGAATCGCCATGTTTTATAAAGGAAAGTCTGGAGAAACAATCAATTTGTTCGGCGTTGCTTTGGTTTTGATTTCAGCTCTTAGCTATGCCGTATATATGGTAGCTATAAAAAAATTGTCGGCAATTCGCCGTATTAATTATGCCGTTCTAACATTTTACGTCATGTTATTCGGATTGCTGGTTTATTTATTCAATTTAAGATTTGGTTTAGATCTGCAAATTATTCCGACTCCGTTAGGATGGATATGCGCGGTTGCTTTAGCTTTATTGCCTACTATTGTATCGCTTGAAACCATGACTATTGCTATAAAGCTTATCGGTCCCACTTTATCCGCCGTGCTGGGCGCTTTGGAACCTGTAACGGCAATTTTTTTCGGGGTTGTAATTTTTCACGAGCAGCTTACATTAAGAATTGCATTCGGCATTTTGTTAATTTTAACAGCGGTCTTAATGATTGTGCTTGAAAAGAAGAAATCTAAAAACAAAATATAGCGCAATAAATTTATACAAAATCAGTTTTTAGCTTTCGCGGTTTAAAAAAATAAAACGTAATAAAAATCTTACATCTTATAGGTGTAAGATTTTTTCGATACCCGTATTCGACTTTTACTATCTACCCATATTATATTTTTTGTGTTTAGATTGATATAAACCAAATTATATAAGGAGAAAAAAATGGCACGCGCATTAAAAAACAAACATATACAAAATTGTTGTTCTCGAGATATTTTGTTGATTGACAAAATCTATCAAAGTTTTGAAGCGTTAGAAGAAACACTCGGAAAATTAAAATTGGAAGAGCCTTTGTTTATCACTTATATGGCAAAGAAATCTTTCGCGGATAAAGTTTTCAATCAAATAAAACATTACCGCGAAAGAATCCAAGCTCAAAAATATCTTAATTAATTATTCCCGCTTCCAGCTTGTTCCCTGAGGCGTGTCTTCCAAAAGAATACCTGCTTCTTTTAACTGGTTGCGAATAGCATCAGCTTTTGCCCAATCTTTGTTTTTCTTAGCTTGCAGCCGTTCTTCAATCAAAGCTTCTATTTGCTTTTCATCAACTTTACCATCCTGCGAAGCTCCCTTAAACCAAATTTCGGGATCTTGATACAACAAGCCTAAAACACCGGCACTGGATAAAAGCAATGATTTATACTTTTGCTGTTCATTAATATCCTGAGCCTTGTTAAGGCTGTTTGCAATTTCATGTAAATAGCTGATTGCCAATGGGGTATTAATATCATCAGCCAAAGCGACAACAACCCTTTCATCCGGTTCAACCTCTGCCGGCTTAACATCTTTAACCCGAAGCAAAGCATTATAAAACTTATCCAAAATTTGTTTTGCCTGTTTTAAGCCGTCAAACGTAAAATTAAACGGTTGATGATAGTGCGTGCTGATAAATAGTAAACGCAGTGCTTCTGCCGGATATTTTTCAATCAATTCATTTACGGTATAAAAATTGCCTAACGATTTTGACATTTTAACACCGTCCACCATTAACATGCCGGCATGCACCCAATAACGTGCAAAAGTTTCTCCAGGGTGAGCACATAAAGATTGCGCACATTCATTTTCATGATGAGGAAAAATCAGATCAGAGCCACCGCCATGAATATCAAAAGAATTTCCTAAATATTTCGAACTCATTGCCGAGCATTCCAAATGCCATCCCGGACGACCATATCCCCAAGGACTGTCCCATCCAGGCTGTCCAGCTTCCGACGGTTTCCATAAAATAAAATCGGCAGGATTTTTCTTATAATCCGCAACTTCAATTCTGGCGCCTGCCAGCATTTCTTTCATACTGCGGCCGGACAAAAAACCATAATTTGGCATAGAGTCAACCGAAAAAAGAACATGCCCTTCAGCCTCATAAGCATGGCCATTGTCCAATAGCTGTTGAACCAACTCAATCATTTCCGGCACAAATTCTGTTGCACGGGGGCGAAAATCGGGATCTTTAACATTCAAAGCATGCATATCGTCAATATACCATTGATATGTTTCCGATGTAATTTCGCTGATTGGTTTGCCTGTCTGCTGATGTTTATTTAAAATTTTATCGTCAATATCCGTAATATTCGATACATAGGTTACATGCTTATCGCCATATATTTGACGCAAAACACGATTTAACACATCAAAAACAACCGCAGATTTGGCGTTTCCCAAATGTGCTCTGTCATAAACAGTTGGACCGCAGACATACATTCTGACATTATCGGCGTCTATCGGAATAAACTTATCTTTTCTTTTAGTCAGCGTGTTATGCAGATATATTTCCGTCATTTTTCCTCCTATGCCTGATTACCGTTCAAGCGTTTTTCAGCACGTTCAAAACCTATCAAAGGCAACAAAATTTTAAGTTCTGGACCATCGTCCAAAGCTGTTAAAGCTTTGCGCAATGGGTGGAACAAAGCTTTGCCGCGACGGTCAGTTTTTTGCTTAATCTCATTTATCCATAAATTAAATGTTTCAACATTCCAAGGCTCTGCCGGCAAAAGCGAAGCGGCAAGCTCTGTCAGTTCCTTGTCTTCCATAACCGGAGTTACAGGACAACGGCAAATTTTCTGCCATAATTCACAATCGGCAACGATATTAAGATTTCCGCGGACAGCGTTCCAAAATGTTTCATCAACATCAACTCTGCTGCTAATTAAATTATATGGCATATTACGAACCATATGAGTATTGAAATGCTCTAAATCCGTTTCTGAAAATTTCGGCTGAGAACGCCCCAATTTATTAAAATCGAGCGTTTTTGCCAAACTTTCTAAATCATAAAAAGGCTCAATTGCTTCTGATGTTCCAAGTTTTGCAAGATATGAGCATATCGCCATAGCTTCGACACCGCGAGCGCGTAAATCCAAAACGCCTATACTTCCCAAACGTTTGGAAAGTTTTCCTTCCTGACCGGTTAAAAGCGGCAAGTGAGCAAAAACCGGAATTTTACCACCGATAGCTTCAAACATCTGAATTTGAGCAGCTGTATTGGTCACATGGTCTTCACCGCGCACGATGTGGGTAATATTAAAATCACTGTCATCAATCACAGACGGCAAATGATACAAATAGCTGCCGTCAGCACGGATAATAACCGGATCGCTTAAATTTGAAGCTTCATAACGGCAATCACCGCGCACCAAATCATGCCAAAAGATTTCGCCGTCATTAAGTTTGAAACGATAATGAGGACGACGGCCTTCGGCTTCATAAGCAGCAATTTGTTCTGCTGTCAATTTGAGTGCTCCGCGGTCATAAATCGGCGGCAAACCTCTGGTCATCAGTTTTTTACGCATAAGTTCAAGCTCTTCTGCTGTTTCATAGCAAGGATAGATCCGACCTTCGGCAATTAATTTTTCGGTTACTTCGCGGTAACGCTCAAATCGAGCAGATTGGCGCGCTTCGCTGCTCCATGACAGTCCAAGCCAATTTAAACTTTCACGTATAGCTTTTTCATATTCCGGCTTGGAGCGCTCTTTATCCGTATCATCAATTCTAAGCATAAACTCGCCGCCGAGTTTTTTTGCTAATAACCAGTTAAAAATTGCCGTGCGGGTATTGCCGATATGCATATATCCGGTTGGCGAAGGAGCAAATCTTACTTTTATTGCGCTCATTTTTTTAATTCCTTATTTATAAAACTAACTGGCGATTGTATAAGCATACAAAAGCAAATTCAAGGACTTTTTAACAAAAAACCCGCTTTTGAAAGCGGGTTTTGAAGTTTGTTATTTATCTGCGGCAACCTTCTTTTTGGTTGAAGCTTTTTTGGAAGCTGTTTTTTTAGCAGAAGCCTTTTTAGCTGTTGTTTTTTTAGCTGCAGTCTTAGTTGCTGTTTTCTTTACAGACGCTTTCTTGGCTACTGTTTTCTTAGCAACAGACTTCTTTGCAGCTGTTTTCTTTTTAGTTGTTTTTTTACCAGCCTTTTTCTTTGTCGATTTTGTTTCAGTCCATTTTTTTGAAACAGCAATGGCATCATCCAAATCTTTCTCCTTGCACAGACCTATCGCTACAGGATTTTTCGGACGCAAATCAGCCATATCACGATGAGTTCCGTCGCGGAGAGCCATAATAGTAGGCTTGGTTGTACCTATTAATTTACAAATTTGCGAATCAATAATTTCCGGACAATTGCGTAAAACCCACAAAATTGCACAAGGTTTGTCACTGCGCTGAGAAGGCGATAGAACCTTTTTGTTTTTACTGTTCAGAGCTTTAACATTTCCTTCCGGTTCAATGGAAACTAATACTGCATTTTTATCAGCTTCACAACGGGCAATTTCTTCCATTGTAAGCTGTCCTGCCGCAACAGGATTCAATCCTACGATATTTGCAGCAACATCACCATCGGCAATTGCCTGAACTTCCAGTTCGTGAAGTTCGCAAAATGCGCCGATTTGTTTAAAAGTCAAAGTTGTGTTTTCCACCAGCCATACAGCGGTGGCTTTGGGCATTAAAGGTGCTGTCATTTTTTTATCCTTTCTATTTGCAAATAGCCTAGCAAAGCTAACAAAAAACCCACGTTCTCTATTTGAACGCAGGTTAATCGAAAAAAATTAATATAGTCTTAAAATATTAATTTGAAGTTTTGATGCCAAAAGCGCCAAACTTATTTTTGAATTTCGACAACTGTCCGCCGGTATCAACCAAACGATGAACACCTGTCCACGCCGGATGAGATTTAGGATCAATTTCCAAATTCATCTTATCTCCGGCTTTACCCCAAGTAGTTTTGGTCGAAAATACGCTACCATCAGTCATAACGTATGAAATTTCGTGATAATCCGGATGAATACCCTTTTTCATCTTATTTTACTCCATGTAAATTTTGCTTAGTTATCGCTCTTATACATTACAGTTTTAATTATTGCAAGCACTTTTTAAAATATTTTTTACTTTTAATAACTGACTAAAACATTGTTTTGAAAAGAAGCATCTTCCGTATTTATAATTTTAACGCTAAAACTTTTCAAACCTTTTGCCAACAGCCAGCCTCTAACCGCCACAGCTCTGTTCAAGCTCAATCTTTTGCGGGCAAAACCGCTGTCTTCTTCATTGTAATTATAAGCTTCAATTGTTATTTTTTCTTGATTTTGAAGATCGATTTTATTCAAAAACAGAGTGAGAACATCAGTAATTTCAGCATTCAATTCTGCCGAACTATCTGGAAAATAAAGCATTGCCGAACTTTCTCCCACTTTAGAAACTTCTCTTTTTTCATCATTTTTTTCCTTAGAAGTTTCATCTGTGCTTACTTGCTTATCCTCTGTTTCAGCCACAACAGTTTTTTCTGTTTTTTTCGGTTCAGGTTCTGCAATCGGTTCCGGTGCAGAGAGCAAAGATTCGCCTTCCGTTTTTGAGGCTTCATTTTTGTTTTTTGCAATCGGTTCAACCGTCTTTTGCAGAACCGGCTTTTCCGGTTCTGATGTTATCTTATCCTCAAGTTGTTCTGTTTTTAGAATTACCGTTTGTTTTTCTTCTTTGGATTCAGAAGGCAAAACTTTTTTTGCTTTGAGAATGTTTTTTTCCGTTTTCCGAACAGTCTTTTTACTTTTAGGCTTTTCAGCTTTTACGGATTTTTTTTGCACTGAATTTTTTTTAAACTTATCAGGCGATATTTTCTTTGCAGCCGATACGGCGTTTTTTTCTTTTGCGGCGGGCAGAGGAAGTTCAAAACCATTATCAGCAACGCCTTCCAGATTGTCTAAAACCGACAGATTAACTTCATAATCAGCAGCAACAGACGATGAGGCATATCCAATAAATAATCCTAAAGCCACTACTAAACGGAACATTTTATCTCCTCTGCCCTTTTGCTCTATGCCAACTTCTTAACCAAGACTTCCATATTATTATTAGCAGCCGCCAGATTGTCTGATGCTAAAACTTGCTCCAATTTTGCCGGCGCAATTTCAGCGGCATCAAGATTATACACATATCCGCCCGCCTCTTTTACCAAAAGCAAACCGGCTATTGTACTGTTCAATCCATTACCAAGACTAACTGCCAAATCGGTTTTTCCGGCTGCCGTATAAGCCATAGCCATAGAAACAGCTCCCAAAATTCTGCTCTGAGCCGCCACTTTGGAAATACAGGAGTATGCGTGTTTAAAATTGTCCGAACCGCTGTTATAACCGATTTGAGCTGCAACTAACGCAAAGTTTTCATCTTTATTGGTAGATACGCGCAAACGTTCATGGTTGCGAAAACCTTCTTTGTATGAACCATTGCCTTTTTCGGCAAAGAAAAGTTCATCACTGGCGCGGTTATAAACAACAGAAGCTTTGACCTCACCGTTTTCGCAATAAGCCACCGTAGTTGCAAACAAAGCTATACCGCGTGAAAAATTGCTCAGACCGTCAATCGGATTGACCAAAAAGCAACAGCCGGCTGCCGGAACAGAAACAATGTCTTTTTCCAAAAAAGCAGCATCAGGTTTTACTTTTGCCAATTCAATGCGTAAATTCTGCGCGGTTTTATTATAAGAATTGGCAATAAAATTCTGATAGGGGCGCACCGAAGACTGAAGGCGTTCGATTTCGCTAAAATCACGGTCAAGGTTTGAAGTTGCCTTTTTAACCGCGTTGACCATCATTGTCAGCAAAGGAGAAAGATATGACATTATTTTGCTCTTTCCACATAGTTTGCTTCAGCTGTACCGACAACAATTTTTTCGCCCTGACTGATGAACGGAGGAACCATAACGCGGACGCCGTTGTCCAAAATAGCCGGTTTATAAGAAGAAGCTGCTGTCTGTCCTTTAACAACAGGCTCGGTTTCAACAACCGTGCAGATAACTTGCTGAGGCAATTCAACTGCTACCGGTTTGCCATCAATAAAGTTAATGTAAACAGTCATACCTTCACTCATAAACGGGCGGGAATCGCCGACAATATCAGACGGCATGGTAAATTGTTCAAATGTTTCGGAATCCATAAAAGTAAGTCCGAGAGAATCTTCATATAAAAACTGGCAGTCTTTTTCTTCAACCAACAACTTTTCAATTGTGTCTTCAGAACGAAAACGCTCGTTTGTTTTAGTGCCTTCTTCAACCGATTTCATTTCAACCTGCATAAAAGCGCCGCCTTTACCCGGTTTGATATGTACAGCTTTAACGACAGTCCAAGGTTTTCCTTTATATTCAATAACCCAACCAACACGAATTGATACTGCTTGCTGCTTCATTTTTATACTCCTTTATAATGTACTGATTTCATTTTTTACAGAATACTTACCCTAATCTTTATTTTTTCGCAACAAAAATCTTATAATCCTGCGGAGATAAAATCACAATATCAGCAGGATATTTCTCAAAAGAGCTGTTTTCGTCTTGCGGCATAACCGCCATTTGCAGTAAAAAGAAATCATTGTACCATTCAGCCAGCGAAAGTGTTTGTTCTTTTCCGTCTTTCCAAATTTTGAAGATAATAAAATCAGGTTCGTTTTCACTCACTATCATTGCTTCGTGGCGGCGGTTGCGGCTGATTATCCCCAAAATGCATTGACCGCACAATTTTCTTATTTCGGCAATATCCTTTTTTATGTTGTTGCTTGCGCTCAAGTCGGCAATTATTCCGTCCGCATTGAGTTCTTTTCTCAATTGAGGAGCTTTATCCCCCGCAAGAAGAACTATTTTTCCGTTTTTAAGCAACTGTCCGCAAATGTTTTTTAAGCATGAATAATCCATTTCGGCATTAACCGCATAGCATTGCAGACTTTCGTCCGAAAGCAATAAATCATCATCTGGGGAATGTATGTTAAGAATAAAGTTTTGCATAATCGTTTTTGCTGCTTGAAAAAAAGTTATTATTATGTCTAGATTATAACATATAAAATTAAAAGAAAGTGAAATTTAATGAGCAAAACACAAAATTCAGTTTTTGCCGTTCTTGACGACCTTGAATGTTCAGTAAACCAACTGGAAAAAACAGCACAGGAAAAAGTGCTTGCCGCTAAAAAGCTGAAACAATCCGCCCTCAATGCAATTGAGCGGATTGATAAATTGGAAGAAATATTAAAGCAGGCGGCGAAATAATGGCACAGGTTATCATCACCATAAACGACCGAGAATATCCCATTGCCTGCGAAAACGGGCAGGAAGCCCGTATTATGCAGTTAGCACAAATTCTGGATCAAAAAGCACAAATGCTCAAATCATTCAGCGGAAAAATCAGTGAAAATATGTTGCTGGCCATGATTGGGATTTTGGTTGCCGATGACTTGTTCGAGGCACGCAAAAGCGCAGCCGCCTCTGCTCCCGTTCCTGTTCAAAATAATGACGAAGAAACAACGGCAAAAATTCAGGCATTGAATGAGCGTATAAAAGCTGTTGCAAAGCTTATCGAATCATTGTAATATGTTTGCTAGAGAGGTTACTGTAAGGTGCGTAATCCCGCAGATCTTCCGAGCCACAATTATTTTTAGGGAGTTGTCCCTGCCTTGACCGTGGTCCTGGTATATGACACCCACCTGTGGAGATGCGGTTCGTGAAAGAATGTATCTATACGACTGAACGGTTCTCTCTTTTTTTATATTATCACACTCCGGTTTTCGGAGTTTTTTTGTAGGAGTAAAGCGCGGTGAAAATTATTTATTGCGGCGATGTTGTCGGAAGAGCCGGAAGAGATGCCGTTTTAACCAATATAAAACCCATGCGCGAGCGTTTTAAGGCCGATGTTATTATCGTCAATGTGGAAAATGCCGCTCACGGCTTTGGAGTAACCCCCGGCATTGCCAAAGAATTTCTTGAATCCGGCGCTGATGTGCTGACAACAGGAAACCATGTTTGGCAGCAAAGAGACATTATTCCTTTTTTAAATGAAAACAAAAAAATTATCCGTCCGCTTAATTATCCGGAAACTTCTGCCGGACGCGGATATTGCGAATTTGAGTTGGCAAACGGCAAAAAAATTTTGGTTACGCAGGTTTTGGGGCGGGTATTTATGGAAAGCGTGGACAATCCGGCTCTAACAATCGACAAACTGCTTAAATCATATACTCTCGGCGGCAACATTAACGCTATATTTGTAGATATTCACGCTGAATGCACTTCTGAAAAACTTTCACTGGGATATTATCTTGACGGTCGGGTTTCGATTGTCGCCGGCACTCACACCCATGTTCCGACAGCCGATGCTAAGCTTTTGCCCAAAGGCACCGCCTATATAACCGATGTCGGCATGTGCGGAAATTATGATTCGGTTCTGGGGTTTGACAAACAAGCTCCCATAGATCGGCTATGTCAAAAATATAACGGCAACCGTCTTGAAGTATGCCGGAGCAACGGCACCGTGTGGGGAATTTTTGTTGAAACCGATGACAACACAGGTTTGGCAAAATCTATTGAACAGTTTAGCATATAAGGAAAAACCAATGAGCACAAAAGACTATATTTCTTATGAGGAAGTTATTAAAGATTGCAAAAAACTGGCTGAGGCCTTAAAAAACTGCGAAATTAACAAAATTATCGCCGTTACGCGCGGCGGTATGGTTCCAGCCTGTTTAATTGCCGAATTGTTAAACATACGTCAGGTCGGGAGTGTTGCTCTTGCCAGTTATGATGAGGAAAACAGATCGGAATTAAAGCTCTTGAGCGCCCCAAATTTGCCGATTGATGAAAAAACTCTGTTTATTGATGATTTGTATGATTCAGGAAGCACTTACCGCTATTTAAAACATAATTATCCTCAAGCAAAATGCGCCGTGGTTTACACCAAAGGACCAACCGCAGATATTGACTTTCCTGCAATTTCAAAAGACAAAAATTTATGGCTTGTTTTTCCATGGGAATTTGAATAGTTTTTTTATGCTAAACAATAAAAAAAACACCTTCCGTTTTGAAACGGGAGGTGTTTTTTTAATTGAGGGCCCCACCCTTAAAGGGGATCTTTACAGTCGGAGTATAACTCTAACTGCGGGTGGGGATAAAAGCTCATTCATAAACAAAAAAGATATCTGAAGATGCGGTATGCTTTACCTTATTTCCATAATTCACAATGTAATCAAATCTGCATTGTGCAATATAATATGTGTCGTCCGAACCTTCATATTTTCTTAATTGCCAATCATCAACATTAACAAAGGAAATTTCTATTGACACCTCAGGATAAGGAAAATCGCATGAAAATTTTTCATCTTTGTATGTTGCTCGATTTTCAAGATACGAAATATGCCTATCCGTTCTAAAATCGGGAACATCAGACTTTGTCACTTTAATGCTGATTCCTTGTTCAAAGTTGTTTACTGCCACATTGTCAACATATTCTCCATATTCCGCCACTGGATCATTCATAAATTTCTCTATTTTGAAATTTTTCCAATCAGAGAATTTATTGTCCACTCGTTCCATCGGCACAGTATTCGGAAATATAACGCTGTGGTTCAAAAGAATTTCCTTTTTAACAGTTTTTTTGCCGCTTACAGACCACTGTTGCTCAATTTCCACCCATGAGCGAAAAACGCCCGAGTATTCCATTTGATCAACAGAAACCAATTCTAAACCTTCGCCGACTTTTTTGCTGGACAGCAAAACATCTTCATCAGGTTCAGGACATCTTATAATAACGGAAGCCGCCACATTATAATTGCGATTGTTAAAAGCAACTGTAATTGAGTGGCTAAGACGTTTACAGAACCATTTTTTACCGTTGACAATTTGATCATCCAAAGCGGTAAGATTCAGTCCGTTTTCCGTAATTTTTTCAATCTTGTGATATGGCATTTGCTGTTTGGTTGCACCGTCGTTATATTCCGGCGTTTCAAACATCAACTCATATTCAAGATTGAACCCGTTAGCATAGGTCAATCTGTAAACCAAAACAGAATCTGAAATTGTCACAAAATTCTGTTCTGTGCGGTTTTCAGCAAGACGATAACTGATTTCAACCTTAGGCGTTCCAAATTCAAAATCCGCAACTTCGGCTTCTTTTTCAACATTATTGAAACGGTTAGTCAAAGTAACAGAAATCTTGTTTTCGGATATCGCACGGGTTTTTTGCCGCACATAAATCCAACTTTCATACGACAAAGAAGTTCCTTGCGTACCGGAATTCTCAACAACATCGTTGTTACAACCGCTGCCAAGAACCTCACTCTCCACGACTTCTGGAACCGAAGGCTCCGTAAGTTCATCACTGCTGCACGAAGTGCATGTCATACCGGCAAGAACGATAGCTGCTACCATTACAAGCCAAAATTTCATTGTTTTCATAAAATTAAAGTTTTTAAAAGTGAATAAATAGGTTTTATTTTGTTTTATAACTTTCTATGATTACGCACTTAATTTTAATAATAAGAATTTCATTTAATAGTTGTAAATAATAATTTTTAAAACTTACCATTTAATGTTTTCGTCTCTGCCGCCTTCATCGGTATAAACAGAACGATCGCATGTGCAAGTTTTGTAATTAATGGTATCTGTAGTTCCATCGTTCAACATACAATAACCGCCGCCCGGCTGGCAATTGTTTTGCTTGGCATAATCTGAAGTTACTCCGTACTCATCAGGACATTTGCAAGCGTAACGGGTGCCGCATTTACCCTTCATTTGATTTCCATTAATTGTTTCGCCGATAGCCGCTGTATCTATTTCCAAAGGAAAAATGCAGCCTTCATAGCGAAATTTCGGAGCGCAGCATTTTATATAAGAGCTCTTGT
>ENA-ORNT01001090-ORNT01001090.1-human-gut-metagenome-genome-assembly--contig:-NODE-1090-length-18634-cov-3.659347_pt1 | contig 18634 bp, 9 predicted proteins | sample MGYA00242120_ERZ509032 | MGnify/ENA primary metagenome ERZ509032 (study PRJEB26280, sample SAMEA2338729) | human gut metagenome | biome: human gut; feature: human-associated habitat; material: faeces...
GTACTGAGTGCCCGACGACTGGATATATTCGACTGCGGTATAGCCCTCTGGCAGATTTCCGCCCTGCTGTGCCTTTTGCATCATCATTGCCCTGCGGCGCGTCATGTGCCGTCACCGACCTTCTGCGCCGCCAGAACTTTGTCCTTAAAGCTGAGCTCCCACGTCTCGCCGTTTTTAAAATTGGGAGCAGTGCCGATATATTTGGTGTAGGCAGGCAGAGTGACGGTGATATTGCCGCTCTCGGCAAAGGTCAGGCGCATCCAAGATTCGAAATCACCTACCGGATAGCTTAGCTTTAAGGTCGTGACATCTGTAAGACGGTACTCGGTATTGTCAGCAAGGGTTATATATGGACCCTCAGAGATTTTTTGAGCGATTATGGGTTTGTTATTATAATAAAGAACTCCATTAGAGTCGGAGAGACCATCAAGTACGGACTTATTACTATGCTCGTGGGCTTTCTCAACCGCAGGATAAACCGTACTGTTAAGAATTGTCTGCAAACTTGACGATTGTGCAGAGCTGTCGGCAGATATCTTGGCTTTAATACTGTCTGCTTCAAGTGGTTCCACATAGCTATCCCACATATCTGTGTTATCGACATATACATTAAAGACTGCATTGGCAAAAACTAAGAACTCATAATCGGTTTCTGTGGCGTTCACGAGAGGAATTAAAAACGTATTATTCTCGTTCGTAACCGTGAAAGCAATCAAAACTTGCTTGCCCGCCTTATAAGCTGCATCTATTTGCTCGTAGGTCTTATCGTGAGAAGTAATTGTATATCCATCTGCCCCGCTTTGCGCCTGCACATTAACAATAAAAAGTTCCGACCCTGTTGAACCTCCACGAGACGGTTTTCCGGTATCCGTGTTTCCGATAAACCAGTTACCGTTATCACCAATATGTGGTGTAACACCATCAGCACCCGCCGCACCGGTACTTCCGTCTGTCCCATCCTTACCAGGCTCGCCTTTGTCTCCCTTTGCTCCCGAATCACCCTTCGGTCCTTTTATGTTAACCGCCGCGGGATTGTCCTTGCCGTCCTCGTTTGTCCATGAAAGCACCCCTTCGTCGCTGACGCGGGGCGTAAATGTCGTTCCGTCTTTCAGTGCGGCTGCCTTTTTTATAGCTTCTTCCAGCGCTGTGTATTCATTTGTTGATTCAATCTCAGAATCAGAGTAGATAATATCTGCAACTATAATCTCGAAGCGCGGTGTTACAAGAACCTGCCCCGATTTGCTCGTTAAAGTAATTTCACACGTCACCGTCCCCGTCGCAGCTATCGTCTGAGTTGTGATAATATATTCCAGCCTATCCTCGCACACAGTACAGCTGTTGAACATTACCTTACCGTCCGGCTTTTCCGCTCGCAGAATTGCCGATGCGATATCGCTCATGTCGAATGGACCTGCGGCCGACGATAGGTATATATTTATTTTTCGACTGTCAGAGTCAGCCTTTTTCACGATTACCTGACCCTGCAAGCCGGCTTTCATAAGATTTAGCTTTATTCTGTGCTCTACACGTTTCATTCGGGTCACCTCTGATTTAAGTATAGCAAAAGGCGGGAAGTATTTCTCCCCACCTCGCTGTCACTTTGTCATGTCTTTAATCCAACGCTGAAATGTCTTATCATCATACCCTATGTTCAACTCATAGAGCATTTGGCGCGTCCGGCGCATGCCCTCCGTATCATTGCTTTTGTACATTTCCTGATACTCAGATTTGAGGTCTTTTGTCAATGCCTGGCGGATTGTCTTATCCTCTTTGCCGTTTGCTCGCAGATATTCGACTATCTCTTTTGCGGACGAAACATCAGAGTTTTCAAGTGCCTTTTGGAGGTCTTTATACTCATAAAGTTTTTTCTCTTCGACCGCTTTATCCTGTTCTGCTTCGGGATCAAGCTCTGCGGCAATCTCATCTATCATCCTGTTCACTTCATCTTCATCGTACCCGCTCTCGAGCAAAGCTTCGAGCTTGCCGCTGAGTGCGCTGTCGTCTCCGTTGCTTTTTGCCTGCGCCGCAGCCGTCTGCATTGTCATATAGTTATTGATTGCTTTTATGACCGCGTTTGACGGATATCCTTCAGAAACCAGCTCTTCATATATTTTTTTATATTCTGAGATGTTTCCTCTTTCGCGCGCCTGTGCAGCTTGCGCGATTCGAGGTTCGGACTTCACCAGATTATTCTTAACACCGTTCTCGAGCTGCTGCGCGGTATAACCCTTTTTGATAAGCTTATCGTACTGCTTCTGATATTTTCCATCGGCAATCGAATTGTATAACTTTCTGTATTCCGTGGAGCTTGCTTCCCTGCCGAGGTTGTCAGGAGAGAAGAAATTATACAAGCTTTCAAAAGTGCGCATCGTGTTCGCTATCGGCAGACCGCTGACCTTTGAAATTCCCTTTGCACTGCTCATCATCAGCTTCCAGATATCCGGATTTTTCTTCTCGCCGCTGAATACTTTCTGCCACGATTCGCAGGACTGAATTAGTTCTTCAATACCCTCGATATCCATGCGGCTCACAGAATATCCGGACAAGATTGAGAGAATATCTCCGACATACGGCACGGCTGAAAACGGATTGATTCCGTCAAGCGTGTTGCCTCCGAATGCTTCAAGATAAAGCTCAAGCCATTTCTTCTCGTCATCATCGTTGCGGAACGCATCTGCTATCGACGCTATTCCGGCAGTCAAGATGCTTGTCGCGATATGTACCGCGGCAATACGCGCTATATTCTTCGCCTTTGCCTTTTTACTGCCGGGATCAGCATTGTTATAATCAACCAATGCATTGCGGAGCATGTTGTACGACTTCGTCGGCTCGGCCTTAAAGGCACTGAGTATTTTTGAGAAAGAGCTCGTACTGCGCATAAACTGGCTTCGATGCAGAAGCGAATCAACGACCTGGGTTTTATCAACCACCTCGCTGAGCCTGTCTGAGACTGCCTGCGTGAACTCTGCAGTTCCCTCTTTAAGGTCGGTTTTATCCTTGACTTCCGCCTTGCACGCATTCCACAGCGTTCCCCATGTCAGCTCATCACCAACTCCGGCCAACCACATAGACTTTTCGCGGATCTTATCGACGACCGTCTGCTGTCCAGTTATAAGCTGCTTCATCGTTATGCCCATACTCGTCTCATAGAATCCCCAGCTTTTCCATTTTGCAATCGGGCAATTGTCTATTGCTTCTTTACTTGCCGGCTTTGACAAAAGCCCTTTGAGCAAATATTTCGGGTTCATTACTGCCGCTGCTCTGAGATATGCCGTAGGCTGTTGGATAGCAACTCGCATATTTGCTCCGACGGCGGCGACCTTAAAGTTGCGTATCAGTGCTTCCTCACCCGCTCCACCTGCATTTTTGCTGTCCGAGCTGCCGTTAAGATCCAGTATAAACTTTTCAAAATATGCCTTTCCGTCATTGCCGAAAGCTCGTTCAATAGACTGTTTTGTGCCGGATATGGCTATATATCCGTCGTCCTTTTCCTCGAAGCTCAGGGCATTATACCATTTCATGGCGTCGGTTACCGGCACCGCATATGCCGAATATGCGCTCATTTCGGTGATGTGCTTTGTAAAGGTATCGAAAGCACCCTTAATAAACAGTCCGTTACTTGCTTTTCGCTGGACGCTCTTTGTCGCGCCGATGTTGACAAGCTTATAGAAATTGCTCTGAGTCTGAACCGCCCCGTCCTCCGCGTTCATCGTCCGCACGGAGTTTTTGTTGACCTGTATCGGCCAGTAATGCTCTTCGGTAAACTTTCTGTAGCCGTACAGTGTCATTGACGCTTTGTTGCCCCAATCAGCAACATTTCCGCTCAAAAAGCCCTGCATTTTCTCTGCAACCTGCTTCTGCTTCGGAGTCAGAGAGTTGATTATCTTTCCAAGGTCTTCCACTGTCACCTGCACAGCCTTAGCGTATGTTTCTTCGCCCTTACCGAACTGCTCCTTGATTCGCATTTTCGCCTCTTGCCTTGAAGTGTCCAGAGGACGGATTCCGCCGAGAAGAAGATGATCCCGCGCCTGCTCTCGTTTGGAGAGGTTATACAGTTCCATCATCTGCGAGACCGTCAATGTCAGTTCTCCGCCTTCGACCTTAAAGGTCTGCTTCGAGTGCTCCCAGTCCTGTATTTCCTTCTGGCTGACAATCGACCGCATGAACTCATTCGCATTGTCTATCATTTCCACCCGCTCATCGAAGCCGGAACGAATGGATTTGAAAACAGTCTCTGCTGCCGGTCCGAGCTGATGGAAAAAGCTGAACGAGTCAAGCATATTTACATTCAGCTGCTTATACCCAACCTTTACCTTGTCCTTGAAGCTCTTGCGGCTGTCCATCTCATGCACGCTCGCGTCGGCAATTGCCTGAACCGTTCCATATCGGCTGTTTGCAAGCAATTCGTTGGCTCTCGTTATTCCGCCCTTTATCTGCTGCATAACAGTTTCAAGCTCGGCGAGTCCCTGCGCATCCATATCCTTTATGGAACTGCCCTTATATACCTCAAGCAGTGTTGTCATCATCGGCATAAGATCCGGGTCGAGGTCTGCCAGGAACTGCTGATACTGAGGGTCATTTCCCTCCTGCATTTTGCGCAATTCTCCCTGTAGCTCCGACATTGATTTGCGCCACTCAAACGCATCTTTTGACTGACTGTTTCCGTAGACATCAAGAGATACCAGAAACTTTCCGAGTGCCGCACGCAGAGCCTCCGGTACATGCTGCGTTTTGTTTGGCGTTTGCAGCCAGCGGTTGAGAGTCTTTGTTCCGCGCTCGATACTCCGTTTACTCTTTGCCATAGCATCTTTACGCAGCCATTCGCGGCGATCCTCGAATGTGCGCTGTTCATAGAGCGCCTTTTGCTTTATGAGTTCCTCAGAAAGCTTATGACGCTTAGCGGCTTCCTGTTCCTTGATTTTTTCAACGCGCTTGTCGTATCTGTCGCGGTATTCTTTCTCAATCTTCTGCCGCAGCGTCTTGAGCTCCGGAATGTCGTAATACTCTTCATACAGGCGCATTGCAAGGTCATAGCTCGCCGTGTCTATATCCATATCGAAAGAACCGTCGTAGAACGGATTCTCATAGAACGGCTTTATGGTTTCGAGTGCATTTACGAGCGTCTGCACCTGCTCAAGCTCATGCGTATCCGGTTCAAAGAACTCCGGCCAAAGTTCGGACATCTCGCCCCAAAGAGAATCAAGCGTACTGCCTTCCTCGGAAAGCCTTATCTTTCCGAAGTTCTTCCTTCTGAACTTATCATAGCTCCCGTAATAGTAGGCAATCTCTTTTTTCTGCTGCTCGCTGAGTTTTATTTTCGTGCCCTTGGCATATTCACTCAGCGCACTGTACTGTTCGGACATATCGGTGTTCAGCACTGCGCTCTCTTCAAGCACCGCCTTGGCAACCTCCGCAGTCCTCGCGATAACTTCATCATAAGTTATGCCGTCGTCCATATTGGCAAGTGCTTCAAAGATATTCTTGAGGTTTTGCGTCAGCGTTTCGGCATTATACTTGCTGCTGTATTCCTTGAGCACTTTTTTCGAAAGCCTGCGTATTGCCCGCTCATCAAGCTCTTTTCTGTTTATTCCGAGGCGCCACTCGAGTTCTCGCTTGTATTCGCGCAGAGCTTTGTTCTCCTGCATGAGCTTCTTGTTTTGCTCATCTATTGAGGAAGTGTTTTTGAGAGAATAACGGAACTGAGCTATCGAAGATACATATGGAGCCGTACCATCTGCAAAATATTTTTTTATGTCATTGATTACCTTGCTCGCTCTGGTTCCTTTCGGGTACTCCACGCTATGCAGAGTGTTTCCGTTATTATCGTCAATATCAAGTATTACTTCGCCTCGCGCTCGGGATATGTAATCATCAAGAGCCTCAAACTGGCTTGCAGTCGGCAAAACAGAAAGATTTATTCCGTTACTTTCGGGCATGATTCGTATATTTCCTTGATTCATATACTCAATCATTGCCTCAGTTCCGGAGATGTCGCTATCAAGCATTATTTCGCTTATATCTCTGTGATCTAATGTTCTATATCCTCCCGGAGCACCCTGATTCTTTCCCGAAAAATCAAGTTTCTTTCCGCTTTTTGTTAAATAACCGGTTTCTTTCCACGAGTAGGTTCTGCCAAAGTATTCGAGCGCTGCCTTATCGAGATTCTTTGAAGTATCCTCATTCTCAGTATTCTTAAGTGAAAACTTAGTATCATCTTTAACTTTTTCGGATATACTTTTACTGGTAGCATTTTGTTGAGCTTTTTCAAAAGCAATCTGCATAGCGGTTTTTTCAGATTTTTTATCACTAAAACTGATTTTACCGTTGACATCTTTCTCAACATATGTTACCATACCGATAGAACCATACTTGGTTACCCCCGCCGGCAATTGGAGCCTCAGGGCTTGAAACCAAGTATCGGTTCTTTTTTTATTGGGATCGATATAGAGTATATCGCTCTGTCTTATGAAATTCTGTAAAGAATCCTTAGAATACGCGCTCGCGACCTTCACAAAGTTTTCAACTCTTCCGTTAGGTTTGAGTTCCAAAGCCGCCACAATAGGATGCCCGTTTTCGTCATACAGTTCGCCCAAAACAACAACACGGTTAGTTGACGTCATGGACTGCGTTATCAAAACTGGATTTTCAAGCACGTTGGGAACCTGCTTTATTATGCTGTCGGTCATAGTCGGATGCTTTTTCTTTATCGCTTTTATTTTCGACTTATCCCAATATATTTCAGCCGGATTTATTCCGATACTTTGTAATGGTTCTGACGTTGTGCCAAGGAAGAAGTATCCTCCGATTTCGTTCTTGTTCCATTCGTCATAACGGTGTGCAAACTCCGGATTTATGCTGTATTTCACATCGTTTGTTTTAGAGGTTTTTTCGCTCTTATTTTCCTTTGCGCCCTCAAGAGCTGATTTGAACATGCCGCTGATTTTTTCCAGCGCCTCCGTATCCCCTTCAAGCGCTCTGACCTCCGGGCTTTTCAGTCCGAGAGCAGTCAGGGCTTTTTCTATGCTTTCAAGGAAGCCCCTTATCCAGCTCTGGATCTTCACGGCAAGAGGTCTGTTCTCATTGACAAGCTCTCTGATAGTTTTTTCGTCGAATACATCGAACATGCTCTCGGCAACGATTTCCGCCTCTATGTCCGCTTTTCCGAAACCTTCGTAAAGCTTCCGCAGCTCTTTCACTCTGCCCTCATAGTCATAGTTTTCGCTTTCTTTGAGCTTGCCTATGACATATTCGCGCAGCTCGCCTGCGGCCGTTGAGTTCCAGTCCTCGATATAATGATACAGTTCATGTCCTGCGATTCTGAGATATGCGTTTTCCTCCGCGTCGAGCGCGATTTTTATTCTGCCGGTCTTGGGATCGTACTCACCGTTCGCCATTCCGTCTGCAAGCGTGTCGCACACTTCAACGACAAAGCCGTATTTTTTTGCAAGAGCTTCAAGGACATATACCGAGCCCGCCTGCTCCGCGTTGAGTTTTTTTGTATAGTTTCTCAGCAGACCTCCGTTCTTTTCTGCCCTCTTTTCCTCTTTCGCGCTGTAATGCTTCGGCGCATTATTTTTTTCATTAACTCCGGCATAATACGCCTGTCTGAGCTGACTTTCTTCAAGCCCTGCGTATTTATTTGCATTCGACTGCAAAACGCTGTCAAAGTCCTGCCCGAGCTGACCGGCGCGGCGGAAGTCGAGAAACGCATTCATATATTCGCTTGCCGAATCGCCCTGCTTATATCCTGAAATAAAAGCCCGTGCCGTGTCGGTGCTGTCAAAGCCCTGTGCGACATTGTACAAAGCTTCGGTCTCGCGGCTGTCAAACCGCACATCGCTCAGTGCAACGCTGCCGCCGTCCTGCGTTTTGACATACATCTGCGCCCGGTTTCCGTCCTTTTCGATACGGTCTATGCCGTTGATTGTTACGCTCTGTCCGTCAATCGTTGCCGGAACAGCGTTGACATAACTTTTCTTCTGTGATATATTGTTATCGGAAGGGGCGAGCGCATGAGGCGTCTTGGACGTAGACTGCAGGTCTTCGGACATGTTCAGTACTTGCGAGACCCCTTCTGCTTTTGTTTTATATGCACTTACAACATGTAAAGTTTTTGCTTTTGAGTCAGGCACAGCTTCGACGACATAATAATTTCCGTTTACTCGTTTACTGTAAACAACTGACTTTGACAGTTTATTATCAGAATCTCTATAACGGCCATTGTCGTCTTTTGCCGATTCAATATTGTCATAATTTTCGAGAACATATTCTATTCTCGCCAGATCGTTAACATCAGACATTGAGTGGTCTGCTGCTCCATTCTCCCCGTGGCGGTTTTCTACATGGATAACCGTGTTTCCGTCCATATCGCGCTTATACTCACTGGTATCTATACCGGTGAGTTTTTTTATATCTTGCACCTCGCGCTCATTTACAGAGCTAAGTTCTATTTTAATCTTACCTGCAACATTTTTATCTTTAAGGTTGCGAACTCGCTCTACAAAGTCAACGATCTTCGGATTTACCGCCTTTTTATATTCCTGCTTTATTGTCTCTATGTCCTTCTTTAACGACAGCTGAGAGTCTTCCGCGGCATCTGATGTGCCGTTTTTTATTTCAGCAGCCACGTTCTGAGCGTTCTCAGAGCCCCGGAAAAGCCGTTTTTCTGCGCGGGTAAGTTTATCACCCTCAGCCTGTTTCTGCACCACAGCGGACAATCTGACTGCGTCCTGCGTGTTCTCACCGAGGCTTTCAAGCCGCTGTGCAATCTGCGTCTGCTCTCCGCCTGCAAAACCTGCAACCGTCTTTCCCGTGATGTTCGTACCCTGTTTTCTGTGGTTGAGGTATCCGAGCCCGGAACCCACTACACCAAAGCCGGCGCCCATAAGTGCTCCGCCCGCTCCCGCTTCAACAACTTGCAGTGCGAGATCTCCGGCAACCTTTTTCTTTGCTTCCGCCTCGCTTAATCCCTGTTTCTCATATGCAGCTATCATGAGCTTATAATTGGAAATATCGCCGTTTGCTATGGTATCATAGGCTATGTTTGCTATTTCCGTCGCGGCTTCTTCCGAAAAGTTTACCCCGGTTGATTTGAGTATGTTCATCGCGACATCGCGCATACTTCTCGGGTCAACCTCTTTGAGCTTGTTGAAATTACCTATCGAAACTTTTTCGAAGAGACCTTCAAATATGCCGGAAACAGCTCCGCCGATAACCGCTTGGTCGTCGTTGCCGCCGCGAGCCTTTATATCACGCATTGTTGAGTTCGCAGCAGAAAGACCGAGTATTCCGCCGCCGACAGCTTCGGCAACTTTCCCCGCTGCTTTTATTCCCGCTCCGGTATTCGCAAGTGCTCCGCCGACAAGATTGCCCGCGGCTGCAGATGCAGCCGAATCGAGCGCGGACATTCCTGTTCCGTATAAGAAGTCAAAGGCATCCCAGTCGCCAACATTCCAGTCATGCTCATCCATAACCGCTCCGCGTGCCGTATCGCTTAACTGACTTGCTATTCCGGCGTCTCTGTTATAGTCTACAGGCGCATAACTGCCGGTAAGCTTTCTTCCGACCTGCTGAGCGGCAGCGTCAAGATATCCCGCTCCACTGCTTGTTAAATTCACCGGCACGCTCAGTGCGCTGGCAATCACCTGATGGTCTGAACTGAAGTCACGAACCGCATCTTGTACCTGCTCATTCTTGCGGCGGTTATACTCATACGCAAAATAATTCTCAAGCTCATCGGGATTCATTCCCTTTGCACGAACCTTATCCTCTATTTCCTTGAGTCTCTGATTATATTCATAGACATTCTTGTTGTTTCCGCTCGTGCCGACTGACTCTTCGAGCTTTATTCTGTCCTTGAGCTCGGGGATAGACTGTATTTCCTTGAGCGTTGCCTCGTCAAACTGGCTGAGTTTTTCGGATATATCCCTGTTGTATATCTCCGACCCCAATGCAGCGGACTCACTCTTCAGATTATTGAGCTTGTTTTTTGCCGCCTTGGCTTCTTCAGTGTACTTTTCATAATCCGCTGTATTTCCTTGCATCGTGCTAAGGAGCGCCCAAACCCGATTTTTGAATGATTCACTGCGGTTCTTCTTTTTCTCGTTCTTGATATCGTCAAGACGTCCTTTCATATCATCCTCGGTCATGGTGTCCATAACGCCGGAATTACGCGTATCGGAGTAATAGTCGGACTCCTTCTGCAGATTCTGCGAAGTCTGCTGCAGAGCATTCTTGTATTCCTCGTACCGTGCCATGAATGTGTTGTAGCGTTCTTCCCCCAACTGCTCACGCTGCGAGTCGAGATAGGATTTGATTCTGTCCGCCTTTTCAAGATCATTGTTTACCGCGCTCTTTGTATTTTCGCTGTCGCGTTTCCAATTAGCATATGAACTGTTTTGCAGCCTGCTGTTTGCGCTTCTGGTGGTACGACCGGTTGATTCAAACCAGTCATGCATTTCCTTGTCGCTCGAATCCCACTGATATTTATCATTTGCTCTTTTGATTCTTTCGTCTATTGACTCAGGAGCCTCGTATTTCGAATTTACACGCTTTATTCTGTCGTCAATTGTTTCCATTTTATCCTCCGCTTATGAAAGTCCGTAATGCTGACTGAGTATATAAATATCCTCGTCGGTCAGGTTCTTGTTCTGGCTCATCTTCGTTTTTATATAATTCTCGTAGCTTCCGTATTGGTTTTTCAGTGCCGGTCTTACACCAAACTCGTACCGAGTCGGCTGTGCACCTATAAACTCACTGGCTGCCTTTGATTTTGTAGCAGTCTGTTTTCCGCTGCTCCCGGTCGAAGAACCGCTTGACCCGCTCCTGCCTGACGAAGACGACGAAGAGGTTGAATAGCTCTGAGCCTTGAGAGAGTCCATATATTTGTCATGCTCAAACTGCTGTTTTTTGAGATTATAATCCCTTGAGTCCTGCTGCTTGCCGTAGTCAAACTGTTTCTGCCAGTTGCTCTGCGCAAGCGCGTCCTGCTGCTTGCCGTAATCAAACTGCTGCTGCCAATTGTTCTGTGCAAGCGCATCCTGTTCCTTTCCGTAATCGAACTGTTTCTGCCAGTTGTTCTGTGCAAGCGCATCCTGCTCCTTTCCATAGTCGAACTGCTGCTGCCAGTTATTCTGTGCAAGGGCGTCCTGCTCCTTCTGATAATCAAACTGATTCTGCCAGTTGCGCTGATTGACATAGTCCTGCATATACTGGCGGTTCTGCTCGCTCTGCCAATTCGACTGCTGCTGTGCGGCGTCTGCGCGTCCTGTATAATATTCAAGCTCATACTGCCACTGCGCAAGCTGATTGAGGTAACGGTTGTAATCACTTTCCGAGAGATACTGTGACTGGCTCTGCAGATAGTTGAGGGTATTATAGTAGTCACTCAGTGTGTCCTGATATTTTTTATAGTCTGAATCGTCGAGGTTCTGCAGGACCTGCATATGCTGCAATTTATCGCTCTTGTCGTCACGATATTTGCTATATGCCCGGTCATACAGTGACGGAATGACATTGTTCAAATCGTTGAGGCTTGACTGGTATGCCTGGTTTCCGGCAGTCGAAGCATAAGAACTGCCGTAACCGCCGGTGAGCGCCGCGGCATTCCCCATAGTGTCCTGCATCGCCATCTTGCCCTGCTGAATATACTGATCCTTATACTGCTGATAGAGCGGATCGGCATTGAAATCATACTGAAAATCCTTGGTGTTTTCATAGTCTTTCAAAAGCCCCTGTATCTGATCTGCATAGTTGCTCTGATAGTCCCCGGGCTTTGAGTTATAATGAGTCTTCAGTTCCTCTTGGGCACGCTTAACCTCCTCGGATTCCTCGTAGTCTTTAGGTTTGTTGAGCAGTGTTTTTATTGTGCCTATCCCATAACCGAGCTGTTTTGCGGTGTTGAATCCCTGCTTCGCTATGCCGCCGGCGAGCGCCGCCGCATTTCCGCCCTGCGCCACGGCGTATGACAGTTTGTCTTTTGATATGCCCTGCTGCTTTTTTTGCTTTTCAAGGTCTTTTGTCGTGTATGCCATTTGCTTTTGCCTCCTCAGATCAGATAATTTATGTTCAGCGTATATGAAGTCAGATTGTATTTATAGGCTTTCGCTTCAAGATTGAAGCACCAGTCAAGCACCACACGCCCGCCCGGGAATACCGACCACCGGACAAGGCTGGTATCGTTCGCCGCACAGATTGTAAATATCCTGCTCTGCGGACGCAGATCCTCCGGCAGCGTGCATATGGTTTTCCCGCCCGCCGTTATCCCCTGCACATCTCCAACGATGTTGACCGAGTTTCCGAGTCTGCGTCCTTTGGGTGTCAGTCCATTCGCGCTCGGAGTTATTCCGTCCGTAAGCTCCAACTCCTGCCAGCCTGTGTCTTTCAGCGGAAAAGTTTGTTCTCCTGCCTGCAGTCCCTTTCTGAGGAGCAGCAGCATGTTGACGTCCATCGTATTGGCGAGTTCCGCAACCTTGCCGAAAGCTATTCCTTTGCCGCCGCGCAGGAAGTCCATCAGCACGAAGCTCGTCGAAAGCTCATAAACATATTCCGCGGAAGCAAGGCTATCGGTAACTTTGAATTTTATCTTATACGAGACATTCTCACTGAGACCGTCAAAGAGGATCGCCTGCACATCATTGCTCATCGCCGTCTCATCAGACCAGGCATCCATCGTATCTGTCTTGTAGCTTGCTTTGCAAACCGCTATATTCTTGCCTGACAACGCCGAGAAGCTATAGTTTACCTTTCCGGCCGCATATGTGCCCTTGTCGTTTTCCGTGCCGTCCTGCGTGCATCTGAAGCATGTGACTTCATTTATCATAGGACTGTCATACTTTTCAACCGATATGCTCGCCGTCTGGCTGACCGTTCTGCCTCTGCTGTCTGTCGCCGTGACCGTAAAGTTCAGCTCACCCGACAGATAGCAAGTGTAGGTATAAACCCCGCCGGTCTGATTTGACAGAACTGCACCGTTCACGGCAAACCGATAGTTCTTTATCGTTGAGCTGTATGCCCCCTGCGCAGCAGCAGTAATCCTGCATTTTGAATAGTCCTGCACATATATTCCCCATTCGGTCGGAACGCTGCCGTCTATGCGCTCTATTGTCAGTTCCGGCATTGTGGGTTTCACATTGTCCGGAACCGAAAAAGTAACAGTCTTCGTGTTCGTCTCAACGAGCGTCGTCGGTATCAGTCCTAACTTCTTGTATGTTTCAATCTTCAGCGTGCCGGTTCTGCTGCTTCCGCTCGTAATGGCATTAGCCCATTCGAGTGGGAACTCATATGCCGTCATAACTGCATTGTTTGTTGAAAAATACCCGCTCTCGTAGCTGTAATTGCCGCAGGTGAAATACATCTTATGGGTGTATGACTTCCCGTCATTCGCATCCTCGACTTCAATCAGAATATTACCAAGGCCATTTATTTTGCTGACACCTACGGTGATATTCTTCGGATATGTTTTGATTGTTGTTATTGCCATTGTTTATTCCCTCCATATAAAGCTAAGATTGCCATTACTCCTGGGCGTGAACTCCCAGTTGCCTATCCTCAGTCGGTTAAGAACTTCAACATCCGTAACATAAAGGCAGCGGTTGGAGATATAGGCTATCTCCGTGCCGTTCTGTGTGAAGCTTAATTTTTCATTTGTCAGCATAGATTTGAACGGACTGTCCGCCTTGCCGAGTTCCATTCCCTCCGCCGTGAAGCGGAAATATGTTCTTATTAGCTCCTGAAACTCTTCGAGTCTGCCGTCAACCTCTGTTGTATAGAGATAATTCTGGTCGAAATTCAGCTGAATTTCTCTTGAAGTCTGTGTAACATAGGACTCGAGTGTTGCATTAAGCTCTGCAATTGACGCCTTCGCGCTAAGCTCTTCGCGCACCGTTGTCATTATGTTGTCATTGTTCTGCTCTATCTCGGTGTGAAATGTTTGATTTATCTCTTCCGCCTGCGCGATGATTTTATCGTTGAGCTCGTTATAATCAATCTTTCTACCCGCTTCGAGTTGATCCACGGCGGCGCTCGCCAGCTCCGCCATTGACCGCGTCTGCTCCACCGTTTTTAAGTATGTCGGCGAAAAATTGTCTCCGTCAAGATTGTTGAGGATATACCGAAGCTGTTCGTTAAGTTGATAGAGATAGCTTTGAGTTTTCTGATCTCCGCCAAGATTCGTCGGCAGATTCAGATTCAGCGTCGGCATCAGATTTCACTCCCTTGTTCAGTTACCTTTGCAATGCTGTACAAAATAAACTTGCCCTTGCCCCGCATTCTGATTCTCATGTGGTCGCAGCGCCTGACTATAATCGGAATAGTGATTGTGCGATTGTTTACAGCATCGATGTTCAGCACTTCCTCGTAATCGCCCATAGAGTCATATTGGATCTGCACCCGGAACTGCGCCCCGCGTTCGACGCTCAGCCGGAACTGTAACTTCGAAATATATTTGTTGTCCGGGCTCGATACCCCGATAGGTCCGCTCTCGGCCATCCATTCTACCGGCTTTTCGTCATATGTCTGATCTGTCACGCTGTATCGCGTCGTGCCGTGCATCGTCCACAGACTGTTTCCGACCGTAAAATACAGTTCCCCGTCAAGCGGCGCGAAAGCATCGATTTTCAGCCCGCTCTCCCTATGCCATATTTTTGTGCGCTCATCGTATGTGAACAGGCTGTATTTGCCGTTTTCGTCCGCCATTGACACATAATATTTGTTGTCAATCGCTCCTGCGACGGCGTTTCTGTATGCATTCGCGCCGAAGGACTCCGAAATATTGACCGGGGTTCCGCCGTCATAGGCGCATATGCCGTTTCGGCTCTTGTAGTATAGCGTCTCGTTACATAGCGCAAGGCTCCGTTCGCTGCCGTTCTGCACGCCTCTTATAGACTCGTTCGTAACCTGAAAATTCGAGGGCTTCGAGCCGTAGACTTTGTGAACACAGTCTTCCTTAAAAAACAGGATATATCCCCGCATAGTAAACGCGCCAGTAAACTTACCGTGCGTTCCGACTGTCACGGCGTAACTGTCGCTCGCCAATCCGAGAAAACAATTCCAGTTAAATGGATCGCCTATTTTGCAGCAGTATATCTCATGCTTATCGGAAGAACATCCCCAGATGCGGTTTTCGCTCTCGGTAACAAAATCCATGTCCGGCACGGTTCTTTTTACCGTCACCGCTTCCTGCTGACTCGATACTTCATCTATGAATCCGGTCACGACTATGTAATCCTTGCTGACGGCATAGAGTATCATGTTTGTGTTGAACTGTTCGTCTTTGCAGCCGCTTATAGTCACTCCGTCATATTCCGAGAATCCTTCGCCTATTCCAGCCGAAGAGATTTTGATGAATGTCGTCGCCACCGCATTCCACATCTTTGTTGCTGCGGCATATATCTTGAGAGTATGCGGCTTTGAGGAAGTATCAAGCCAGCTGTCGCCGTTTGTCGGCTCTTCCGGCGCCGTGGCCGAGACTGTCGGGTTATAATCATCTCCGGTTACTCGCGTCAGCGTAAATGATACCGCCGCAGTTGTCGTAAACGATTTTTCCAAACTGCCTACGCCCTCGCTCACTTTCTCGGTGTTGATATATTTTTTGTCCGGCCAGATGAGGACATACGCACCCATGCTCAGCATTTGTTTGCGGCTTTTCTCGACATCGCCGCCTGATCGCCGTTGTAGAACACTTTGCCATTGTCCACCCAACACAGACCGTTGTTCACGCAAAAGCCGTCAAGGCGTGTGAAATCGCGAATTTTTTTCCGCTGCTCTCTCGGCGTCAGGGCAGGATAGCTGTCTGACGAAAGATTCTCTTCGTCGTAAAATTCATTGTCACTTATAACAAGGTCATGGTGATATCCTCCGAACGCGCTCATCATTTCCCTGTTTTTACCGACCGTGTTAAGAATAGGCAGTCTCATCGGTTCACCTCGTAAATATTCCGCCCGCCGGAGCCGCGTGCGTTCTGCTGTAATATCCCCAGTAACCCTCGTATGCCTCGTTGAAAGCCATTGCCGAATTGTTGTATCGGTCGTATTCGGCGTTGAAAAAGTCAATTTTTGACATCAGCCAAAGAACATATAGGTTGCTGTAAGGCTCCGGCACAAGCAGTTCTGTGTTCGTGTCTGTGTCTTCATTATAGCCCTCAAACGCCGTTGATTTCTCCCCGCTTTTCGCGTCTATCAGTTCTTTTACTATCTTCCCGTCGAGCTCGGCAAGCCATCTTATTTTCTGCTCGTCCGAATACTGATTGGGCTTTAGCTCATCGGTCTGTCTTATTGCTTCGCATATTTTCATATAAACCTCCTGAAAGTAAAAGAGGGCGCAAAATGCGCCCTCCCGGTGTGTCCTTATCTCTCTTTGATATACTGCTCTACCAGCTTCTCAAGGCGCTGCTCCGCCAGCTGCTTCTGTCTGTCGGAATTGCGTATAACCTCTGCGACGCAGGCGGGCACTTCGACTTCTACGCCGCGCTGGATCTGAAAATTCCTGCCGTTGACCGAAACAAACAGATCATCTTTGTATGCACCGTCGTCCTTAAAGAGAAAGATTTTCTCCGTGGGTTCTTTCTGCTCCTCGGGCGCAGCAGCCTCTTCGGGGGTTGTGGTCTCTTCGGGGGTTGTGGTCTCTTCGGGGGTTGCGTTCTCCTCGGGTGCAGCCGTCTCTTCGAGGATTACGTTCTCCTCGGGAGTTGCAGTTTTTGTTCTTGCCATAAATATCTCCTTTCTGGCTCAGAGAGCAAAATGCCCTCTGAGCTTTTATCAGTTAGCTTTCGCAGTGGCCGAATACGCGGAGCAGGACTCGATACGCACCATGTACTCCTCAACCAGGCGCTTTGCGACCTCGGTCGCTTTCCAGCCGCAGGACGAACGCTGATTGAGCGGATCGTCGCCATAGCCGAGCTGCTTGACGATATGCTGCAGACCGCCGCCCTCGATCTCCGTCAGACCGTAAGCGTGAGCGCCGAGGATAAGCGTGGCGAAAACCGCCAGACCGGACGGGCAGCCGGTGCCGGTCCATATCTTTGCCTCCGTGGACTTGACGAATCTGACATTGCCGATCTTGCCGATTTCCCCGTTGTAGATATCGTCGGGCTTAGCGTACTTATGTACGTCAATCCACTCCTCGCAGCGCATAAGGTCATATGCTGCATACGGATGGATAATACCCACGAACGAATCCCCGATCGGGTCTGCATTCATGCTCTCCAGCTGAGCCGCCGCACGGTATATGAGGTCAACATTGATCTTTGCCGTCGCGTCGAGTCCCGCTCTGCTCGTTACTGCTGTTTCTGCGCCGCTTGCAACCTTGGGCGCGTAAATAACGTTTGTGCCGCCGGCAAGCTCTTCTCTTATGACGGTATCGAGAGTGCGTCCTGCCTGCGAGCCGAGAAGCTTCGTTGCCTGCAGAACATTGTTGTCGATAGCCGTCATGTCGAGCATATCCGAAAGCTGTATCCAGCCGCCGTACTGTTTGACAGTAGCGGTGATTGTGCTCACATTAAGCGCCTGTCCATCGGGCGTGACGCCTTCCGTCAGTGCCGTGGTTGCTTTTGCAAGCGGCGAATACTTACGCATTTCGATAGTCTTGCCGGAGCCTTTGGGAATAGGATACTTGTCTCCGAACTGGTTGTGTACGAGCTTCGGCTCTGCGTTGTCAAGCAGCCTCTTCTCATAGTAAGTTTTCATCTCGGCGGACAGATTGTTGCCGCTTGCCGCCGAAGTGGTGGCATTTATGACCGTTGCAAACAGCTGCAGGTCAAAAATGACATGATTGATTATTGCCTTGATTTTCTTCATTTTCTATTCTCCTTTTCTTTATGCAAGGAGATCAGAAAGTAATTCTTTCTCCCCTTGCGACTCTGCGCTCTATTTCTTCACGCTGAGCCTTTGTCATTTTGTTGACATCTGCCTGGGAATTGACCGCGCCCTGCGAAGTGACCCCATTTTCAACCGGACGTTTGCTGTTCGCCGCAACAGAATCGGCAACTCTCTTGGCCGCAGTCTGCGCCGCGTACTGCATCGCGCCCCCGAGTATCTCATCTCGGTGGATAACTTCATAAGCCGTTCTGACGTCGACATTATTTCTGAGCAGGCTGAAGAACTGAGGATCTTCTATCTCCGTGTCGAGATTGAAATTCGGATAGATTTCCTTGAGACTTTCCGCTTGGTTCTTCCAGTTGGTAATGTCCCGGTTGATTCTGTCCTGCTCGTCGCGACGAGACTCGTTCCGTCTGAGCTGAAGAACCTCGCGTTCAAGCTTCTTCATCTCCTTGAGCTGTTCAACGGTTATGCCCTTTTCCATAGCCTCTTCTCTGTATGACTCATCATCATTTTCCAAAGCCTCGACTATGCCGTCAATGTCGTCCGCTTTTATCCCGTACTTCTGCGCGAGAATCTCAAAGACCGGCGTACTCTTCTGCAGCTGCTTCTGAAGTGTGCGTGTTTCCTTGAATCTGCCGTTGATAATGTTCTGCACTCGGCGGCTGAACGCGTCCTTGTAATCGCCTTTTATCAGCTTTTCAAACTCCGCGTCCTGATTTTCGACCGTCGATGCCGTAACATTGATCTCGCTTTCCGGCTGTGCAGCGGCGTCCTGCGTTTCAATCGCCCGTGTCTGCTCCCCGGCGTCGGAAGCCGTG
>ENA-ORNT01001096-ORNT01001096.1-human-gut-metagenome-genome-assembly--contig:-NODE-1096-length-18593-cov-3.703528_pt1 | contig 18593 bp, 11 predicted proteins | sample MGYA00242120_ERZ509032 | MGnify/ENA primary metagenome ERZ509032 (study PRJEB26280, sample SAMEA2338729) | human gut metagenome | biome: human gut; feature: human-associated habitat; material: faeces...
CAGCCACAGCTTGCGGCAGACGCCCTCGGCGAAGGGACGGTTTGCGTTGGCGCAGAAAACCTTGACATTCTTACCATGTGAAATCATATGAAATTACCTCTCTGTCCTTCCTCAGTCCATATAACTCATACATTATATATCCACGCCCGGCGGGCGTATGATAACGCGGGAATACTCACTTGCTTTCCTTGAGCTTGTGCTTTGCGGCCCAGTCCTTCTTATTGGTCTGGCGCGCACGCGCGATGGCGAGGGCCATGGCCGGGATATCATCGGTGATGGTGGAGCCTGCGGCGGGGTAAGCGCCCTCGCCCACCGTGACCGGCGCGACCAGATTGGTGTTGCAGCCGATGAAGGCGTTGTCGCCGATGGTCGTGCGGTATTTTTTCGCGCGGTCATAGTTGACCGTGACGGTGCCGCAGCCGAAGTTGACGTTTTTGCCAACATCGCTGTCGCCGACGTAGGTCAGATGCGAGATCTTGGTGCCGTCGTCCACGACGGAGTTCTTGATCTCCACGAAGTCGCCGACCTTGACGTGGTTTCCGACGCTGCTTCCGGGACGGATGTAGGCGAACGGGCCGACGTGGGTGTCGAAGCCGACGGTGGAATTATAGATCTGCGAAGCGTTGACAACAGTATTATCTCCGATCTTCGCGTTTTCAAGATAGGCGTTCGGGCCGATGGTGCAGTTTTTGCCGATGGAGGTATTGCCGCGTAGGATCGTTCCGGGCAGGATCGCCGTTCCGGGGCCGACGGCGGCGGTCGGGTCGATGTAGGTCGAGGCGTAGTCCCAGATCTCCACGCCCTGCTTGGACAGGCGATAGAGCACGGAGCGGCTCAGGATCGGCTGCCATTCGGTCATTTCCTGCATACTGGCCACAGAGTAGACGCCGTCGCGGTCGGTGTACGGCACGCCGTGATCCTTCAGGAAGTCCGTGAAAATGAACTTTTCGTCCAGCGCCTCCATCAGCGTCTGGCGATTCACGGAGGTCACCGGGCTGACGACCGGCGCGTCCTCGAATTCCTCCTCGTCGGCTGCAAAGGGCAGGATCACCGCCGGGCCGGTCACAACAATGATATCCTCCTCGGATTCATCCGCAGTGGAAAGGAAAACGTGAAGCTGATCGGAGGTCGTCTCGGCAGATGGACACCAGAATTCGACATCCTCCGGGAAGCAGGCGCGCACCTCGCGGCGGTAGCGCTCGTGGCAGACCAAAAAGAAACGCCCAACGCCGCCAGCTAGCAGTGCGTCTGCAAGCCATCCGAGAAGGGGCGAGCCCATGATGTTTTGCAGCATCGTCGGGCGAAGATATCCTGTTTTTGCAGTATCATCCGGAATAAACACGACGGCGGACAGTCCAGCCAAATCGACCACAACCTCTCTACAGCTCATAATCGATTTTATTATAGCAGACTGCGCCGGATTTGTATAGGAATTTACAGAAAAAAATCCGCAAATTGCAAGTGCAATTTGCGGTTTTTAAAACGCCATCTGCTGCTGAAGATACACGATTTCCTGCTGCATCCGGCGCTCACTCTCCCGGCGGGACATTTTTTCCAGCTCTGCCGCGCCGAACTGCTCCCTGCTGATTCGCATCCGGGATTTTGGCGCAGGCTGGATGCCCTCCGGTGATTTACCCGCGCGGCGGATGCGCTTTGTGATGTTGTGGACGCGCTCAAAGCCGAGCAGCTCCGGATCGTAGCCCAGCTTCCGCAGCGCCATGTTCCCGGTGCATCCCTCCACACTCAGCCGCCAGAAGGCTTCCTTGAACGCCAGCGTGAACGAAATCTGATTTTCCGTGACTTTCTCCGTGTACGGATTTGCACGCAGAAGCTCCTGCTCCGCCGCGCTGAATTTTTTCCTTGTTCCCATAGCCGTCTCCTTCTTCCTGCCTTCAGTATACCATAGTTCATGCCGCTATGGGTCATTTCCTTGTCCACTTCCTGGGGTACAGTTTAGATCCGTACCCACTCGTTTTTCTTATACCATTCAAAGGCAAGCGCTACTTGTCCAGCAAACGGGGCGCAGTTCACACCAATGGCCTTTTGCACGGATATGGCAATGAATATCCGCAAAAGCCATTTAGCTTCCCTTTCTCCAGACCATTTTGTTTACGACGCCGGTATAGCTCTGAATGAGCCTCGCAGCCTTCATCGACACATTTTCGCCGGTGTAATCCGCGACCGGCGTGCCGAAACAGCCCTCCTGCTGCATCTGCACCGCCATTTCCACGCCTTGCAGCAGCGACTCCGTATCGATCCCGGCCAGCACGAAGCAGCCCGCGTCCAGCGCCTCGGGGCGCTCCGTGGAGGTGCGGATGCTGACCGCCGGGAACGGCTTTCCAATGGACAGGAAGAAGCTGCTCTCCTCCGGCAGCGTTCCGCTGTCGGAGACGACCGCGAAGGCGTTCATTTGCAGGCAGTTATAATCGTGGAAGCCCAGCGGCTCATGCGCGATCACCCGGCTGTCCAGCCGGAATCCTGTCGCCTCGAGCCGCTTCCGGCTCCTCGGATGGCAGGAATAGAGAATCGGCATGTCGTACCTCTCCGCCATCGCGTTGACCGCCGTAAACAGCTGGAGAAAGTTGCAGTCGGTATCGATATTCTCCTCCCGATGCGCGGAGAGCAAAATGTACTGTCCCTTCGTCAGTTCCAGCCGCTTATGAACGTCGCTTGCCTCGATCTTTTCCAGATTCGCGCGCAGCACCTCCGCCATGGGACTGCCGGTCACAAATATGCGCTCCTTCGGCAGGCCGCACTCCATCAGATACCGCCGCGCATGCTCTGAATAGCAGAGATTGACGTCGCTGATGATATCCACGATGCGGCGGTTCGTCTCCTCCGGCAGGCACTCATCCTTGCATCGGTTGCCCGCCTCCATATGGAAGATTGGGATGTGCAGCCGTTTCGCGCCGATCACGGAAAGGCAGGAATTCGTATCGCCCAGAACCAGCACCGCGTCCGGCTTCTCCTGCACCATCAGCTTGTAGGACCGCTCGATGATGTTCCCGATTGTCGCGCCGAGATCGTCGCCGACGGCGTTCAGATAAAAGTCCGGCGCACGGAGGCCGAGATCGTCAAAGAATACCTGATTGAGCGTATAGTCATAATTCTGACCGGTGTGGACCAATATCTGGTCAAAGTAACGGTCGCAGCATTTTATGGTGGCGGACAGCCGGATGATCTCCGGCCGCGTGCCGATGATCGTCATGAGCTTCAGCTTTCCCATGGTCACACCTCCTCGAAGTAGGTATCCGGGCGGCTTGGGTCAAAAAGCTCGTTGGCCCACATGACCGTCACTAAGCTTTCCGTCTCGCTCAGATTGATGATGTTGTGCGTATAGCCCGGCAGCATATGAACGGCCTGAATCTGGTCGCCGCTGACCTCGAATTCGATTTTTTCATCCGAGCCGATCCTTCGCTCCTGGATCAGTCCGTGCCCGGCGACCACCATAAAGAACTCCCACTTGCTGTTGTGCCAGTGCTGCCCCTTGGTGATACCGGGCTTTGAAATATTCACAGAGACCTGACCGCAGGAGGCTGTTTTCAGCAGTTCTGTGAAGCTGCCGCGCTCGTCCACATTCATCTTCAGCGGGAACGCAATTTTCTCCGGCGGCAGATAGGAAAGATAGGTGCTGTAGAGCTTCTTCTCAAAGCTGCCCTCCGGAATTTCCGGAAGCAGGAGCGTCCGCGGCTGATCGTGGAAGCTGTGCAGCAGCCGGACGATCTCGCCCAGCGTCACGCGATGGCTGACCGGAACGCGGCAATAGGCCCCCTCCGACCGATGGGGACAGCCCTCCATGGCGTCCAGAATTTCATCGATCAGGTCATCAATGTAAACCAGCTCCAGCTCCACTGTCGGGTCGGAGACGGTAATGGGCAGCTCGCGGGAAATGTTGTGGCAGAACGTCGCCACCACAGAGTTATAATTGGGCCTGCACCACTTGCCAAACAGGTTCGGCAGACGGTAGATCATCCCGGCTGCACCTGTTTCCTCGCCGTAAGCGAGAAGCAGTTCCTCCGCCGCTTTCTTGGACTGTCCGTAGGGGCTTCCTGCAAAACGTCCGGTTAGGCTGGCCTGAATGGAGGACGCCAGCAGCACCGGGCAGCGGTTCCCGCTTTTCCGGAGCATTTCCAGAAGCGTCCGCGTGAAGTCCGTATTCCCGGCTGCAAATTCTTCCGGGTCTTTGGGCCGGTTCACGCCCGCCAGATGCACCACAAGATCCGTTTTTTTGCAGCAGTCCGCAAGCGCCTCCGGCGACACTTCCCGCGTGCAGCGGTAAATTTCACCGATCTGCAGCGACGGTCTCGTTCTGTCCCGGCCGTCGCGGAGCGTTTCCAGCCGCGCGGTCAGGTTTCTCCCGACAAAGCCATTCGCGCCCGTCACCAGTATATTCATCAGCAGCTTCCTCCGAACAGCTTCAGCTTCCGCAGCAGCGCCTTCATTTCCTCCACGTCCAGTCGGTGCGTGTTGTGGGAATTATACTGCTCCGCGCCGTTGAACGCGGGATTGCCCTTGCTGAAATAGTTGTCGTAATTCAGGTCGCGATTGTCCGCCCGGATCCGGAAAAAGCCCGGCAGATCCTCCGCACGGAGCATCTCCTCCGCTGTCACGAGCACCTCAAAGAGCTTTTCGCCGTGGCGCGTGCCGATGTTCTGGATCTCATTTCCGGCCTGCTTCAGCTCCAGCACCGCCCGCGCCAGCGTCTCGATGGTCGCGGCAGGAGCCTTCTGCACGAACAGGTCACCCTGTTCGCCGTGCTCGAATGCGTAGAGGACGAGGTCTACCGCGTCCTCCAGCGTCATCATGAAGCGGGTCATGGCCGGGTTGGTGACGGTCAGCGGCTTTCCCTCCTCGATCTGCTGGCAAAACAGCGGGATGACCGAGCCGCGCGAGGCCATGACATTGCCGTAGCGCGTCAGGCAGAGCACCGGGTCGCCGGGCAGCATCTGCCGGGAACGTGCGATCACGTTCTTCTCCATCACGGCCTTGGTCATACCCATAGCGTTGATCGGATACGCCGCCTTGTCGGTCGAAAGGAAGATCGCCTTTTTCACGCCGCTTGCCACGCAGGCGTCGATCACATTGTTCGAGCCGATAATGTTGGTCTTGACGGCCTCCATCGGGTAGAACTCGCAGGAAGGCACCTGTTTGAGGGCCGCGGCATGGAACACATAGTCCACGCCCCGGAAGGCCGGCGCGATAGAGCAGTAGTCGCGGACGTCGCCGATGTAAAATTTGATTTTCCCGGCGTACTCCGGGCACTCCGTCTGATAAGCGTGCCGCATGTCGTCCTGCTTCTTCTCGTCGCGGGATAAAATGCGGATCTCCGCAATGTCGGTGCTCAAAAACCGGCGCAGCACCGCGTTGCCAAAGGAGCCTGTCCCGCCGGTTATCAGCAGGATCTTATCTTTGAACATTTTCTGCCTCCATAGCATTGAAGTTTCTCTGTAATTGCATGTGCTGCGCAACACAGTACGGCAGCATGACCAGAATATTGGACAGCATGACCAGTATCCAGCTTTCAGAATATCGATATACGACGATCAAAAACAAATATTTGAGTACAACGCCGCCTGCATAGAAGCCAAGCTGTAATTTCAGCCGTCCGAGGCCGCAAACAAATGTGGACAGCACATTCTGCAATGTAAACAGCGTGCCCCACAACGCAAAAATCAGCGCGTAGTCGTAGCGGACAGCGATCGTTTTGGACCCAAGCCACAGATTGACGACAGGCTGTAAAATACACACCAGCAGCAATTGTCCGCTGAGGATGACCGGCATACACAGCAGGCATTTCCGATAAAGCTGGCGGAGCCATGCATATGACTTTTCCAGAAAGGCCTTTGTGACCGCCGACCATACAGGTGTCAATGCGACCTGCGCCAGCGTTCCCGCCAGGGAAAAAAGTTTGAAGTAAATATTGTATTCCGTTGTGTTCGCAGGATCGGTGAAGTATGTAATACAGAAATCGTTGGTGTTGACCAGCAGCATATACAGGAGCTGACATACAAAGAAAATCCCTCCAACACCGGCGATCTCGCGCACAGCCCCCCACCGAAAGCAGCTGACTCGCGGGCGTACCTCACGCAGTTTTGTTGCAAAAACCGCCACGGTCGCCGTAAGATACGGCAGGCACGCAAGAAATACATACGCCTGTGAAAGCATCAGCAGGTTGGCCTCGGCATCCTTAGATGGCGTAAGCAGCACAAAAGCCAACCGCAGAATACTTCCGCTTAGACTCAGCAAATGATTTAGTGCAGACTTTTGAAGTGCATAGATCACAGAGCTGATGAGCTTTAGAAAAAAATGGATCGTTACGCCTACAAAAACGTTTCGTACAGACAGTGCCAATACTGCCGGTGATACGACCTCTTCCTGAATATTCAGAAGAACATTCCATTTCAGCAGCGGCGCCGCGATCAAACCGACAGCCATCAGCAATACGCTTACCAGCCCTATCAGAAGATAGGCTGTCGAGATTTGCTGTTGTGCGCGTTCCGTGCGTCCATTTGTAAAGCTGTCAACAAGGCTGTTGCGTAGACCGTTTCCAATACCCAAGTCAAAAAAGTCGATCCATGTAACGATGCCAAGTATGGTATACCACACGCCTAGTACGGACTGATCGTTGAAATACCGCAGAAATGCAGGCATGGAAAAGACTGAGATCAAAACGCCCGCACCCTTGATAAGGAAGGCCGCAGCCGAATTTCTCAGAATGATCCTTGTATTTCCTGATAAGCGGCAAAGCGTCTGCCGAAATTTCGTCCACGCCTTCATACGCCGCTCACCTGCCTGTTATCAGTTTTATCGACCAGCAGCTTCTCAAAGGCAGCCGGTGTGTTTTCCCGAAAGACAGCCTCCATCACTTTCGGCTCCACATGTTTTCCCAAATATCGATCAAAAAAGCGTTCGATTTTCTCCGCCTGTGCGTCCAGATCTTCTTCACATTCATCCAGTGTGACCGTGAGCGGATATTTCTCCAAATACGGCAAACTGACATCCTGCATCGACCAGTATGTTGCGATAACAGGCTTTCCAAGCGCCATATATTCAAAGATTTTTCCGGAGGGAAGCGTCACATTTTTGGCTCCAATACTCAGCAGAACATCCGCCTCATCCAATAATTCCAGTACACGCTCATGCCCGATCAGCCCCAACTCCGTCAGCTCCAAGGCGCTTCCGGCGGTAGCCAGCGCACACCTGCACTGATTCATACCAGCGATCGTCAGCTTCACACGATAGCGTTTCAGCCGGCTCAGGACATTTATCACATGATAGGGAGTCCGGATACTTTCCGCCATGGTTCCAGCAAAGACGATGTGAACACAGCCATCTATACGCGCACACTTCTCCTGAGCAGCACGCGGCATAAAAAGCGGAACATCCCCATAAGCGGCCCGCTTCATCCATGCTTCCTGTGCTGTATAATGCGCATGATGTTCGCGGCTGGCTTTCATAAGGATCACATAGTCCATGCCGCAGAACAAATACCGTTCCCATGCGATCCTCCGCCATCTGGCATAGGCAGCAGGAATGTGCCTCGGCAAATTGCCTCCAGACAAAGTATCCAGCTGATACGCGCAGACAAATAAATGCGGAAACAGCTTTTTCAGCCGGTTTCCAGCGATCAACGTTTCTGATGGAAGGTGTATGCAGATCAGTGTGTCAATTTTCTGTTTTTTGACGACAGCGCTGGCGATCTCCGTCATCTCGTCCGCTCTTTTTTTCTCCGAAGCCGCTGGAATACAGGAAAACGGATCCAGCCATCGCAAATAGATCCGCACTTTCTCTTTCCAAGTCTTATGTACCGGTATATCCGGCATTGTCCACGTCCGGAGAATGTGCACTCCGTTCTGTATTTCTTCTTCCGGCGCATCAGCCGGACGGTAACAGCCGACAAAGACCTCATAGCCCTTATCGACCAGATATTCTGCAACGTTCCGGCAGCATACGCCGTTGGCGCTGTTGCCTTCCCGATAATAGTCTAATAAAAAAAGAATTCTTTTCACCAATGGCTCCTTCTGTGTCTTCAGTTTCCAAAGGAATATGGGACGATATGCTGCCAATTGTTCAAAATCAGGAATGCATGATACGCAAGGCACAGCAGCAGCGTGATATATTGAAGGAAGACCCGTGTCTTCGGCATTTTACTTTTTCCGGCATAGAGCACCTCTGCAAGCCCGACACTCATAAAAGGCAAAAACGCGACCAGCAGCCGGACCGCAATACTAGAGGTAACAAAGATCACTGACACCGCTGCTGTCAGAATGACATAACCAAGATTTTGATTCTGCTTCGGTGTTTTTTCTTCCAGACCGCTGTACACATATGCAGCGATAGCCGCGATCAGCAGATACATCCCAGCAGTCTTGATCCCACCGGCAAATGCGCCGATCCAGTTCGTATTCATCCCGGATACATAACTGGTATAGTCGTTAAACAGCTTTGAGAAGAAAGCCGCCAATGGATGTGCAAGAGCGCTCACAAGGATCATTCCGCAAAACGTAAGCGCTGCTGTAAGGCCGTTCCAGTGTAGCAACGGCAGGAAGTATAAGAGCAAATAGATAACTGCCGTTTTGTGAAACATACACGCTGCTGCGATCACGCAGCAATACGGCAGGAATTTTCTTTTTTTGACAAATGGGAAAGCGAGCAATACAATTGAGACCGCCAGATAATACCGAATCAGGTCAAACGAGGTATACAGATATGGAAACGACAGCAGAATAACAACGGCAGAGAAAATGTGCTCCGTGTTTCTGTAAAGGAAGCTGCATACGGAAAACGCCACAAATCCGCTGCTGATCCAGAACATCGTGCGGGCAGTTCCCCCGCAAACTGCGATCAGCTTGCAGAAAACATAGAATCCATACTCCATAAAATAGGTATATTTCTGCGGGGGAAGCCATGGTAATGCTGAGAAAGTACGAAAAACCGACGCATAGGTGGTCCCATCATAGGAAACGCCAAAGTCTCTCGCCCCACCGATCACCGTCAGTGCCACAGCGACCAGTACAAGATAAAACACACGTCCGCCTTTTCTTTTCAGGGCGCCGATCCACTGAAGCACTGCTCCCAGCCCAAGGAGAACACTATAGTAAATGAAGTAAATTGTCATTCGCTCAAACCAAGCCTTTTATCGTTTAATGAGTCTCTTCTGCATCGGCTCTGGAAGTACACAAAGGAAAGCACAAAAAACATAACGCTTTTGCAGCGGATACTTTACATCCCTCAAATATCGCCATGCGCTGGCACGGTCTCCCCTGAGCAGCATCTGACGGCAGCAAGTACAGCGCCACCTGTCCAACAGCAGATGTATGCATCGCTGCTTGTCTTTTGATATGGCAGGATCTTGCGTCAGCTGTGTCTCCCGTCGTGCAAACGCCCATTGCAAATTGTTTGTTCCGCCGGCGGTCGCTGTGCTGAGTTCACGCCGATAGATCGCAGTTTCCCTCTGAATGAGCAGCAGAGGATAATAGGCCGCGATTCGATACCACAAGTCGGTATCTTCTCCGATCCGCTCACCAACTTCAAAGCACTGGTTTTTCAGAATGCTGCGGTGAATACACATGGTATCCGTGTGTATAAATGTCGTTGAATATTTCAGCACGAATTCAAAATAATTCTCGATCCAGATCTGTTCCGGCTTCTTCTGCAGAAGGGCTAGCTTAGATCTCATTGTTCCGTCCGGATAAGTCGTCCGATACATGGTACTGAGAAATCGCGTCTCCGGTCTGGCATCGATGGCACTGCTCAACGTCGTCAGATGATCCGGGAGCCATAGATCATCGGCATCCAGAAAGCAAACATACTCTCCCCTGCTCTCCTGAATACCGCGGTTTCTGGCGGCAGATACCCCTGCATTCTGCTGCCGAATGAGACGGATCTGTCCGCGCACCGGCTCCAGCATCGTTTCCAACGCATCGCTCGAACCATCGTCCACAATGACGATCTCCCGATCTTCACAGCTTTGCGCGAGGACGCTTCTTACGGTTTCCAGAATGGTATCCGCCTTATTGTAAACCGGTATTACTACGGAAAATCTCATACGCGCTCCTCTCCTGACAGGCCGCGGATACCGAAGGACATAGTCCTTCGGTATCCGCTTTGATCATTCTCTCGGAACTTCCTTATTTCCGAATCATTTTGCCATCCGTGCCGAAATCATAGAAACCGGCAGGCATGAGTCCATTGGTATGGTTTACCCAATAATGATACGTGGTAACGACCTTGCAGGAGCTGTTCACATAGTAGTAATCACCATCGATCTCGATCAGGCCAGCATAGGACTTTACGCCATCGACATAGTAATAGAGCGTTCCGTCCTCTGCCACAATGCCATTCTTCGTCGGATCCTTTACCACAGGCGGATCGATCATCTTGCCATCCGCGCCAAAGTCATAGAAACCAGCAGCCATGAGTCCATTGGTACGGTTTACCCAATAATGAGACGTGGTAACGACCTTGCAGGAGCTGTTCACATAGTAGTAATCGCCGTCGATCTTGATCAGGCCAGCGTAGACCTTTACGCCATCGACGTAGTAATAGAGCGTTCCGTCCTCTGCCACAATGCCATTCTTCGTCGGATCCTCCGGTGCAGGCGGATCGATCATCTTACCTTCGGCATCAAAGCTATAATCACCCTCAGGAATCAAGCCATGCGTCCAGGACACGTAGTAAGTGCAGTTATGCACCACTTCGCACTTGGAATTGACGTAGTAATAATAGCCGTCGATTTTGATCAGGCCTACATACGTCAGCTCATTGTTGACATAGTAGCGAAGCGTTCCATCCTCTTCAACGATTCCGTTCTTCGGTGCACCGATCAATTTGCCATCCTCATCAAAATAGTAATAGCCGGGCTCCTTCAGTCCATGAGTCCAAGTGATGTAGTACGAGCAGTTCCGTACAACTTCACATTTGGAGTTCACATAGTAGAAATCACCATTGATCTCGATCAGTCCGACATAGGTCGGCGTTCCGTTGACGTAGTAGCGGAGCACCCCGTCGGCATCCTCCACAATACCGTTCTTAGACGCACCGATCATCTTGCCCTCTGCATCGAAGCAGTAATAACCGGGTTCCATGATATCGTTCGTTCTGGAGCAGTAGTAATTCTGATCAACGATCAGCTGTGCGCTGCTGTTGACATAATAGATGTCATCCCCGATCCGGATCATTCCGGCAGGCGCCTTGATACCGTCAATGTAGTAATAAAGCTTACCGTTCACATTCTGAATTCCATTGATCGTTGTATCCTCATGCAGGATCACACCGTTCTCATCAAAATAGTAGAACCACGCCGGAAGCAGGTTGTTGGTCTTATGCAGCCAGCATTTCTCGCCGTGCAGATTGGTGGCATTGACAGCCGCCGAAAGCACAAGCCAGTCCTGCTCCTCCAAGTTATACGCGACCGCGAAGTAATAATAGTTGACCTCGCCGTCTTCCTTGACAACGCGCTTCAAACCGGCTTCTTCTTCGATGATGCCTCTGTTGAGCCAATAGGTGTCCGCTCCGACGCTGTAAACACCGGTAACGTCGCTCTGGAATACGCCGTTCGCGTCAAAGACGCAGCGTGCTTCTTCCGTTGCTCCATCGGGGATCAGCTTCGTGATACCAGTAGCCGCGTATCCGGTTTCGGTGTCCAGATAGTAGGTATTGCCGTCAATGACTGTCCAACCGGTCTTCTGCAGTTCACCGTCCTTGTAGTACTGCTTGCCGTTCACATCCGTAAACCAGCCGTTCCAGATCTGCCACTGTGCATACAGCGTCATATCGCCGGTCAGTTCAAGAATTGCGCCTCCGTCAGAATAGGTGGCTCCGCCGCCATCTGCGGCAGTGTTCCAGCCGATGAACTTGTAGTTCTCACGGGTAAAGGCGTTGGTATTCAAGGCAGTATCCACACCGACTTCAAAGCGCTGAGGCTCCATACTGCCTTCGCCGCCATTGGCGTCGAAGGTAACAGTGTAGAACACACGGGCAGTTGCAGAGTACTGTGCCGTATAAGTGGCATCCTCTTCAGCAACCACAACCTCCGGACTCCAGCCGGTGAAGGTGTAGCGGTAGTTGTCGTCAGGAGCCTTATCTGTGCTGCCCTTGAAGGAGGGCATGGTTCCCTTCAGAATATCTTCCTCGGCAGCGACCTGACCATCGATCATCCAAGTGATATGTGCGCCGGTCTTAGGAATTTTCTCGCCTTGTTTCAGCAGTTCATTGCAGACAGAGCAGTAGGTGTCGCCGGTGTAACCGGGTGCCGTAAGCGTTGCTTCGACCGCATTGCGAATCTCCGGCTTGTGACCGGTAGCCGGGATCACTTCCTGCGCAACGATGATCTCGTTGCAGACGGAGCAGTGCTTGCCCTCGGTCTTGCCGGGCTCGGTGCAGGTCGGCTCCACCGCCGGGTCGATGACCTCGGTATGGCCCTTAGCCTGAATAGTTTGGCCCTTGGTGATTTCTTTGCCGCAGATGGCGCAGACTGTATCACCGGTGTAGCCATCCTCGGTGCAGGTGGCATCCTTCTTGTTGATCACCTTGGTGAGAGAATGACTGTCCTCCCACTGGGCATAAAGAGTGGTGTTCTCGGTCAGATTAACAGTCGCACCATCCGCATAGGAGTTGCCAGTACCATCGGCCGCCGTATTCCAGTTCAGGAAATTGTAGCCTTCACGGGTGAAAGAGTTTGCGTTCAGTGCGGTATCCGTCTTTGCATTTACGGTCTGTGGGGGCATCGTGCCTTCGACCGGGTATTCCGCACTTCCGTTGGCTTCAAAGGTAACCGTCAGCTCCACCGGCTCTTCGCCGCCCCAAACGCCAGCAACATAGTTGATGGTGTCGCCAGCCTTGGCGTCCTTCGTCTCGGTGTAGGTGCCGTCGGCGTTGTGCAGCTTGGCGGCGGTAATGGGGATGGTCACCGCATTATTGCCATTTGCATTATACTGATACGTCTTGGTCGCCGTACCGGGTGTGCCCTGCTGAATGTACTTGCCGGTGCCGTTGCTGGAGCAGATATCCGCACCGCCATTGGTGGTGTAGATGGCGCCAATAGCCGTTACGCTGCCGTTCACATCCATCTTCGCATCAACCAAGTCGTTATTGGAACGGTTATATGCCTTGCCAGGCGCATTTAACACGGACTTAAACTTGCAGGGGCCCCAGACAAAGTTGTCGGAGTTCCACTCATCGCTGTCATAGAAATAGATGTTCTTTCCGTTTGCAACCGTCAGGCCAGCGCCCTCGGCAATATTGACCTCAACGCCCGCCAGCAGTGCCGCGTCCTGATTGATGGTCACATTGCCGGACTGGATATTGATGGTGATATTATTAGTGATGGGCAGCACATAATCTGCAGAGTCGACACTCGCGCCCGCAAGCGTCAGCGACAACGTATTCAATGCCGCCTCGCCGTTTACCGTAAATACAAGACGGTCTGTCTTTTCATCGTAATCCTTGGTAAAGCTACCGGATGTCACCTTGAACATACCGGTGTCGCCGATGAAGTTGATTGCAGTGGTATATGTGCTTCTCATTGCATAAACGCCGCTATAAACCTGTTCGTTGGCGCCGGCATTCAACGTCAAGGGAACTTCGATGTTTTGCACGAAGTACTGCGAAAATGGGAACACCTTATTGCCCATGTTGGAAGATGCGCTGCCGCCGCGGAAGTCTGCAATCTGATAGAACTCATACACCGTAGCGCCGGATTCCGCCAGAACAGAGCCGCTGCCGGAGATAAAGCCCCATGCATAGAGCCTGCCGCCCTTCTTGACTGTAATGGAGCTGTTATCCGCCATTTTGATATAGCCGTAATCACCAACGGGACGTCCCTGCTCACTACCGCCAGCAGCATAATATCTGCCGCCCAAGCTGATGGCACCATTGACGGTAATGGACGTGCCTTCGCTCATCGTCAGCGTTCGGAACGGCTTCGAAGCTGGTGCTGTGCGAATTGCCGCGGGAGCATCCGTATACAGCGTTCCTGCCTCATCGAACGGAATCAGAAGTGTGATTCCAGCTGGGATGGTGTAGCTGCCGCTGATAGAGCCGTCAGAAACCAGCGTGATCTTGGTTTGCCTGGTTTTCTGCGCATAGGAAACCGCTTCGTTCAGATCATCAAATGGCTGTCCGCCAGTCTCGAAGAGGGCCGCCGTTTTTCTTGCGAACCGCGCTGTGATGGTGCAGTTGCTGTCAATTTTCAGCGCAGTCTTTGCGGATGTGCTAATGTATTTACCATTGGAAACGTTGTACCAGCCCATGAACTGATACCCATCTGCCGGGGTCGCCACTACCTGATAAGCAGTCATGGAACTTTGCGTGTTGCTGTATTCCTCGGTAATGAGTTTTCCGTCTACTGTATAAGTACCGTTTTCCGCAGGCACGAAAGTCGCAGTTGCATTGACATCGCTTACCAGAACCACGTTGGTAAGGGTGATCTTCGTAGCAGCACTGGTGCTGCCAGACTTGATGTATACTTTAACTTCCTCGTCGGGTGCCAGTTCCTTGGTGAATCTGGCACCTGAAGAAACCTCTTTACCATCCACCTGAATCGCTCCACTGTTCTGCTCAATAGAGTAGTCAAAGGAAAGGGTTGCTGTTGTCGACTTCTTATTTGTAATTGTCAGTGTGGATTTATAGTCTGTAGTGCCGCATCCACTCGTGCTGGTAGCTGAGCCGATAATGCTCGTACCATTGGCCGACCAAGCATCTTCTGCATCGCCTGAAAAACTCAGTCCAATGTTCTCGTCGGCTAAGCCTGTCACTGTACCACTGGTTGCCGCATACACCGTAGTCGACAGAATATCGGTCGGCAGCATTGCCAGCAAAAGCAGTAATGCCAGCATTAATGAAAGGAATCGCTTTAAAACCTGTTTCATCTTCTATTTTTTCCTCCTTTTTTCCTCTGTTCGATCTGTGTTCCGTAAACACTTAAGCCCAGCATAAAGCATATGATCGCCCATATGTGCGCAAGATGAAATGCTCCTATGTTCGTCGTATACTCCACTCGGAACCATTCAAGCACGAAGCGAAGGATCCCATAAGTAATCATGAATACTGGATATACCTCGCCGTGCGTTTTCCCCTGATGTATCCGTGGGCAGTAATACAGCAGAAAGGCGCCATAGTAAAGCAGCTCGATTTCCCGTAAGGGCCAATGCAGATTCCCTATGGGAAACCGCATACCGGCGCAGCATCCGCCGACCAGGCAGTCAAATCTGCCAAAAATAAGTCCTATTACCAAGCAGGCCGCTGAGATGTCCATTACGAGCGATGTATTTCTCTTAAATAACCTTGCTCCAAAATAATAGAATAGTGGCAACAAGAATACTGCCCCAAACAGGCGCATATTGGCTGCCCTGCTGATATCTCCACCAACTTCAATGATCGCCAAAAGGCGCATCGCCGTATATCCCACAATATCATGCAGAATTGCAATGAGCAGAGCCGCAGCCCATTTTATGTTCAACTGCTTGCGGCAAAACAGCAACCATATGAAATTACATATGATGATTCCAATAGCAAACATCAGTAATACGTGCTGCTGGATCCAATAGCCTATGCTTTGCATAGAACCCCACTTTCATGAGCGTTTTCCCGTGGGCCATGGCGTTTTCGCCATGGCCCGTTTTTACTTATCTCACCATCTTGCCGTCTGCACCGAAGTCATAGAAGCCAGCGGGAAGCAGACCGTTCGTGCGATTGACCCAATAATGCAGCGTCGTAACGACCTTGCAAGAGCTATTGACATAGTAGTAGTCGCCGTCGATCTGGATCAAACCTGCATAAGTCCTGACACCATTAACATAGTAGTAGAGCGTCCCATCTTCGTTCACGATGCCGTTCTTCTCAGGTTCCGGATCAGGATCCGGTGTGGGCTTCGGTGCGTTCAGCATCTTACCATCTGCGCCGAAGTCATAGAAGCCAGCGGGAAGCAGATCGTTCGTGCGATTGACCCAATAATGCAGCGTCGTAACGACCTTGCAGGAGCTATTGACATAGTAGTAGTCGCCGTCGATCTGGATCAGGCCCGCGTAGGTCTTGACGCCGTTGACGTAGTAGTACAGCTCGCCGTCCTCGTTTACAATGCCATTCTTCTTTTCGGGATCAGGTTCGGGATCCGGTTTCGGATCTGGATCTGGCGTAGGCTCTTTGATCATCTTGCCATCCGGGCCAAAGTCATAGAAGCCCGCAGGAAGAAGCCCGTTGGTACGATTCACCCAGTAATGCAGCGTGGTAACGACCTTAAAGGAGCTGTTGACATAGTAATAATCGCCCTCGATCTGGATCAGGCCCGCATAGGTCGGAATGCCATCCACATAGTAGTAAAGCACTCCGTCGATCTCAACAATTCCGTTATAGTCCGGATTCGTCTGAAGCTTCAGATGTCCGTACTCATCGAAGTCATAGAATGCTTCCGCAAAACCTGTGTCATTCGGATAGGACACCCAGTAGCGGCCGTTTTTAACTGCTGCATAATTGCTGGCAAAATAATAGTAATATCCGTCTTCTGCCTTATACAGGCCGTTACAAACCATACCGTTGATCGTATAGTAGGTATTTCCGTTCAGCTCAAACAATCCTGTATGCTGATAAACACCTTGACAAATGCCATCCTCGCCGAAATTGTACCAATATCCTGGATCGTCGTGGTTGTTGACTTCCTTCACATAGCGAAGGCCCTCATAGCGATAGCCGTCCTGTGCAAAGTAATAAAGGTTTCCATCGACTGTAAACCACTTATGATATACATAGGTCGGACCAAAATAATATCTCGTGCCATAATCTGTTTCCAGCCACGCGCCGTGGATCAGCTTGCCGTTCTCAAACTCATAGGTCAGATTTGCGAAGAAGCGTTGCGTCTTTCCATTCAGGCCCTTGAAGCTGACCGGGTCGAAGTAATAATAGCCTTCCTCACCGTTTTCATCCGTCAGATTCCACCAGCCGGACTTGGGCACGCCGTTGATGGCGTAATAGCGCGCGCCGTCCAGCTCGATCAGGCCCGTGACCTTGCCCTCACAGGCGCCGGTCATTTCGTTGAACTGATAGAAATATTCGTTTCCTTCGTCATTCAGACCGGGGACCTTGTGGATGCCCTTCAGCGCCTGATTGTCGATGAAGTAGTAGGACACGCCGTTGACCGTTTTCCAGCCGGTCCACGAGCCGTTGTCCAGAACGAAGCGGTCGGTGAAATCCTGATAGGATTCGCAGTAGAAATGGCCGCCGCGCGGATGCGTGGTGTTTTCCGGCTCCTCATAGGGGTAAATGCCGTACTGCTCCTGGAAGGAGGTCTGGCAGGCCATGCTGTAGAGCGCATTCGCGCCCAGATAGATGTCGTAGCCGATCGAGCCGGAGTTCTCGATGCTCAGGCACTGATTATCATCCCACTGTGCGCCGTTCTTGGCGGACAGCTGCACGCCGCTGAGGATGCAGATGGGGTTGGCCGTATCGGGATCGATGGCCTGACTCTGCTTGACAAAGTTGCACTTGACGGTAAGAAGGTTGTTTTCGTCCAGCACCGCCGAGGTCAGCGTGAAGTAATCGTTCGACACCGTCAGACCACTGATGTCCACAGCCACGTTCTGGTCAAACTGGAACTTTACCGTCACTTCGGTCTTTTTGCTGACGCGCTCCGCCAGCTGGAGCAGCAGATCCCATGCCGTGATGCCGGAAATGTCGCCGCCGGCAACCATCTCCAGCAGAGGCTTCAGCTTCTCCGGGAACTTGATCGTCATCATGTCCAGACCGAAAACGTAGGTAACGTTCATAGGCTGGCTGGGATCGATCACATGATAGCGGTCGACCTCGCTGTCGCCGCCGGGGATGTATTCCGCGTTCGTGACCTCACGCGTCCATGCAAACGTCCGGTCGCCGCTTGTCGCGTTGTCAAAGTCGAAGATCGCCTGATTTTCGCTGTACATGGCGACCTTGATCGACGCGCTGATGGAATAGTCGCGGGTAACCATTGCGGTCACCGTCGTGTTTTTCAGTCCGGAGCTTTCCACGCCGGTAAATGTAAAGCCGTCACTCACAGCTTCAACCGTACCTGCCGCGCTGCTGCTCAGCTCAAACGTGATGTCCTCCGCGCGGATCGCAACGGGATTTTCATTGTAGGTAGCGATCAGGGGAAGGTATACCGGCTTGCCATAGATGGCATTGATGCTCGTCTTGGAGAATTTCAGGCCGTTCGGCTCGACCACGTTGAGCGTCTTGCTGCCGATGACCGTCTCGCCGGACAGGAGCTGCACCTCCACGCTTCCCGTTTTGACGCCGGTAAATACGCCGTCCTCGGAGATCGTGCCGATGGTCTCGTCCGCAGACCTCCATGTGATATCCGCCGGAAGCTCCGCCGCGCTGCCGGACACGCTGACGCCGGAGGCCGCAAGTGGAAGCGCCGCGCCGACCGTCAGGTAGTCATAGGCAGAGGTGATCAGCGCATGATCGAACTCCGTAGAGACCGGCGCAGTGGAAACGACCATCAGCGAGGAGCTGACGGAACGCTCGTAGCCGTCGGAGGGGCGGTTTACGACCGTAAGCGTGTCGCTGCCCTCCTGCTTGGCAACGAAGGTGGTAGAGCCGCCGCCGTCCAGATTGATGGCAGT